>Ga0209254_10001487_pt1 | contig 21048 bp, 15 predicted proteins | sample FrelakmetDIP11DI_FD_187148 | JGI IMG/M metagenome (GOLD analysis project Ga0209254, IMG submission 187148) | Freshwater lake sediment microbial communities from the University of Notre Dame, USA, for methane emissions studies - DIP11 DI (SPAdes)... | ecosystem: Environmental > Aquatic >...
CGGCGACCAGGAAAGGAGACAGGGATGATCAGCAAGATCGGTGTCATCGGCGGCGGCTACATCGGGGGAGTTCTGGTGCAGGAGATCGCCCAGCGCCGGCTGGCGCGCGAGGTCGGGCTGACGGACCCGGCGCCCATGGTCAACCCCAGCGACCCGCCGGAGCGGCAGGAGGTCGTGAAGAAGCAGTCGGTGGCGATCGGCAAGTGCCTCGACATCTCCGAGGGCTTGCCCACGATTCGCAGCGATGTGCGCTGCGTGGCGTCGAAGGACTACTCGGCCCTCGCCGGCGCCCAGCTCGTCATCGACACCGCCGGCGTGCCGCGCAAGGCGCGGCCGGACGGCACCTTCCCGAGCCGGGAGGAGCTGCTCGCGATCAACCTCAAGGTGACCAAGGACGTGGCGATCGGCATCAAGAAGTACTGCCCGGACGCCATCGTCATCAACATCGCCAATCCGCTCGACGCGATCGTCTACACCCTCGACAAGGCGCTGGCGCCGCCCAAGAAGAAGCTCATGGGCATGGCCGGGCAGCTTGACTCGAGCCGCTACTGCTACTTCGTGGCCGAGGCGGCGAAGGTCTCGGTGGAGAACGTCAGTGCCGTCGTGCTCGGCGGTCACGGCGACGACATGGTGCCGGTGCGCAGCTCGTGCCTGATCGCCGGCATCCCGGTCAGCAAGTTCCTCGACGAGGCGACCCTGGCCGCGATCGAGACCCGGACGCGCAAGGCAGGCGGCGAGGTGGTCGGCCTGCTCGGGTTCGGCTCGGCCTTCGTGTCGCCGGCATGGGCGGCGCTCGACATGGCCGAGGCGATCATCTACGACAAGCGCAAGGTCATTCCCGTGTGCGCCAAGCTCGAGGGCGAGTACGGCGTCAACGGTCTGTACGTCGGCGTGCCGGCGATCATCGGCGCCAACGGCGTCGAGCAGGTGATCGAGCTCGATCTCACCGAGTCCGAGAAGGCGGCGCTGGCCAAGTCGGTGGCAGGTGTGCGCAAGACCTGTGACGAGGCGGACGGAATGCTGGCCGCGCTGTGACGCGAAACTGAAGATTCGAACCGAGCGACCCCCGGTCGAGGCCGGGGGTCGCGCGTTTTCCGTGCCACTCGTTCCCACAGGCGGCTGTCCTTTGCGGGCGAGAGCGTTCGAAAGGGGGCACGCTCCCTGTACACTGAGGCGGTTTGGGGAGGTGACGTCGTGTCGGAACGGCCCATCCATCGCATCGCGGTCAACACCGGGGGAGGCGACGCGCCGGGCCTCAACGCGGTCATCCGGGCGATCGTCCTGTCGTCGCTGCATCGGGGCTGGGAGGTACTGGGCATCCACAAGGGCTACGAGGGCCTGCTGGACACCTCGAAGATCATCCAGCTCGACCGTGATTCGGTTCGCGGCATCACCCACATCGGCGGCACCATCCTGGGGACCACCAACAAGAACAGCCCCTTCGAGTACCCGACCAAGCTGCCGAGCGGCGAGGTGACTCTGGTCGATCGCTCCGAGGAGGTCGTCGAGGCGTTCCGGCGGCTGCGCATCGACGCGCTGATCGCGATCGGCGGGGATGGCTCGATGAGGATCGCGTCGCGGTTTGCGGCCAAGGGACTGCCCATGGTGGGCGTTCCGAAGACCATCGACAACGACCTCTCGGGCACGGTCGTGACCTTCGGCTTCGACACGGCCGTGATGGTCGCCTCCGAGGCCATCGACCGGCTCCACTCGACGGCCGAGGCGCACGAGCGCGTGATGGTGGTCGAGGTCATGGGCCGCTATGCCGGCTGGATCGCGCTCCACTCGGGGCTCGCGTCGACCGCCGACGTGATCCTCATCCCTGAGATCCCGTTCGACTTCGACGCGGTGTGCGAGAAGATCAACGACCGGGAGGCGCGCGGGCGGCGGTTCAGCATCGTCGTGGTCGCCGAGGGAGCCACTCCGGCTGGGGGCCAGCTGATGGTCAAGGGCCACGAGCTCGGCCGGGAGGTGCAGCTCGGCGGGATCGCGGAGCTGGTAGCGCGCGAGATCAGCGCGCGCACCGGCAAGGAGACGCGGACCGTCGTGCTCGGCCACCTGCAGCGGGGCGGCGCCCCGACCACCTTCGACCGGTTGCTGGCCCTGCGCTTCGGCGCCGCGGCGGTCCGCATGATCGAGGCGCGGAAGTTCAACTGCATGGTGGCGCTGGATCCCCCGAACGTCCACGCGGTGCCGCTGGAGGTCGCGACCAGCCGGATGAAGTGCGTCCCCCTGGACGGCGACACCATGCAGACGGCGCGAGACCTCGGGATCTCGTTCGGGGATCCGCCGGGCTGAACCACCCGGCGTGCCAGGGCGGAGGCCGCATGCTCGCGGCCGCGGTCCCGGGGGTCGTTGTTGCCCGGCTCCGGAAATGGTACCGTTCAGCCGGGTCACTCAAACGATGATTGTCTCTGCTTGGCATGACGGCGGCAGCAGCTTCGGGCTGCGGGTGCAGGAGGACAACGTGAGCCTCTACTTCCGCCCGGAGTGGACCGAGGTGACGCTCCACCTCCCCGGTCAGATCCGTCCGATCCGGGTGCCGCTCACCGAGAGCTTCTGGAGCAGCGCGCCGGAGCTGAGGTCGCCGAGCATCCGCCACTTCTTCGAGCGCCACGGGTTGATCCCCTGGGAGAAAAAGCGGCCGCCGCACTTCGAGCTCGAGCCCCTCGGCGGCGGCTCCTTCCGTCTGCACTGGCTCGAGAAGTTCGAGGGTCAGTTCTCCCTGGCGTTCGACCTCTAGGAGCGTGTGGGGCAGAGGCCCCTGTGCGCGCTCCTGATGAGGTCATTGTGGTCGACCTCTGCCCCACACGCTCCTCGGGATGCGCTGCGCGCATCGTGAAGGCGGGAAATGGTCTTTCATGATGAATGATGGAGATCGAGGGCGTGGTGAAGGCCCTGGAGGTTTGATGCGTCGCGGACCGAGTGGGCTTGGTCTGCTCACGACGACGGGGCGGGGAGCTCTCCATCCGGGATTGGGGAGAGGTCGATGCGCCGCGGCCCCCGGAACGCGAGCGCGCGGCGCTGGCTCACGCCCTGCCGCCAGATCGGGATGAAGGCCCCGAGGTCGCGCAGCGAGTCGTCGAGGGCCCTGGCGTGGGGCAGCAGCCGGGCGCTCAGCGTGCCGTCGACGAGGATCGCCATGCGATGGCCGACCTCGCCGGCCGTTGGCACGGCGCGGGCGAAGGCGAGCGCGTTCACCGCCTGGCGGCCGGACTCGTAGAGCTCGAGCAACACCCGGCAGGTGACCGGGATCTCGGCGGCGTGGTGGGAGAGGAGCTCGAGCTCGGTCAGGCGAATCGCGCGCAGCAGCAGGATCGTGCGCAGCCGGGCGGCGAAGTCGGTGCCGAGGTGGCGCAGGAAGGACGCCATGCCCGCCCACTCGGCGGGGTTTGGCAGGTGCTGGTTCCCGGCCACGCCCTCGAGGAACTCCGAAAACAGCCGGCGGCGCTCGTGCTCGATCTTGCGGAAGTCGGCGTCGAGGGCGAGCACGGACGCGTACAGCCACTCCGACTCCTCGACGTCGCGCGGAAACTCCTTGGACAGATAGTAGTCGGCATCGTGGGTGCCGCGGGGGTCGTTCGCCATGAGGCTGCCGAACGAGTCCTGAAGGAAAGCGTGGATCTGGCCGACCGCGACGCAGAGAAAGCGGCGCAGCTCGTGCTCCTGGCGGGAAGGGGCGTCGCTCGGGAAACCGTCGATCTGGGCGAACAGAGTGGCCTCGAGGTGGCCGAGGCTGATTGCTACCGACTGGCGGCTGGCGTCGAGCGCCGGGATCGGGGACGGCTCGGCGAGGAGTGGTGCGAGGTCGGCGCGGACGAGGGCCGCGACCTCGCGCACGGTCGCCCACATGACGACCAGCCGGTTGGGCGAGCAGTTGAGGATGGCGATGTTGCTCTCGTGCACGGCGTCGAGCCGGCGCAGACAGCCGAGCAGGGTGCGCAGCCTGGGGTTCTGCCAGCGCTCGAGCTCGCGCCGCCACGCCCCCTCGGCTACGCCGTCGGGAAGAGTTATCTCGTCGACCGGAACCACCCCCCGCTCAACGGGTGTCAGCCTGCGCCTCATCGCGATCCCCTTCCCGATGCCGCCGGGCACCGATCTTACGTTCACCAGCGTAGCGGAAGTGCTGCGATCGAAGAAGCGCCGCGGCCCGTCCGCGTGACGAGCGGCACCGCGGCGGTGGGGCGTCCGTGAGCATCTGGCGACGCCAGGACCATCCGAGACGACACGGCGCGGACTGACGCGGAGCGCCGACCAGCGCGGGCGGCGCCGGCGCGGTCAGGGTGCGTCCGGCAGCGGGGCGCGGTGGACGAAGATCTGCGTGAGGTGGTGCACCGTGCCCCGGTGCGGGTCACGCCGGCTGGCCACGCCGATGCCGAAGTGCGTGACCTCCGGCGCGAGCACGGCTGCGCGGTGGCCCGGGCTGCGCATCAGGCTCTCCTGCGCCTCGGTGAGGGTGGGCCCCATCGCGATGTTCTCGGCAGCGAAGGTCGCCGGGTAGCCGGCATGCTCGAGGCGGTCGACGACGGTGCCAGTGCGGGGCGAGACGTGGGCGAAGTAGTCTTCGTCGGCCATCTCGGCGCTGTGGGCGCGGGCGATCGTGGCGAGCTCGGCATCCCAGGTGAGCCGGGAGAGGCCGAAGCGGGCGCGATCGTCGTCGACGAGCCGGGCCGCAAGAGACTCGGCCTCATCAGTGGTGTCGACCCACGACTCGTCGGCAGCCTGGTGCCCGAGCCAGTGGGCGGGTGGTGTTCGGCCGACCTCGATCGGGAACAGGGCGAGCACCTCGGGGCCGGCCGGCCCATGGCCGATCAGCTCCACCCACTGCGTGCCGGAGGCCTCGGCCAGCGCCACGCCGGCCACAGCCCAGCCCCGGCTGACGCCGACCGCGGTCGTCGAGACCGACCCTCGGGGGCTGGTCACGGCGATGGTGGCGCCGGTGAAGCGGTCATCGAGGCGGAACTGAAGCGGGAGGTCGGCGCCCGGGTCGCCGGAGGTCGGGGCCGGGAGCATCGTCATCCGCCGGTCGACGAGCAGGATGAACCAGCGGGTGTGGTAGGGCGGCGGGGCCGGCGAGGCGGCGGCGCCGGCGTGGGAGTAGCTGTCGCGGTGCAGCAGCGTGTCGAGCTGGTCGAGCATCGCGCCCGGACCGGGCTCGCTGGTCAGCAGCACCGACAGGCTGGCGGTCGGGTCCGGACAGCCTGCCCAGTGCAGTGCGAACTCGGTGAAGGCGAGCGGGATGTGGTGCTCGAATCCGGCGGGGAGGTCGGCGTGGGCCTGAGCGGCGCGCTCGAGGCAGGCTGCGAGGCCGAGCTGCGGGAAGCGGCTGCGGACCGCGGCGCCGAGCGGTGAGGAGCTGTCCGAGTCGGTCTGATAGCGCGTGGCCGCCGGGCCCGGGAGCTCGATTGAGTACAGGGCGGGCGCCGCCGACGCGGGTGGGGCTGGGGTGGGGGTCCCCGCCGCCGGAGGGACAGGTGCACGTGCGCAGGCGGCGCCGACTGCGAGCACGAGGGCGGTCACGGCGAGAGTGCCGTGGCGCCTGCCGGCGCCGGCCCGACGCCGTGCCGACGCGCCCCACGCGTTCTCTGGGAAGCGATGAGCGTTGATCACCTGGGACACGATACCGAAGCCGGGTCGAGGCTGTCAGCCATTCGACCGTGCGGCGGCGCTGTGCGGTGGGACAGCCGCGGCCCGACCCGGTGTACGATCTGGCCGTCGCCCAGGCGCAGGACGCGCGAACGGGAGCCACCATGGGCCAGAGCCTCCAGGAACGGTATGCCGCCGGCACCAGCTGCTTCGGCTGCGGGCCGAGCAACCCCTCCGGCCTCCGGATCCGCAGCTTCATCGAGGACGGCGAGGGAATCTGCGACTTCCTGCCCGCGACCCACCACGAGGCCTTCGACGGTTTCGTCGCCGGGGGGATCATCGGCGTGGTCTTCGACTGCCACAGCAACTGGACAGCGGCGCACCACCTGATGATGCGCACCGGCGCCGAGAGCCCGCCGGCCACGGTGACCGCCGAGTACACGGTCCGCTTCGCGAAGCCGACGCCGTCTGGTGGCCAGCTGCGCTTCCGGGCGCGCGTCGTCGAGTCGACCGACAGCCGCGCCACCGTCGACGGCGTGCTCGAGGCAGGCGGCGCCGTCACCGCAACCTGCCGTGCGATCTTCGTGGCGGTTGGCGAGGGCCATCCGGCCTTTCGCCGCTGGTGAGCTCACGCGCGACCGGGCTCGCTTCCGGTCGGCCCGGCGGGCGACGGCCCTGAACCGTGCGGGACGGCCGCTCCGGGCCGGACCCGAGGACGCGGCCGCTCGCCTCAGGGCGAGGGCGGCGGCGGGGGCAGATCGGGGATCCGCTGACCCGAGGTCCAGGGCGCCCCGGCCGCGGCCATCCGCTGCTCGAGCTCCGGGAGGTCGACGTCGACCGCCTTCCGCAGCTCGACCTGGAGCACGGCGAACTGCTGCTCGGCGAGCTCGAGGCTGCGCCGGTGGGTGGCCGTCGGCCCGTAGGTGGCGCTGTCCACGCCCTCGATGGCGACCCGGAGGCGCAGCGCGATGGTCGGCGGCATTGGCTCCCCGATCTGCCGCCGGCTCTTGTTGCCCGACATCTGTTCGTCGATGGCCTGCAACCGCTCGGTGAGCGCGCGCAGGTCGCGGTCGAGCTCGCCGCCGGGCGCGACGGTCGAGCGATCGAGAGCCGTGTTGAGCCTTGCCGCCCTGTCCATCGCCTCCGCGAGCGCGGTGCGGGCGCCGTCAACGGCGAGCTGGAGGCCGGCCGCCCGCTCGAGGAAGGCCGCGGTCTCGGCCGGTGATGAGCCGGTCAAGGCGCCCTCGCGCAGCCGCACGACCTCGAAGGCGACCGGTCCCGCCAGCTCGGTGAGCTCGCCGTCGACCCGCTTGGCCAGGCTCACGGTGTAGCTGCCGGGAGCGACCAGGTAGCCGGTCGGCTCGCGGTCCTCGTCCTCCCACTCGTCGGCTCGCCGGCGGTCGGTGATGGCGTCGGGGGCCGGGGATCGCAGGTCCCACGCAACGCGCTGCATGCCCTTGCCGACCGGGCCGTCGATCCTTCGAGCCACCTCGCCGGCCGCGTCACGGACGGTGAGGACGATCGCCGGCGGCTCCTCGCGCCGCTCGCGCTCGATCTCGTCCCAGCCGGGGTAGGGGGTGTCCGCGCCTTCCTTCTCGAGCTCGCGCTCGAGCTCCCGGCGCGCCTCCGTGCGGCTCCTCAGCGGCGCGCTCAAGTAGTAGGTGAAGACCGCTCCGAACGGCGGGTTGGGCGCGACGAAGGCAGACGCTCCCTGGTCGGCGGCGCCGCGGCCGCCCCACACGTTGCGCTCGACGTACCACAACGCGGGGCGCACGCTGAACAGGGTGGCCTCGCGGCCGAGCAGGCCAGCGTCGATGGTGCGCAGCGGCGAGTAGTCGTCGAGGATGTAAATCCCGCGGCCGAACGACGCCGCGACGAGGTCGTTCTCGCGCCGCTGGATCGCGAGGTCGCGGAACGAGATCGTGGGCACGCCGCCGGTCAGCTCGAGCCAGCGACTGCCGCCGTCCAAGGTGCAGAAGACGCCGAACTCGGTGGCCGCGAACAGCAGCTGCGGCCGGACGTGGTCCTGGACGAGGCGCCAGACCAGGTGGCGGGCGGGCAGGTCGCCGGCGATCGAGCGCCAGCTGTGGCCGCGGTCGGAGCTGGCGAGCACGTAGGGCGTGAAGTCGCCGCGCTTGTGGTTGTCGAGGGCGACGTAGACCGTGTCGGCGTCGTGGAGGTCGGCCTTGATGTCGTTGACGAAGGCGGTGGCCGGCACGCCGGGGAGGGCGCCGACCTCGATGTCCCGCCAGCTGCCCCCGCCGTCCGCGCTGACCTGGATCAGGCCGTCGTCGGTGCCGGCGTAGAGCAGGCCCTCGACCAGCGGCGACTCGGCGATCGAGGTGATGGTGTGGTAGGCGGACATCGCCTCGAGGTCCCACGGCGCGTCGTAGGACCAGACCCGGCCCATCAGCGGCTCGAGCAGGCGGTCGCCGCCGCGGCTGAGGTCGCCGCTGACCGGCCGCCAGCTGTCGCCGCGGTCATCGGAGCGCCACAGACGCTGGCTGGCGTAGTAGAGGCGGGTCGAGGAGTGGGGGCTGACCAGGATTGGGGAGTCCCAGTTCCAGCGCTCCGGTGGGTCGCCGGGCTCGGGCTGGGGCTGGATGAAGACGTTCTCGCCAGTCGTGCGGTCGTGGCGGAAGAGGTGGCCCTGCTGCATCTCGCAGTAGGCGATGTCGGGGTTGGCGGGCTCGGTCGCGGGCTGGTGGCCGTCGGCGCCGAGCGGGACGTACCAGTCGTCATTGCGAATGCCGTGGACGTTGTCGGTGCGCGAAGGCCCGCTCTGGGTGGAGTTGTCCTGGGTGCCGCCGTAGATGTGGTAGAAGGGCGCGGCGTCGTCGACCGCGACCTTGTAGAACTGGGTGACCGGCAGGTTGGCGACGAACCGCCAGGTCGCGGCGAGGTCGAAGCTCTCGTAGAGCCCGCCGTCGGTGCCGGCGAGCAGGTAGTCCGGATCGGCGGGGTCGAACGCCAGGGCGTGGTTGTCGCTGTGCTTGTTGCTCTCGGAGAGCCGGCGGAAGCTGGCGCCGCCGTCGTCCGAGACCTGGATCCTCCAGTCCATCAGATAGATCCGGTCGAAGGCGTGGGGGCTCGCCACCAGCTCCTGGTAGTAGTGCGGGCCGGTGGCGCCGGACACGGCCTCGGAGCGCTTGACCCAGCTCTCGCCGCGGTCCGCCGAGCGCCAGACGCCGCCGCTCCGGCGGTCGAGCTCGATCGCGGCGTAGACGACCTCGGGCTGCTGGGGCGAAATCGCGAGCCCGATCTTGCCGAGATTGCCCTCGGGCAGCCCTTTGGTCACGCGGCGCCAGGTCAGGCCGGCGTCGCTCGAGACGTGGATCCCGGACTCGGGCCCGCCGTCGACCAGCGAGGCCACCGAGCGCTGGCGCTGCCAGGTGGCGGCGACCAGGAGGTCGGGGTTTCCGGGATCCATCACGACGTCGGTGACGCCGGTCCACTCGCCGCCGCCGAGGACCTTGGACCAGGTCGCGCCGCCGTCGGTGGTGCGAAAGAGCCCGCGGTCGCCGCCTGACGACCACAGCGGTCCCTGGCTGGCGACCAGGACGACGTCTGAGTCGCGCGGGTCGATCAAGATGCGCGCGATGTGCTGGGAGTCGGGCAGCCCGCGCCGCTCCCAGGTGGCGCCGCCGTCGCGGCTGCGGTAGACGCCGTCGCCGAAGCCGACGTGGCGGCCGCCGATGTTCTCGCCGGTTCCGACCCACACCACGGACGGGTTGCCCGGGTCCAGAGCCACGCAGCCGATCGAGTAGGAGCCCTCGTGGTCGAGGATCGGAGTCCAGGTCGTACCGCGGTTGGTGGTCTTCCAGACACCGCCGGATCCGACGGCCACGTACCAGGTGCTCTGGTCGGTGGGGTGGATCGCGATGTCGGCGATCCGACCGGACATCAGGGCCGGCCCGATCGATCGCAGCTCGAGCCCGGCGACGTCGTCGGCAGTGAGCCGGGGCGACTCGGCGCTGGCGGGCGCCGCGGCCCGGGCAGCCGCGGGGGCAAAGAGGGCCAGCACGAGGGTGAGGCGAAGCACGAGCGACATGCGAAACCTCCCGTCCGGGGTTACCACGCTGCTGAGACTAGCAGGCTGCGGCCGGCAGTGGTACCGAGCCCGGCGCGCAACGGCACCCGCTCGGAGGTCGTACCGCATTGGCCTTTTCGGCGGACGTGGTTGGCCAAGTTGTTGTCGGACGGCCACTACGGCACGAACTCCTCCGGATGCGCGCAGCGCATCCCGAGGAGCGGGTGGGCAGAGGCCAACGACAATGACCACGTCAGGAACGCATCCAGGGGCCTATGCCCAACACGCTCCTACGGACCGTCGACTCCAGCCACCAGCTCGGGCGGCGGGAAGCCCGCTGCCTCGAGCTGTTTGGTGACCGATGCGGCATCGCCGACCAGCACGACCAGGAGCGACTCCCAGTCGTAGAGCCCGGAGCGGGCGAGGGCATTGACCGCGGCCAGGTCGACGTGCTCGAGGGTCGCGAGCGAGGTCGCGATCGCATCGAGGGGGCGGCCGTTGGCGGCGAGCTCGGTCAGGCTGCCGGCGAGCGAGCCGGTGGTCTCAGCGGTGCCGACGAGGTCATAGCGCACGGTCCTGACCGCCTTCGCGAGCTCGTCCGCGGTCACGTCGCCGGAGGCCATGCCCTGGAACTCGTTCCTGAACTCGCCGAGGGCGGCGGTGGTGACCTCGGAGGAGACCGACGACCAGGCGTAGAGCTCGTACTGGTTGGCGCGCTGAGAGAAGGCGCTCCGCGCGCCGTAAGTGTAGCCGTGCTCCTCGCGCAGGTTGCGATTCAAGCGGCTGGTGAAGGTGGTGCCGAACAGGGTGTTCAGGCACTCCCGCGCTGCCCGCTCGACCTCGTCCGCCGGCGCGGGAACCGGGCGCGCCAGGAGGATCATCGTCTGTGCCGCCGCCGGGCGGTCGACGAGCACGATCCGCGGCGAGGCGGCCCTGACGGCCGGCGCCGGGAGGGCGGGAGGGGCGGCCGCGGGCGCGGACCAGGCGCCGAACCGGCGGTCGAGCTCGGCTCGCAGCGCGGCCGGCTCGAAGTCGCCGACGAACACGAAGCGGGCCTGCCCTGGGTTGATCAGGCGGGGCAGGCTGGCGCGCACGTCATCGAGGGTCAGCCTGCCGACGGTGTCGAGGTAGCCGTCGGCCGGCCGGCCGCGCGGATCCTCGGGGCCGTAGAGCAGCGACGAGCCGGTGAGAAAGGCCACCGTCCGCGGGTCCTCGCCGCGGGCCCGGATGTCCTCGAGGGCGAGGTCGCGCTCGCGGTCGAAGTCCGCAGGCATCAGGTTGGGCCGCAGCACGGCGTCGGCATAGAGATCGAGGGTCGGCTGGAGGCGCGACGACAGACCGCGGACGGTCACCGTGGTCTCGTGCAGGCTCGCCGATGCGGAGAGGCGCGCACCCAGCGAGGCCACCGCGTTCGCGAGCTCGGCGGCGCTGCGGCCGCCGGCACCGGCGGTGAGCATGGTCGCGGTCAGGGAGGCGAGCCCGGCCTGGGCGGGCGCGACGGCGCCCTCCCCGCCGGCGACCAGCAGCGCGCCCTGGAACAGACCGCTGCCGGGGCGGGAAACCACGTCGACCGGGATGCCGTTGCCCAGCGTGAAGCGCTGCGGGAGCGGGGGCTGGTGGGTGGGCTCCGGGAAGTCGGCCGGCCGCTGGTCGAGGTTGGCCCCCTCGACCGCGGCGTCCAGCGGCAGGATCCTCAGATCGAGGCGCCCCTCGCCGAGGACCTGGCCGGCCCACCGCATCAGGCTGGCGGCGTCGACCGAGGTGTAGCGCGCGAGGTCGCGGGCAAACGAGTCGGGCTTGCCGAAATGGAAGCGGTACTCGTTGAGGCTGTCCGCCCGTGCGCGGAGATCCTCCATCCCGCGAAGGAAGGACGCCTCCGTCGCCGCCTTCACTCGCTCGAGCTCGCCGGCGGTCGGGCCGCCGGCCGTCAGGGTGGCGACCTCCTCGAGCACGGCCCGTTTGATGCCCTCGAGGTCGCCGCCGGCGAGCGCGGTCACCTCGACATGGAACTCGGAGCCGAGGAGGCCGGACGCCTGATAGACCTCGACCTCGCGGGCGGTGCGGTCGGTCATGATGAGCCGCTGGTGCAGGCGGCTCGAAGGCCCATCGCCCAGGATGTCGGCAATGAGATCCATCTCGGCGTCGCCGTCGTCGTAGCCCGCGGGCGACGGCCACACCAGGTAGAGCTTGGGCGCCTCGACGCGGTCGGTGGCGATCCGGCGCAGCTCGCGCTCGAGGGTGACCGGGGGGGCGGTGCGGCGCGCTCCGGGCGGCCGCGTTGGGACGGCGCCGAAGGTCCGTGCGATCAGCGGCTTGACGACCTCGGCGTCGAAGTCGCCGGCGACCACCAGGCTGGCATTGGCCGGTACGTAGTAGGCGTCGAAGAAGGACACCACGTCGTCGACGGTGGCCGCCGCGAGGTCGGCGGGCTCGCCGATGCCGGAGTTGTGGTAGGGGTGGGTCTGCGGGTAGAGGGCGTCGGGGATGATGAACGCGGCGACACCGTAGGGTGCGTTCTCGTAGTTCTGGCGGCGCTCGTTGAGCACGACCTCCCGCTGGAGGTCGAGCTTGGACTGGGTCATCGCGCGTGCGAGTCCGTCGAGGCGGTCGGCATCGAGCCACAGCAGGGTGGGCAGCAGCGACGACGGCCCCCAGCTGTAGTAGACGGTGTCGTCCATGCCGGTGCCGGCGTTGTTGGCGCCGCCGCCGGCCTCCATGATGTCGTCGTAAGAGCTGCCTGGCGCCCGCTCGGTGCCCATGAACATGAGGTGCTCGAAGAGGTGCGCAAAGCCGCTGCGCCCGGGCGGGTCGTCCTTCGAGCCGACGTAAAACCAGGTGTCGACCACGACCTGGGGCAAGGTGTCGTCCTCGTGCAGGATCACGGTCAGTCCGTTGGGCAGGGAGTAGGTCTCGCACTCGACCTCGAGCGCGGAGACGGCGAGGGGAGCGAGGCCAGCCAGGAGGGCAAGCACGAGCACGAGGCGCGCAGTCGATCGCATGTCGGTCTCCGTTGCGGCGTCGATACCGGTCAGGTCTGCGCTCGGCGCAGCTGCCGGGCGCTGCCTAGTGTAGCCCGGACGCCTCCCGGCGCGGCGGTCAATCGTCGTCGCAGCGCGTCAGCGGCCTGGAAGGGATCCGCGCGCCGGCGCGGGTGCCTCGCGCTGTGCAGCGTCGGCGGCGACGGCCGGCCGGACGCGCCGGAACTCGAGCCACCGCCGCAGCAGCCCGGGCAGCTCGCCCGGCACGCGGTCGGCGGGACGGCGGATCGGCGGTCCGGCCAGCGTGAGCGCGGCCGGCTGCGAGGCGATCGAGCCGGCGGCGTTGGTGACGATGCAGTCGTAGTCGCCGAGCGAGTCGAAACCGACGCCGGAGACCTCGAGGAGGGAGGTCGCGACGCCGGTGTGGCGATGGTCGTCAGCGAGGGCGACGGTGTTGCGTCGCCATTGGTAGGCCGCGGTCACCGGGTCCGCGACCTCGACCATGAACAGCGCGGTGCCGTTGACCGGTGAGGTGACCGGAACCGGCTGTCGGGTCAGCCGCGGGGGCTCGCGGCCGGTGAGCACCAGGCGATGGCGGACGCCGCTGCCGAATTTGCGGGCGCCGGTGAGCTCCATCCGCGCCTCGACCGTGTTCCACCGGGGCTCCTGGAACGGGTACGAAACGGGTGCCTGCAGCGAGCCGCCGAGCACGATGGTGTCGCCTGGCGCGACGGCAGCCCAATCGGGGAGCGGATCCACCTCGACCTGCCAGCGGATGTCGTCGACCTCCAAGGCGAGAGAGTAGCCTGCGGCCGCGGTCCAGGTCGTGGTCCCGGTGTTGCGGATCTCGAAGCTCGGCTCCACCAGCTCCCGGGAGCCGACGAACGGCGGCAGGTCGGAGGTCGAAACGTCGGCGTCGTCGACGAGTGCCGTCGCGATGAAGTCCAGGTAGGCGAAGTACGCGAGCTTGCGCTGGAGGGCGGGCGGCGCCTCGAGGATCCCCCACGACAGGGTCGGGTCGTTGCTCGGGTCCGCCATCTCGTAGAAGAAGATGCGGTCGATCCAGTCGTGGGTGCGCGCGCTGCCGAACCATAGCCCGAGGAGGTTCTGATAGAAGGCGGCCTGGCCGGTTTGCCCGTAGGCGTCGCTCTCGACCCCAGTTTCGGTCAGCCAGAACGGCCGGTCGGCCCAGCCGCCGTCGTCGAGCACCTCGCGCACCGAGGGCGGGTCGAACGGCAGGCTGCCCCCCTCGGTCAGCTTCTCGGTGACGTCGCCGGCGGTACCGTTGGAGGGGTAGACGTGATGCGAGGCCACATCGAGGAGGTGGCCGGCATCGTCGAGCACCCGTCCGAGCCAGTCCTCCCAGTCGCCGCTCGAGAGGTGGGCGAGATCGGGAGCGACCAGCAGCGCGCCGGGGTCGGCGGTCGCGACCGCCTCGATGGCGGGCAGCAGGATCTCATTGACGTACTGCGTCCGAGTGCCCTGCCAGAAGCGGCTGAGGTTGGGCTCGTTCCAGAATCCCCACGCGTCGACCCGGCCGCGGTAGCGGGAGGCGACGATGTAGCAGAACTCGCGCCAGTCGTCCGGGTCGTCGGGGACGCCGCTGAACTCGCTTCCCGAGGTCGCCCACTGTGGCGTGCCCTGGAGGGTGGCGAAGATCCTCAGGCCGCGGCCCCCGAGGGTGTCGACGAGGGTGTCGTAGCGGGCCCAGTCGAAGCTGTCGCGGTGGATCTCGATGAGACCCCAGACCACATCGATCCGAACCCAGCCGATGCCGGCGGCGACGATGTCGTTCTGGATGGCCTGCGAGGGAACGTGGGCGTTGACCCCGAAGGTCGAGCCCTGGGCGGCCACCGGGGCGAGCACCGTCATCGCCCCTGCCAGTGCCGCCGCCGCAATGAGGGCTGGTCGTCGCACGAGTCGTCCCACTCAGCTACAACCGAGCCAGCGGTCGGCGTCGAAGTTGTAGGTCACTAGCTCTTGCGCGAGGTCTTGGCAAAGAACCCGGAGAGCACGGGCTCGACCTTGCGGCCCTTGCACTTCGGGCAGACCGGTCGGGCGTGCTCCCGCTGCGCCACGGTCATGACCTTCTCGAACACCTTGCGGCAGTTGGGGCAGCGAAACACGTAGGTCGGCATCTCATCCCTCCATGGTCCGCTGAGCAGGTTTGGAAACCATCACCGGACACTCGGGTACCACGATACACGATACTGCCCGCGCAGCGGTTCGACAACCCGGCGCCGGCGCGGCCGGGTGCGGGCCCCTCCGCACACCGGGCCGCCGGTCATGCGCGTGTCCGGCCGGAGTACTCAGCGCGCGTAGGCGGCGAGGTTGGTCCAGAACCGCCGGTTGGCCGGGGGATCCTCGCTCGCCCCGAGCATGCCGAGGTCGGCGAGCACCACCACCTCGCCTGCGCCGTACGGCACGATGGCGGCGGCGGCCGCGCTGCCGACAACCGCGAGCGTCTCGCCGCCTGGGGCGGTGAACCGGTGGCCGTTGCTGTCGATCATCCGGAGGGACGTCACGTCCTCGACCAGAGGGTGGTTGCCGGTGACGGTCGCGGTCGTTGTGGCGAAGACACCGGCCAGGTAGCGGACACCGAAGCGCTCGGCGAGGGCATTGACGTCGGGCCAGTCCTCGTTGCCGTCGAAGGCCGCGTTGAGGTACTTGAGGCGCCGGTCGGTGTTGGTGAGCACGAGCAGCCCGCCGGCGGCGACGTAGCTCTGCAGCGCGTCGAGCTCGGCGGGCGTCCAGGCCTCGTCGTAGACCGTCGGGTCGTCGTCCGGGCTCGGGTAGTCGTGCACGGGCAGCGCCACGACCAGGTCGGCGCCGGCGAGGTCGGTGGGTGTGACGGCCTGGCCATACGGGACCATGTCGACGTCGAAGCCCTCCCAGGCGAGGGCCATGCCGAGCCCAACGAGACCGGCGGGGGACATGTGGATGCCCTCGGTGTGGCTACCCACGAACAGGGCACGACGGTCCGGGTCGGGGGTCGAGCGCAGCACCGGGCTGTCGGCCCCGGTGGCGAGCGCGGCGCTGAGCATGATGGTCGCCATGTCGACGAACGGGTCGCCCTCCTGGCGCGCCAGCTCGATCGAGTCGTAGGGATCGTGGAGGTGGTTGGCGTAGTGAACCTCGTACGCCTGGTAGGGGTTCATGAAGATCATGTTGGCGTTGGGGACACCGTAGGCCGCGAAGCTGGAGTTGTCGGACACCAGCCCGTGGTAGTCGGCAACGCGGGTCATGATGCCGTGGTCGGAAGCGAGGCTCGCGAGGTAGTGGGGCCAGAGCAGTGGATCGTCGCCGAACAGCTCCGACGACCAGCTTTCGAGCCAGACGTCGTTGTCGATGCCGTCGAGGGGATGGCCGAGGCAGTCCATCTGCAGCATGGCGATGGTGCGGTCGAGGAGCTCGCTGTGGTTGGCCGTGAAGTTGAACGAGCCGTAGAGGCCGCGCTCGTGGCTGCCGAACCAGACCAGGTAGAGATCAACCGGCGGCAGCGCGCGCGAATGGTCGAGAACCCGGGCGACCTCGAGCAGGGTGGCGGCGCCGCTGCCGTTGTCGAGCCCGCCCGGGGTGTTGGGCGAGTCGATGTGCGCGCCGAGGATCACGGCCCGCGATGCGTCGCGGCCCGGGATCCGCGCCATCAGATAGCCCGACTCGCCGGGTGCGAACAGGTCGACGTCGCAGGTCACGGTCACCTGGTCGATGGCCGCGAGGTCGCCCCAACCGTGGATGCCGAAGCCCTCGAGGTCCTCCATCCGGAGGCTGACCACGGGGACCTGCGGCTCGGCGTCGGTCGAGGTGAAGGCGTTGACGTCGCCGGCGAAGGTGCCGTGGCTCTCGCCCGGCTGGTTCGAGAATGTCGTGACCAGCACGATCGCTGCCGGCCGCTTCTCGACCAGGGTCTGCGCCCTGGCCACGGCCTGGCTTGCGGCCATGAGGGAACGATCGACAACCGCATAGTCGAGGAGCACCACGCGCCCGGCGGCCTGCTGCTGGGTGAGGGCGTCGATCTGCGCCGGGTTGCGCAGGATGAGCGGCGGTCCGGCGATGACCTGGGGGTCGCGGGTGCGGTCGTTGAGCAGCCCGTCGGAATCGAAGCGACGGGCGTAGGAGATCCAGTCGCGATGGCCGGGAGTTGCGTCTGCCGGCGCGGTGAAGTGAGCTGCGCTCCGCCTCAGGGTGACCGTGGTCTCCCAGAACTCGGCCCCGGTGAAGGTGCGGAAGCCGTGGCGTTCGGTTTCCAGCCCGAGGGCGTTCAGGAAGTGGAGCTCGGCGAGGCTGGCCTCGACCCACGCGAAGGCCTCGGTCTCGCCGGCCGAGGTGGAGGTCCGCCAGCCGCGGTGCGGGCGAATCGAGGTCAGCTGCTCGAGCAGCCCGAGCAGCCGGTCGCTGGACAGGAACTCAAACGGGTCCTCGCCAAGCGAGCGGCGGCCCGCGGGACGCCGCGGAGGAGAAGTGACGACGGGTGACGCAGCCGCCGGGCCGCGGATGCGGGCCCGCGCGGCGGTCAACACGTCGTCGTCCTGCGAGAGCGCAGAAGCGGGGGCGGCCAGCCAGGCGAGTCCGAGCACGACGACGCACGCGAGTGGTCGACTCATGGCAGCTTCTCCCGACAATCTTACGTCGAGCGATTCTACTCAGGGCGTCGGGGAAGGTTTCGGCGGCGCTGGTGGGCGGGCGGTGCGTCGTTGAACTCTTGCGACCGGATCTCCTGCACGTGTGACAACCGCCGGCTCGGGCGCGCGTATGTGCAAGGGAGCCACGACGATGGCGCGAGCTCAGCGGGTGGGCGGAAGGGGGCAACCGTGCCGGGCGGGTTGAGCGAGAATGGTGGCATGGTTGCGGACCCCTCTCGAGGGATGCCGCGGTTCGAGCCGGCGCTGGAGGCGCTGGCGCGGTGCTGGAACCGCCTCGATCCGGAGTTTCTCGGCCCGTGGCTGGCTGAGGGTGTGCGCTACGAGTCGGCAGCGACGGATCTCTACCTGTGCGGGCGGCAGGCGGTGATGGACCACCTCCGCCGCAAGGTGCTGCGGATCGAGGAGGCGGGGGAGGCGGCGCAGATCCGCGCCGAGCTGGGCTGGGTGGCGACCACGGGACGCGGCCGCCGCCCGTGCGTGATCTCATCCCAGGGCGATGTCGAGCGGGCGGCAGTGTTCCTCGTGACGCTGGCAGCCGACGGGAAGATCGAGCGGATCGAGGTCTGCACCGCCGATCCGGATCCGCGGCTCGCGGAAGGGTCGGGGATCGTCCCGTGCTGAACGCCGCCTGGGATCTCGTCGAAACCCCGGTCGGGCCGCTCATGACGGTCGTCGACGGGGAAGGACGGCTGGTGAGGGTGTGGTTTGGGGACGACTGGGCCGGGCTGGGCATGCCCGCAGCCGAGCGGGACGCCGCCCGGTGCGCGGAGGTGGCGCGCCAGCTCCGCGAGTACTTCACTCGGCAGCGCAGGGAGTTCGACCTCCGGGTCGCGCCCGCCGGGTCGCCCTTTCAGCAGCAGGTGTGGCGGCAGGTGGCGGCCATCCCCTACGGCGAGACGCTCAGCTATGGCGAGATCGCGGCCCGGGTCGGCGGTGCGGCCGTGGCGCGCGCGGTCGGGCTTGCCAACGGCGCCAATCCGATTCCCATCGTCATCCCGTGCCATCGGGTGGTCGGGGCCGACGGCTCGCTGGTGGGTTACGGCGGCGGCCTCGCGGTCAAGGCGGCGTTGCTTCGCCTCGAGGGCGCGCGCTTGGCGTCGATCGGCCAGCTGCCGCTGGATCTCTGATGAGGGATTTGTCTCGCGAACCTGGCGGCGACGTGCGGGCGCTCAGCCGAACTCCTCGGGCGCCGACATCATGGCGCGCAGCTCCTCGTGGAAGCCAGCGACGATCGCGTCGGGATCCGGGACCAGCCCGGAGTCGGTAACGACGCCGACGCGGACCTCGCCGGCGTAGCTGATGATGCTGACGCCGAGGCCAAGACGGGCCGACTGCGGGACCCAGAACATGATGCTGCGCACGGGCGCGCCGGTGAGGTAGAGCGTCTGGCGCGGCCCCGGCACGTTGGTCATGACCGCGGTCGCCTTGGATCCGAAGAACCGGACCGCCTGGGTCTCGATGGCGGGCGTCGTCATGCCAATGGCGTCGAGGATGGCGTAGGTCACGACCGCCTCTGCCGAGTCCTTGATCGCGTCCATCCGCTCCTTGAGCACGCGCAGCCGCTCCCCGCGACCGGCGAGGCCGACCGGCAGGGCGAGGAAGACCAGGCCGAAGCGGTTGCCGAGCAGCTCGACCTCGTCGTCGGGCCGGAGGTTGACCGGGAGCACGGCGCGCAGGTCGAGGCCGTCGGGGCGGGCGCCGCGTTGCACCATGTAGCTGCGCAGCGCACCGGCGACCCCGGCGAGCAGCACGTCGTTGATCGTCGCGCCGACCTTCTTGCCGAAGGCCTTGACGTCGTCGAGCGGCAAGGCGTCGGACCAGACGCAGATCTTGCGGGTGCAGAGGCTGCCTCGAAACAGCGTGTCCGGGTCGGGCGGCATGGCGGCAAGGCGAGTCGTCACGCTGACCGCGGTCGCCCCCTGGCGCAGCGCGGCCATGGCGCACTCCGGATCGAGCACGGTCCGCAACCCGCGGTTGGTCATTCGACGGACCGAGCGGAAGGCGTCGTCCACGACCTCGGGCAGCCAGGTCCCGCCGCCGAGCGGCCGTTGCCGGCGCCGCTGCCGGCGGGCCACGGCCGAGCCGGCCGGCGAGTCGTCGGTCATGCTGAGCATCACGCGGACGAGGGCAACGCCGTCGGCGATGCAGTGGTGGAGACGGGCGACCAGCGCCGAGCCCTCGCGGTAGTTCTCGACGTACTGGAACTGCCAGAGCGGCTTGCTGTAGTCGAGCGGCGTGCTCATCAGGACGCTGACCATCTCCTGGAGCTCGGCCTTGCCGGCGGGATCGGGGAGCGCCACCCGGAGCAGGTGGTGGCGGAGGTTGAAGTGGCGGTCCTCGACCCAGCGCGGCCGGCCGAAGGGCAGGGGCGACTCGACGACCCGCTGACGAAAGCGGTCGTAGCACATCAGCCGGTCCTCGATGAGCTCCTTGAGCTGACGGAACTCGAGCCGCTCGGCGAACGACATCACACCGGTGATCGTCATCAGGTTGGTGGGGTGCTCCATCCGCCACCAGGCCGCGTCGACGTTCGCCAGCGGTGTGCCCTCGCCGAAACCCAGGACCATGTACCCCTCCGTCGCGACCGCGAAACCGATTGCTGTTCTCAGCACTCTACCAGATCACGAGGCGGGCCGAGCCGCGACGGGGAGCCGACGTGGCGTCGAGGGTCCCCGGGGGAGGGGAGGGATGCGCCTGGGGGCCTCAGTCGATGGCCGGGTGTGGTGGGCGCCAGCCGTCCTTCCATCGACGCAGTGCGGCAAAGACCTCGACCTCATCGCCAAGAGGACGCCCGGCGTGGCGCTGCGTCGCCGCAACAATCGCCGGTTCGGTGCAACGGAGGAACGGGTTGGTGGCGCGCTCCTCGGCGACGGCCGACGGCAGCGTGGGCTTGGAGCGTTCCACCCGCCGCGTGGCGTCGGCAAGCCGTCGGGCGAGAGCGAGGTTCGCAGGTTCGACCTGAGCGGCAAAGCGCAGGTTGGCCACCGTGTACTCATGGCCGCAGTAGACTTCGGTCGAGGGGGGCAGTGCTGCGAGCCGGTGCAGCGAGGCCAGCAGCTCCCGCGCGCTCCCTTCGAACAGCCGACCGCAGCCGCCGCCGAACAGGGTGTCGCCGGTGAAGACGAGGCCGTGCCCGAAGTACGCAACGTGCCCGGCCGTGTGCCCCGGCACGTGGAGCACGTCGAGGGCGAGCTCGGCTTCGGGGACCTCGATCCGATCGCCGTCGCCCACTGGACGGTCGACCGTCGGGATCTCATCACGGCGCGGGCCATAGACCGGCACCGCGGTCTCGGCGATGAGCTCGAGCACGCCGCTGACGTGATCCGAGTGGTGGTGGGTGAGCAGGATCGCCGCCAGCCGCTGGGACCGACGCGCGAGAGCGTCGGCCACGGGAGCGGCCTGTCCAGGGTCGACAACGACGGCGAGGCTGCCGCGGCGCGGACCCAGGATCCACGCGTAGCTGTCGTCGAGCACGCGGACCGGACAAACCTCGAGCATGACGGGATGGTGGCATCGGGCCGGGCGGGGGTCAACCGCGAGAGACGTCACGCCCGGGACCGAGGACAGGTGGGAGAATGGAAACGGGAGGGCGTGTGGCTGCGGCCGAAGGGACGCGAAATGGGGCCGCGCGCCACGCTGTTCTCCGGACCGGATGAAGAGCACGGACGCCCGCTACCTCATCGTCGCCGACCCGGTGGAGACGCTCGACCCTGAGTTCGACCTGGGAGTGTGCGTCAGCCGCGAGCTGATCGCACGGGGGATCGCGGTCGACTACCTCGACCTGCTGGCCAGCGATCCCCGGCAGCCGAGC
>Ga0209254_10001488_pt1 | contig 21043 bp, 14 predicted proteins | sample FrelakmetDIP11DI_FD_187148 | JGI IMG/M metagenome (GOLD analysis project Ga0209254, IMG submission 187148) | Freshwater lake sediment microbial communities from the University of Notre Dame, USA, for methane emissions studies - DIP11 DI (SPAdes)... | ecosystem: Environmental > Aquatic >...
CTGGAGGTGCCCACCACAGGGACATCTTCAGCTTTTTGGGCAACTACGAAATCACGCGATACCCAGCCCCTTTCTCCCTCCACGCTCGCGATTTTTATCAACCACCAGAATTCGTTTGGATCCTTGCCCAGGATTTCAGCTTCCTGCCCTTCCGACAGCATCCCAATTCTCTCGAATTCCAGGCCCGGCCCGCTGCGCACGTTCGTGTTCGCGATCGCTTGCAGCCTGGGGAGTTCATCGGCGGGTACCGACTCAGCTTCATTGGCAGGCACCACTTCGGTGTCATCGAACACCGTCACTCCTCCTGTGTCATACGCCTGGACCTGGGCGTCGTTGACCCACCCTACTTCCCCTTCTACGTACGGAATTCTGATTGCCCACCAGTCGCCGTCCTGGTTTTTTCCCACGATCCTGGCCTGTTCTCCTCCTTCGAGCATGCCCAGTTTCGAGTTCTCTTCGCCGGGACCGCTGAATATTGTTGTGAACTTGATCGCCGCCAGCCAGGCGCTGCCCGGTGGGAATGTGGGAGTGGGAATGGGCGTTGGAGCCGTGAGTGCCGGCTGGCTGGTTTCCTCTACCTGCTCCCGTCTGGCTAACTTTTCAATCATCGACGTGAGGATTGGCACTCGATCATCACGCAAGAAAAACAGCAGTATGAATACGGCTGCCAGGCAAATCAGGATTCCTATCAGGAATTTCGTCGTCCAGGGTACGGGGTTCCTGGGCAGCCTGTAATCGTTTTCATCCGGCTGGCTTGTCCTGCGGTATTTTCTCATGTGGCTCGCTGCGCCAGGGATCTGAAACGCCTAAGCACCCAGTGGATCGCGAAGGAGACTTCACTCAATCCAAAGAAGTATGCAGAGATAGCAAATACCGCACCGCCCAGGAACAGGCTCACTCCGAGCACCAACCAATTCGGTAATGCACTCGCATAGAATAACCACAATACCAGGCTTGCTGACATCAATGCCGTCGAGGCCGCCGCCCACACCACTCCGCCCAACAGGCGCCGCTTTTCCAGTCCTTGCAGCCGCCACTTCACCAGGACCAGCAGGAATATCCCTTCCACCGTCGTCGCGATGGAATTTGCCAGTGCCAGTCCTCCGTGTGGCATCCAGCCCAGTCTTTCAAAAAACCTGGACAGCAGGAAGCTCAATCCGATGTTCATGCTCATCGCCAGGACTCCGACCAGAACTGGCGTGCGAGTGTCGTGCATGGCATAAAAGGATCGCGACAGGATTTCCACCAGGCAGTGTCCGATCAGGCCTGTCGTGTACCACAACAGCGCCCACGACACCAGCATAGTGGAATACTCGTTGAATTCACCACGTTCGTAAAGCACTCGGATGATCGGCTCTCGCAGCAGAATCAGCCCAGCTGTCGCAGGAAAGGCCAGAATCAGCGCCGCACGCAGGCTGGATGTCAAAGATGTGCGCAGGTCAGACATCTTACCCAGTGCATACTGGGATGAGAAAGTTGGCATGGCTGCCACTGCGATCGATTGGGCGATAGCCGCCTGCGGCATCAGCATCAGGGCAAATCCCAATACCAGGGCAGTGACACTGCCTTCCGGCATCTTTGATGCCAGCCGGATATTTACCCAAAAATTGAGCTGCACTACCGCCACCCCCAGCAGCCGCGGCGCCATTAACAACGCCACCTCCCGCACCGGCTGCAGTTTCAGGCCTAGTATCGGCGAATACTCACCTTTTAACCTCACCAGGGAAGGTACCTGAAGCAGCAGGTGCAGGCAGGCCCCAATCAGCACACCGTAGCCCAATCCCTGGATGCCGAATTTCGGTGCTAATCCGACCACCCCGATGATCATTCCGATCTGGTACATGGATGGTGCCAGCGCCGGCACCAGGAAGACCTGGTGAGAGTTCAGAATTCCCATCACCAGCCCGCTCAAGCCAAAAATGACCGCCGAAGGCAGCATCAGCCGCAGCAGCTGGATTGTGAGTGCTTCTTTTATTGGGAAGTCAGCAAAACCCGGTGCGAGTACATACCGCACCAGTGCCGGCGCGAAAATCGCCATGATTCCGCTTGCCAGCACCAGGATGATCAGCATCAGGTTGGTGATCGCTGAAGCCAATCTCCAGGCGTCATTTCGTTTGTCTTTCGCCAGCAGGCTGGTGAATGTCGGGATAAACGCTGAAGATAGGGCTCCGCCCGCCACCAGCAGGAACAGCGTTTCGGAAACACGGTTAGCTGCGTTAAATGCTTCGATTTCCGTGCTGGTTCCGAAAGCATTCGCCACCAGGATCTGCCGTACCAGTCCTGTGAGATTGCCGATCACGAATGCCAGGAAAACCAGTCCAGCCGCCCTGGCGATTTGACGGTCTGCGATCCGGCTAGATTCCACCATTCGATTGATTATATCTTAGGAAAAAAGAGACTTGACACAGAACATTCGTTCTGATATATTAATGAAATGTCACCAGCTTTTGCCTCACCACCCTCTGTTCAGCTGTTTAACCTGCAAGTCTGGGAAATGGTTCGGAAGATTCCAGCCGGCAAAGTCGCCACCTACGGCCAGGTCGCCGGCCTGATAACCCCTCCCCCTGAAATCCCCTTCGAAAGATACCGGGCTTTCAGTCCGCGCTGGGTGGGCGGTGCCATGGCAGCCTGTCCGGATGATGTCCCCTGGCATCGTGTGATTAATTCCCAGGGAAAAATCAGCCCCCGGCGTTTCGAAGGTGAATCAAACCAGCGAGATTTACTCGAAGCCGAAGGTGTGCTCTTTGACGAACACCAGCGGGTCGACTTTAAACGCTTTGGCTGGCAGGGACCGGGCAGGAAAAACAGCTGACGATGCCTTCTCAGCCACCCGACATCCCGGCAATCCGTTCCTTGCTGCTGGATCAAATCTTCTCGGCCTTCGCCCGTTCGCTTCCTCGCTGGCTGCGCTTCCTGCTGACTCCCATCTTCTGGCCCGTAGCTCATAAATTCGCCCGGCTGCTCTTCCAGTTCGACGCGCAAATAGCTGAAAATGGCATCCAAAAAGCCGCTGGCTGGATCCTTGATCACTTCGTAGACAGCACGCGCACCAGCGGGATCGATCATATCCCACCAGCAGGACCCCTGCTCATTGCCGGCAACCACCCGGGTGCGTACGATATCTTCGCGCAGGTATCCAGTTTACCGCGCACAGATTTCAGGGTCATCGTATCCGATGAAAAGTTGTATCGAACCTTGCCGCACCTTCACCCGTATCTTATTTATGTCACTCACGACCCCCACAACCGCATGGCTGCCGTGCGCCTCATGCTCGAGCAACTCAGGCAGGGCAGCGCCATAATCATCTTCCCGACCGGCAGGGTCGATCCCGATCCGGCCTTCTTACCAGGTGCCCTCGAGGAGCTCGACAGGTGGTCGTCCAGCCTGGAGATCCTGCTTCGCAAGGTTCCGGAGACCTGCCTGGTCGTGGCAATAACCAGCGGTGTGCTCTCACCGAAGATCCTTGGTCATCCCATCACCCACCTGCCTCACGAGCCCTGGCAGCAGCGAAAACTGGCCGAATTCATCCAGGTGATGCTGCAATTTGCCTTTGGCATGAAATTTCGGCTTTCACCATGCATTTCCTTCAGCCAGGGTCAGCAAATCGGTCTTTCATCTCATGCGAAATCCCGGGAAGAATTACAATTGGCGGTTCACCAGCAAGCACTGACCGCCATGGCTGACCATATGCAGGTCTTCTATCATGCTTCCACGAGCTGACCAATCCCTGACTTTTCAAGTCTTACCAGTAACACCCGATCGCTGGGCTGACCTGGAAGCACTTTTTGGTCCGCGCGGTGCATGCGGCGGCTGCTGGTGCATGTATTGGAGGCAGACACGCTCAAAATACGAATGCTTCAAGGGAGAAGACAATCATGCGCTGTTACTTTGGAGAGAATAAATGACCACACGATGCGCCTGGGTCTCTGCTGATGACCCCCTGTACACCGCTTACCACGACCAGGAATGGGGTGTTCCGGTGCACGACGACCGGTTGTTATTCGAATTCATCATCCTGGAAGGCTTCCAGGCCGGGTTGAGCTGGCGCACTATCCTTCTCAAGCGTGAGAATTTTGATCGTGCCTTCGATCACTTCGATCCACTGCGCATCTCGCAATATGATGACCAGAAAATTTCCGGGCTGCTCTCCGACCCGGGCATCATCCGCAACCGCTTGAAGGTCAACGCCGCGGTCACAAACGCCCGGGCTTTTATTGCTGTATGTGAGGAATTCGGCAGTTTTGATGCTTACTTATGGCAGTTCGTCGGCGGCAAGCCGCTCCAGAACAGCTGGAAAACCATTTCCGAGATCCCTGCTCGCACTCCCGCATCCGAATTCATGAGCAAAGATATGATCATGCGCGGCTTCAAGTTTGTCGGTTCCACCATCTGTTACGCCCATATGCAGGCCACCGGCATGGTGAACGATCACACCACCGATTGCTTTCGCTATCCCCAGGTCAGCCTGCTTGCCTGAAACCTTTCCATTGGCATGTCATTGCGAGGAGCCTTGCGACGAAGCAATCTCAGTTTTGTGGTATCATCTCCACTCGCTTTTAAACAACGAGAGCCGGGTACGCCGCCCCCGGCTCTCTTTAAGGAGGAGAAGAAGAGAAATCGCCCTTCAAACAATATCCTACCAGAGATGTTCCCTGGTTACTTGACGGCTGCCCTACGTTTGCCATACGCTTACCCTTTGAAGACTCAACAATTTTGCAATTTACCTGGAATAATTCTATGAATTTTGCGATTCAAACCGAGCAATTAAGCCGTACCTACAAGATCAGGATGGGTAAGAAGGGCGAGCCAAAGCAGCTGGTTGCCCTGACCGGTGTCGACCTGCAGGTGAATTCCGGTGAGCTTTTCGGGTTGCTGGGTCCTAATGGTGCTGGTAAAACCACCTTGATCAAGATTTTAACCACCCTGCTCACCCCCTCCTCTGGCAAAGCCTGCGTGGCAGGGTATGATGTCACCTTGGAACCGGATAAGGTCCGCCATCACATCAATATGGTCTCCGGCGGAGAGTCCTCAGGCTACGGTTTGCTCACCGTGCGCGAAAACTTGTGGATGTTTTCCCAATTTTACGGTATGCCCTCCAAACAGGCCAACCAGCGCATCAAGGAAATGCTGGAGACTTTTGGCATTGCCGACCGCATCAACACCAAGTCCTCCGACCTCTCGACCGGACTCCGGCAGAAAATGAACATTATCAGGGGCTTCTTGACCGACCCCGATGTACTTTTTCTGGACGAGCCCACCCTCGGTTTGGATGTCGGCGCTTCCAAAGATGTCCGCAGCTACATCCATTACTGGGTGGAAAATAATCCCTCCCGCACCATCTTGCTGACCACGCATTACATGGTCGAAGCGGACGAATTATGCGATCGTGTTGCCATCATCAACAAAGGGCAGGTTCTGGCCTGCGATTCTCCAGCCAACCTGAAACGTCACCTCCAGCAGGATGCCATTTTCCGGATTCAAACCAGCCCGCTGAACGGCACCCCCATCCAAAAATTTCATGACATCCCCGGTGTTCGCAAGCTCACCAGCCTCGAAGAAGACGGCTCGACGACCATTGAAATGATCCTGGCAGAAGATAACGTCCTTTCTGACGTGGTCGCCTTGCTGACCAGTGAAAATCTGCGCATCCTCAACCTTCAGAAGCGCGAGCCTACCCTCGAAGATGTCTTCATCGACCTGGTCGGGCGCAGCATGGCCGAGGTAGAGCGCGTGGAAGACGAGAAACAGTAAAATGGATCACATTTCCCCGGGTCTTGTGCCACCCATCCTCAACAGCCAGGCCGCACGAATTTCAGGCATGCGGCATAACACGGGCTGGCGCTTATTCCTGCAGTCAGTTGTGGCGCGTGCCTATCCGCGCCTGATCGGGCAGCAGCGCGAAAAATCCTGGCTATTTTTCGAAATCTTTCTGCCGCTGCTGGCAGTTTTCGGCTACGTTTTCGTCTACCGGGCCATCGGCGCCCCGGAAGAATATATCGGTTTCGTGGTCATGGGCGGCGCCATGACCGCTTTCTGGCTGAACATCCTGTGGAGCATGTCCAGCCAGCTGTATTGGGAAAAGGAACAGGGCAACCTGGCCCTGTATATCATGGCTCCCAACTCGATGGTCGCCATATTATTGGGGATGGCCCTCGGAGGCCTGTTTGCTTCCATCCTGCGGGCGCTGGTGATCACGCTCATCGGCAGCTGGGTGTTCCAGGTATCTTACGAAGTCACCAGCTATATTCAGCTCTTCGCGGTCTTCACCCTCACCATGGTGGCTTTATACGGGATGGGTATGATGCTGGCTTCATTATTCTTGCTCCTGGGACGCGAAGCCTGGCACATGGCTTCGCTGGCCCAGGAACCGATCTACCTGGTTTCCGGTTTCTACTTTCCCCTCAGCAGCTTGAATTTCTGGATTGCCTTGTCCGCCTCCATCATTCCACTGGCCCTCGGAATGGATGCCATGCGCCAGCTGGTCTTTCCAGAGGCAGCTATCACCGGTTTTCTCACCGTCAGGACCGAGATCATCATCCTGTCGTTATTGAGTGTGGTATTTCTGGTTTCAGCTTTTGTGCTGCTCGCCCGCATGGAGAAATTGGCCATCCAGGAAGGCCGTATCACCGAGAGCCGTCGATAAAAATGAACACGATTCAAACCACTCCAAACTCGAAGTTCTCCTCCTTCTGGAACTCTTTCCGCATCGCCGCCTGGCTGGGGTGGCAGATCGAATCCAACTGGACCGATCCATTTCTGTTTACCGTGTATTCCATCATCAAACCCCTCTCTGGCGCCGCCATTCTGGTGGTCATGTATGCCATGATCACCCAGAGTGACTTCGAATCGCCTCTTTTCACATATATCTACCTCGGCAACGCTTTCTATATCTATGTCGCCCAGATTCTGAATGGCATCGTGTTTGCCATCATCGATGACCGGGAACATTACAAGACCCTGAAATATATCTACACGGCTCCCATTCACTTCCCCACCTACTTGCTGGGCCGATGTGTGGCCAATTTCATCATCTCATCGATCGCAGTTTTTATTACCCTTCTCGTCGGGGTTGTCTTTCTCGACGTCCAGCTGCAGATCGGCTCGATCGAATGGCCTCTCTTCCTTCTTTCTATGGTTATCGGGATCAATATGCTCGCCTTGATGGGCTTGATCATGGCGGGCATGCTGCTGTTGCTCGTCCACCACATGTGGGAGCTTGGGACCGCGGTGGCTGGCTCACTGTTCCTCTTCAGCGGTGCCGTTTTTCCCCTGGAAGTCCTGCCCTGGTTTTTACAGCCAATCGGCTATATCAACCCGATCACCTACTGGTTGGAGATCATCCGCCGATCACTGGTCGGAGAAGTGGCAGCCGCATTCCCCACGCTCACGAACTTTTCCGACATCCAGATTTTGTTCATCCTGCTGACATTGACTGTCATCTTGGCTCTCGTCGCTTTCCGTTCCTTCCATCACTTCGAGAAAACGGCACGCGACCGGGGAGTCATCGACGTGGTCACGAATTATTGACCGGCATGGCTATCTCGCCGCAGCTGCTATACCTCCAGGATCCACTCAAATTTGAATTCGAAGCCAGTGTCGTCGAAAAACTCACCCTTCCAGGCGGGCGACACGGGGTAGTTCTGGACCGCACCTATTTCTACCCCACCGGGGGCGGCCAGGAACATGACACCGGTCAGATCGAGTCTGCCGCTGTGCTGGATGTATATAAATCGCAGGGTAATACTCAGGTCATCCACGTCCTCGACCGGGATATTCCGGTCGGCAGCATCAGGGCGCGCATCGATTCCGGCCGCCGCATCCGCCACATGCAGCACCACACCGCTCAGCATCTGCTCAGCCAGTGTTTCCTGCGCCATCTGCATGCCCCAACGGTTTCGGCCAATATCAATGGCTACAGTCCTTCAACTCTTGATCTGGAATCTCCCGCCATCACGAAAATTGACCTGGAAACAGTCGAAAACCTGGCAAATGAGGTCATTTTCCAGAACCTTCAGGTAAAATCATACTTTGTGTCCGGCGCTGAGAGCGCCAGTTTGCCGATCCGTAAGCCAGACGCCATCCATGCCGAAATCAGGATCGTCGAAATCGACTCGTTTGACTATTCCGCCTGCGCCGGTACCCACTGCACCCACACCGGCTCCATTGGGATTTTGAAAATCACTAAAACCGAGCGCCAGAACGAAAAACTACGCGTGCATTTCCTCGCCGGGCTGCAGGCGCTTGAGAATTACAGGGCTAACTTCGATACCATGACCCACCTTTCAGACGCATTCAGCGTTCATCCTCGTGATCTGGAGTCCGCCGTCCTCCAGCAGTCGCAGGAGCTGGGTACAGTCCAGAAACGGCTGGAAAGCACCCGGCATGAATTGTTGAAGCTGGAGACGCTCCGGCTTCTTCAAGAGAGCGAAACGATTCAGCAGCGGCTGTGCGTGCTTGCAGCTTATGAAGATCGTCCGGTTCAGGAGCTTCGCCTCCTGGCTTCGGAATGCTGCCAGCATCCCCGCACTCTGGCGCTCTTCTCGAGCCTGTCTGGCGGTAAAATCACTCTCGTGGTAGGCTGTTCACCGGGCAGCAGAGTGAAAGCCAACGAAATGCTCCAGGCACTGCTCCAGCCCCTCGGCGGTCGCGGCGGTGGTGATCCTGCCTTCAGCCAGGGAGGTGGCCCGGGCAGCAGCGATCAGCAGGCTGCTTTGATGCAAAATGCAGTTCGGTTATTGAATTCTCTCCCGCCTCTGGAAAATGCGTCCGGTTAGCAGCATTCTGGCAGACAGTCACCCGGGATCAGAACGGCACGCCGGTTAGGACAGCGCTCCACTCGCATCCGCTATGTGTGTGTATAGATTATGACAACTGGCACCATACCTCAAAAACGATTGGGCGGGATGGCAGGCTTCTCCCTGGTCTGGCTTGGGCAGATCATTTCTGTCCTGGCGACCAATATGACCGGCTTTGCCCTCACGATCTGGGTCTACCAGCTGACCAATAGCGCCACTGCTTTGGGGATGATGCAGGTTTTCTTCATTACTCCCTTTCTGATCTTCTCACCGATCGCCGGTGTGTGGGTCGACCGCTACAACCGCAAGCTGATGATGATGATCAGCGACCTCACCGCTGGCATCGGGACGATCATCATTCTGGTCATATATACAACCGGGGAGCTGCAGCTCTGGCAGCTGTATGCTGTTAATATCCTGCTTGGTGTGGGCAATACCTTCCAATGGCCTGCCTATTCAGCTGCCATCACAACTATGGTCTCCAAAGAGCAGTATGGGCGTGCCAACGGCATGATGTCTCTCGTCGAGACCGGCCCGGCTGTCTTTGCGCCCCTCATGGCTGGCGCCTTGCTTCCGATCATCGGATTGGGCGGCATCTTAAGCATCGATGTCTTTACTTTCATTTTCGCTATCGTTGCCCTGTTGTTCGTGTTCATTCCCCAGCCTGTTAAGACCGTGCAGGGGGAAGAAAGCAAGGGGAGCCTTTGGAAAGAAGCTGCTTATGGCTTCAAATATATTTTCAAACGCCCGGGGTTGTTGGGTTTGCAGCTGGTTTTCCTCTTTGGTAACCTTTTTTACGGTATCACTGCTACTCTTATCGCACCTCTTATCCTAACACGTACATTAAACGACAGCCTGACCTTGGGTACAATCATGACCGCCGGCGCTGTTGGAGGCCTTATCGGCGGTGTGGTGATGAGCATCTGGGGAGGCTTCCATCGCAAAGTACACGGCGTGCTGCTGGGTTGGATTCTTTCAAGCTTGTGCGGTGATGTCCTGCTGGGCCTCGGCCGGCAGCCCGAGGTCTGGATTGCCGGCGCCTTCCTGGCGGCTTTACTGGCCATGATCGTGAACCCTTCCAACCAGGCTATCTGGCAGGCTAAGGTTGCCCCAGACCTGCAGGGGCGCGTTTTCTCGGCCCGGCGCTTGATCGCCTGGTCAGCCCAGCCGGTCGCACCCATCATCGCGGGACTCCTGGCAGATTTCGTTTTTGAACCCGCCTTTCAAACTGGAAATCCACTGATTGCACCTTTCACAGCTCTGTTCGGCACGGGTCCAGGTGCCGGCATGTCCTTGCTGATCGTCATTTGCGGATTCGGAGGTGCACTGGTTGGTATTGCCGGTTACCTCATCCCCGATATCCGAAATGTGGAAGACATCCTGCCGGACAACGACCAGCTTGAGAAAGCCAGTGAGAGCCTGAATGCCGCTTGAAATGGTTCCCGGGCGCTCTTTCGCCTGGAGTTTGCTGAATAAGCTGGGAGAAGGAGATGCCGGGGAGGTGTACTGGGTTGAATCCCTGCTCGACAAGCGCAAGGCAATCCTGAAACGCCCGGTTTCCAGTGCTTTCTCCAGCAATGTAATTCGCCAGGCTGCTCAAATCGAACATGAAGGCAAAGTGCTCGCCTTGCTGTCCAACCTGGATGGGGGGGATGCAAACCTGCGAGTTCCTGGTTTAATCGATTGTGCCAGGGATGGCACCGAGTTAACCGACAAATATTTTATCGTAATGGAGAAAGCTGCCGGAATCGATTTGCGCTCACTGGCTGCCATCCAGCAGACCAGGGTTGTCGATTTATCTGCAACCCTCGAAGGTTACCCGCAGCAATCCTCTGGAGAGTTGCGGTCTTTTCTGCAAGAATTTGCACTTTGCCCGGAATTTCCCGCTAACCTCCTGTTGCAGATTACCTCATCCTGCCTCGCATTCCTGGAGCGGATCCATTCCTACCCGCTTTCTCTCGCTGGCGAGCAGTACTCGGGTTTGATCTGGAATGATTTCAAGCCGGAGCACATCTTTTGGAATCCTGTTTCCAGGAATATCACGCTGATCGATTGGGGAAATTCCAATTTCCTGGACTCAGACGGCGCGACCTCCGATCGCCAGGGGTCACCGCTAAACGATTTCATCCAGTTTCTCCAGACCTTCGGGTCTTTTATCTCCTCACTCTCACCTGCTACATTTACTGCCCTCGATTGGCCTGCAAAAATAACCCCTGACAATGTGTATTCACAGGGCATTCTGCCTGTCAAGGCCAGACTGCAGGACCTGATTACCGCCCACGCCTCCGAATCGGACCGTGTTCGTTTGAGCGAGTCTGATTTGCTTGAATCTTCAAATCTTGCCCTTCCGACTTTTGCCAGGCTCCTCGAAGTGCACAAACGCATTGTGGCTTTAGGTGAATTGCCCGATTATCCCCGCCTGGAAGACCTGGTCAATCGGTTGGCGCACGAGATACTCCAGGGCCGCGATCTCTCTCAATTCGAGAACCTCTCCCGGATGGCCAGTGAAATCCCTGCCTTCCAGCTGCATAACTGGCAGCTCCTAGCCGAAATCAGCAGCCACCTGCGCGATCAGCGCATTACCCCACGTGCCCTGCTTGCCGCCCTTAACGACGATTATGCTGAATCTCTCTGGCTGCTGCGCCCCCTGGCAGTTGCTGAAGCCTCCATCCGCTGGTGGGAAGAGCTGGCGCAGGAGATCCGCCAGGGAAAATTGGGTGCCAGTCCCCAGGCCGTCACACCTTTCACAGCCCTTAACCGGCTATTGCACGCCATTCTCTCCAACACCATGGAATCCGGTGGGCAGCCTGGGACTGCCGGCAGCCATGCCGAGACCGTCCGCATCATCAAGGAAATTCTTATTCCTCGTTGGCTGGCTGCAGAGCCAGATCCGCCTGCCTCGGGCATCGAATACCTCGAAGTGCAAGAGTACTTGCCTTCATTCATCTCTTTGGTTCCATCTGCCGGCAGGATGCTCGAATTCGCACTCGAGATGCCGCTATCACATTCCAGGATCGTCACCGATGCCTGGCGCAGGCAGGATTTTAACCTGGCCTCCCAGGGCCTCCGCCGTCTTCTGTTGTGGGATCCCGACCGGTTGCGCCTCTTCAGCGCCGATAAAGCCATTCAGTCGACACCTGGATGGCTGGATGCCCTTCGGGCAGGTCCTGACCAGAATGAACCGCTGCAGGATTTCGTGACTCGCCTGGAGCTTCAAGGGCGCGATTTACGAAACTCGGTGAGTCCCGCTGACTGGCTGGACGAAAGATTGAATGTCCTTTCGAGGCTCCGCCGCGAAAGCGATCCTGCCGACCTGGTCGCCGAATTTCCCCTCATCCGCGATTTTATGGGCTGGATTTTTGAATTGGAGGCCGGTCGTTCTCCCATTGATCTTTCGACCGGACCGGTTGTCTTGGATCGTTTGCCCATGCAGGTCCAGGACCAGATAAATTTCCACGGCAGTAAGGAGACCGCCCTCGGATCGGAATTTCTGGTCATCAGTCCCCTGGATTCATGGACCCCCGAAGCAAAAGGCTCTTCGGCACGCGTCTTCCTGGGTGTCATTCGCCATTCGCGCAGCAAGGAAGTCCAATCTGCGGTTAAAATCATGCGCCCGGACCGGCTCGATTATGCCCTGCCTCTTTTCCGTGAAGAAATCCAGGTTCTCACGATCTTGCAGGATACTCCCGGTGTGGTACCGCTGCACGAATTTGGTTTCATCCACCTGGAAAAGGGTTCCTCCCTGCCAGCGGAAGATAAAGCCGGTGCACCCTCTGACCTGCATGGGAGGGTCAGGCGCTATGGCAAGGATAATCTCCACCAGTTCATGGCCAACCTGGACACCTTCACTCAGCAGGATTGGCTGCCCTACCTGGCCGTGGAAATCCAGGATCGATCGGAAAATCTCTTGATGCTGTGCGATTCCAGCTATACCCGCGGCCGCTTTCTCCCCGTGCTAGAGGGACTGCGCATGGCGATCCAGATCTGCGATATCCTGCTGGTTGCCCATTCCAGGAACATCATCTACCGGGATCACAAGATCCTGCACTATTACTGGCGAGTTAAGGACAATGGGATCATGATGATCGATTGGAATATCGCCAAACGCTTCCCCGCAGGTCTCTCCAGGCCCGAGATTCAGTTCGACCTGGTGCAGTTCTGCGCACGTGCCTTGCATCACATCCTCACCGGTCGTCCAGCTTCCGGCTCGCTGCCTCTCGGTCCCACCCGTCCGGAAGAGATCGAAGCTGCCGCCCACAGTTATGAAGTGCGCTGGACCTACGATGACCAGAGAATACCGCTAGAGATCAAGGAAATATTGGCCGCCGGCATGCGCGGCGATTACCAGGATGCCAGGCAGCTTCGGGATCACCTGTTCGATCAGTTCCAGGCTTATCAGCCGCTGACCCCCGGAATCCCCGAGCCACAACCTGAGAGCTAGATTTCTTCATGGTATACTGCGCTCGCACATACCTCCAGGACCATTAATTGACCACCTTCGACCAGTTCACCACCACAGCCAACCAGCTCCTTACACAGGAAAATACTCCTCCCCTCGAGCTGCGAAAAATCCTCCTGGATGCCGATGATCTTATCCATTCAGACGAATACCAGCAGCTAGCTGAAGATCAGCGCCTTCAGGTCCAAAACCTGCGCAAGGAGCTTAAAAACCGCATCCAGCAGATGGAGCTCGGCACCTCGGCTGACCTTGTTCTCGAAGTCCCTCCCGACGTTGTAAAACAATCCCAACCCCCACCTGAACCGGATGCACTCCCGGTCCGTCAATCAACACCTCCCGAACCCGCCTCATCACCCACTCCGGGCTACGATCCGGCTGCCGAAGCGCATATGGAAGAAGCGGAAAAGCTGTTTTACAGCGGGCGCTATTCGGAAGCTGTCCGGCTCTTCGACCGTGTCCTGCATCTCGAGCCGAAGTGGGAGCGCGCCCGCCAGCATCGCCTGGAATCCGAAAACTACCTGCGCACCGGTTATATCCCCCCCGTCGCCCTGCCCTCCGAAGCCGCCTCAGCCTTTGGCAAAGCCCAGTCGGCCTCGCGTGTCGGGCGCTATGAAGACGCCCTGGCCCTCCTGCAGAAAGCCCACGCCAGCATGCGGCAGGCCGGCATCCAGCGCTGGCAGGAAGGCCTGGATTTCGAGCAGAAGCTGCAGGAAAACATCGATGCCGAAAAGGTGTACGTGGAAGGGGGGCAGCTGTTTGCCGAAGGCCGCATCGACGAGGCCATCGAGCGCGTCGAATCGGCTGCCCGAGCTACTGGTCTCCCAAAATTTCGCGATCGAGCACAGGCCTACCGCCGAGTGCGCGACAAAATGCGCCAGATTCATGAAACCCTCAGCTCCCTTTCTGTCGACCCTAAGGTGATCGGGCAGGCCAAAGTGGATCTCGACCTGATGCTGTCTGAATTCGGTGCGAATCCGATGTTGGAAAGGTTAGCCTCCCGCCTGCAGTCCGTGATCCCCAGGGCCATCGCGCCGCTCAAAGAGCAGGTCCGCACTTACAAGGCCAAATCTGAACGCGCCGATACCCTGGTAGACGCCATTTCCTACGCCCAGCAGGCTCGTAATTCCGTGGACCAGATCCGGCAGCTCAGCGACCTGGACGAGGGCCTTGAGAGATTGCAGGACGAGATCGACCGCTCGCTGCAGGAGCTGAACAAACTGGAAAGCGACCTCAGCTCTGCTCGCACTGCCTACCAGAACCATCCTTCCTGGCCTAGTTCAGCCTACAAGACCAGCCTGGAAGTGCGCGCCCGTTTTCCTCAGGATCCCCAGGTCCAGCAGCTCAACCGCTCGCTGGCTGGATTCAAAGCCATGCGCCTGGCAGCTTTCGGTCTGGGGGCGATTGTAATAATCATGCTGCTTTTCTTTTTAGGCAGCCTGGGGATGGACCGCTACCGCCTCTACCAGCTGGCCCAGACTCCCAGTCCCACCTCCACCGCCACGAGCACGCCTACCGCCACCTTCACACCCACCGCCACCGCCACCGCTACCTCTACCGTCACACCCACGGCCACCTTTACACCCACCGCCACCCCCATCAACGGCTTTGCGCTGCGCGACATCTGGGCGCGCAACGGCTGTTACGAGACCTTCACCGCCACCGGCCGCATCCCCCTGGGGGGTGAAGTCGTCTTCCTGACCTCCGAGCGCCGCTTCGACCAGTTCAACCGCGAATGCGCCCTGGTAGAGCACAACGCCTTCGGTCGCTCGATCATCGGCTGGATCCTGCTCATGGATCTCAGCCCGATCGACGTCACGCCCGCTCCTTGACCCCTGACCTTTGGCATGTCATTGCGAGGAGCACAGCGACGAACCTGTCCCGTTCTTTTACGGGAGCAATCTCCCACCTAGCTCAAGGCCTGTGAGGTTTGTTTGCACCTTGAAACCCGGTTGACTCCCCTCATCCATCGGTTACAATTATCGCTATGACTGGAACAACGCTCCGGATCGATCCAAATTTCGAAGGGGAACCCCAGATCCCAGAAATTCCTCCCCCGGCCGATTATCCTTTCGAGCCCTCCCCTGATGAATATTCTGCTGAGGTTTTCGACCCCAGTTACCGGTCTCGCCGGGAAACATACCTGGCGCTCATCCGCCGCAACCCCGCGCCGCACAATCCCAAGGCCCCCTGGTGTGAGCTTGCACGTCTCTCCATGGGCGGCAATCCGCACATTGGCATAATCACCTCCGCTTTCGATCACATCCACGACAGGCAGGATGGCGCCGATGCCCAGCTCCATTTCGTCCTGCGCCTGCTCTACCAGTTCAGCGACCAGCCAGCCCTGGAGCTCAGCCTGCTTCAGCGTGCTCAGCAGGTCGTGCTCGATTCTAAATACTGGCCAGACGAGCCCGGCGTGGATGCCATGACCTACTGGACAGAAAGCCATTACCTGCTCTTCAGCGCCGCCGGTTGTCTGGCAGGCCAGCTGTACCCAGAGATGGTATTCACCAATTCCGGTCTCAGCGGCAGCGAGTTGTCAGAATTGCACCGTGAACGCCTTCTTCAATGGATGAACTTGCGTTTCTTCACCGGTTTCAGCGAATGGCTTTCCAACGTCTATTACGACGAACACCTCACCGCCCTGCTCAACCTGGTGCAGTTCAGCCAGGACCAGGAAATCCGCCAGCGCGCCTCCATGCTGGTTGACCTCCTCCTTCTCGACATCTCGTTGAACCAGTTCCAGGGCTCTTTCAGCAGCACGCATGGTCGTGGTTTCGGCGATTCGAACAAGTGGGCCGAGCTGGAAAGCACCACCGATACTTCCAAGCTCCTGTTTGGCAAGGGTCTCTTTTCCATCTCCGACAATACCAGTGCGGTGGCCTTTGCCTTGAGCGATGCCTACCAGCTCCCCACAGTGCTCTTCAAGATTGCCAACGACCACAGCCGGGACGAAATGCTCAACCGGCAGCGTGTCGGCATTTTAGTGAAGCAGGCCGGCTGGTGGGGCTTGAAAACACGAAAACTCGCGGACGTTCTCCATCTTTTAACCTTCGAAGCCTATTTCCACCCGCAGGTCGTGAATTCCTTCATCAAAATGGCGAACCGCTACGGCTGGTGGGAAAACCAGCTTTTCGAGCCGCTCATCATGCGCAAAGGCCTTCTCAAAACCCTGCATGCGCTGCGTTTATTACCCTTGTTTACGCGCTTGTTCGAAGAAGACCTCGGCCGCACGGCCCGCGAGCAGGCCAATCTTTACACCTACCGCACGCCGGATTACATGCTCAGCTCCGCCCAGGACTACCGCAAAGGCTCCGGCGGTCACCAGCAGCATCTCTGGCAGGCCACACTGGGCCGCGGCGCAGTCTGTTTCACCACCCACCCTGCCCGCCACACCGGTCCCCCACCCAACTACTGGAGCGGGTCCGGATTTTTACCACGCGTCGCTCAGCTCAAAAACGTGCTCATCGCCATCTACCGCCTCCCCAAGTCGATTGCCCTCTGGGTTCCGAACGAATTGTACTTCACCCACGCCTGGCTGCCGCGCGACCAGTTCGAAGAAATCGTGGAAGAAGACGGCTGGATCTTCGCGCGGCTCGGTGATGGCTACCTGGCTCTGCTCTCCCAATATCCGTATGAGTGGCGCGACTCACCCGGGGAAGACCAGAACCGGGAGATCATCGTGGCGAAGTCCAGGAATATCTGGCTTTGTGAGATGGGGCGCAAGGAAACCAGCGGCGAATTCAAAGACTTCATCCAGGCGCAGCTCCAGTCCGAAGTGCGTTTCTACGATTCTCGCCTTTCCTACACCTCCCCAACCCAGGGACGCCTGCAGTTCGGCTGGAACGGCCCCCTCAAGCGTGACGGGCGTGAGATTCCCCTCGACAGCTACCCGCGCTACGGCAATCCCTACGTTCAGGTCGATTTCCCTCCCGAAGAAATGTCCATCGTCCTGGGCGAGCACCACCTCAATCTCAACTGGCTCACTCCCACCCGTCAGTCCTCCTCCTTCACCTCCTGATTTCCCCTCTTTTGTAGCGCATGCTTTAGCTTGCGCCTCTTCTGTCTCTCTCGCTTCACCTTGCCCCTCTTATGTAACGCATGCTTTAGCTTGCGCCTCTTCTGTCTCTCTCGCTTCACCTTGCCCCTCTTATGTAACGCATGCTTTAGCTTGCGCCTCTTCTGTACGGCATCCTTCAGCTTGCCCCCTCAACCTCATACCGCGCTCTTTCACTTGCCACTCGCTGTGGTAACATAACCCCACCAAAAAAACTCATCCACAGATACCAATCCATCCTCACCCACCATGGAAAAACTGCACAGATACCTCTCACACCGCCTCCCGGCACACCTCAACCTCCTGCACCGCATGGTCTCAATCAATAGCTTCACCTCCAATCCAACCGGCGTCAACACGCTGGCAGAATTGACCGCCCAGACCTTCTCCCGCCTCGGTTTCCAGCCCGAATTCGTCCAATCGACCAACCCCGCTTTCGGCTGTCACCTCTTTCTCCATCGCAAGCCTGCCTCTCCTCCCGTCGGTGCCGGCACCGCCCTCGCCCTGGTCTCCCACCTCGACACCGTCTTCCCGCCCGAAGAAGAAAAGCTCAACGACTTCCACTGGCGTCCGGAAGGAGACCGCATCTACGGCCCGGGGACGGACGACATCAAGGGCGGCACCGTGCTACTCTTCATGGTTTTGGAGGCTCTCGAGGAATTCCACCCCGAAATCTTCGAAAGCATCCACTGGCTGGTGGCTCTGAATGCCTCCGAAGAAGTCCTCTCCTCCGATTTCACCTCTCAGCTCGTCCAGCGCCTGCCCGACACGACTCGTGCCTGCCTGGTGTTCGAAGGCGGCACCCCCGGTGCGGATGCTATCTCGCTGGTCGTCTCCAGGAAAGGCCGCGCCACCTACCAGGTCGAAGTCGCCGGGCGCTCTGCCCATGCCGGCAACAACCACGCCCAGGGCGCCAATGCCATCCTGCAGATCGCCCATACCATCCAGCAGGTCGAAGCCCTCACCGACTATGCCAACCAGATCACCTTCAACGTCGGCACCGTGCACGGCGGCAGCGTCGTCAACCGCGTCCCCCACACCGCCCATGCCAGCGTGGAGATGCGCGCCTTCTCTCCGGATATCTTCCAGGACGGCATCCAGGGTATGCTGGCCCTCGACGGCTCCACGCACGTCTCCAGCCAGGACGGCTTCCCCTGCCAGGTGCGGGTTCACATTACCGAGAAGACCGCCCCCTGGCCGGCAAATCCCGGCACACAGCGGCTATACGCAATCTGGAGCGACGCTGCCGCCAGCCTGGGTTGGACCACGACCACCGAAAAACGCGGCGGCCTCTCCGACGGTAACTACCTCTGGCAACTCTTCCCCACCCTCGACGGCCTCGGCCCCTGCGGCGCCAACGCCCACTGCTCCGAATCCTCTCCCGACGGCTCCAAGCAGCAGGAGTACGTGGAAGTCTCCTCCTTCGTTCCCAGGGCCCTCCTGAACATCGAAGCAATAAAACGTCTCTACGCTCTGAGCGCTTAGCCTGCTATAATTCACTGCATTGCCCGATCAGCACTTCGGTAAAAAGGATCAAATTTACCTTTAATGACTAGATTGGTGGGTCAGCCAGGAATCATTCTTTTCTGCTACATATGATCCAATCTCGTCGCATCTCTGCCCTGCTAAGAATCCAGCCCGGTGAAGAACGCCTGATAGGCAGCCTGGTCTCGCTGTATTTCGTGCTGGCGCTTTCCTATGTCTTCGTGCAGTCCATGGCCTTCGGCCTGTTTATCACCGAGTACGGCCCGGATTTCCTGCCTTACTCCTACCTCACTCTCGCAGTCTTTGCCACCCTGGTGGCTTTTTTCTATCTGAAGCTCAGCGAGCGCCTGCCCTTCCCACGCCTGGTTTCGCTGAACCTGGTCTTCTTAGCTTCTGGCAGTTTCCTGATTTGGTCGGGTTTGCGCTCCCCGCTTTCCCACTATTTCGCCTTTCTCCTGCCGCTCTGGTTTCAGGTCCTGCTCAACCTGGGCAACCTGGCCATCTGGCCCCTGGCTGGCCGCTTGCTGGATATCCAGCAGGGCAAACGCCTCTTCGGGCTGGTTGGCGCGGGCATGTGGCTGGCCAATATCATCGGCGGCTTGCTCGTCCCCCTCATCGTCAGCCGCATCGGTACGGTGAACCTGCTGCTGCTGGCGGTTGTCAGCATCCTGGCCGCTCTCTTCCTTCTACGCAGGCTGCTGAGAAAATTTCAGGAACCCGCCACCTCCTACCCCGAGCCCAGCAACCGTGGGATTCAGAAAACGGACCGCTGGGCCGGCAATTCCTATATCCTGCTGATATTTGGCTACACATTCATCTGGTGGGTGTCTTTCTATTTCGTCGACAACATCTTCTACAACCGCCTGGCTGCTCAATATCCGGATGCCGACCAGCTGACTGCCTTCATGGGCGCCTTCCTATCCATAATGGGCATCATCGCCTTCATCACCACCACCTTCCTCACCAGCCGCATCATCGCGCGCTTCGGTCTGCGCACCGGTCTGCTCACCATGCCGCTCCTGGTGACCCTCGGAACAGGCTTGCTGGCGCTGGCCGGCAGCCTGGCAGCCCCCGCCCTGTTCATTTTCGGCCTCAGCGTGTCGGTCAAATTAATAAACGTCGCTCTGGGTTTCTCTCTCTCCCAGTCCGCCAACGTCATCGTCTACCAGTCCTTATCCGAGCGCATCCGCTCGCGCATCCAGACCACCGCCGAGGGCATCGTGCAGCCTATCGCCATCGGCAGCGCCGGGTTGTTCCTGCTCGGATTGACGACCCTTCTGGGCTTCGGTTATATCGGCTTATCCTATGTCTTCCTCGCTCTGGGTGTGGTCTGGCTCACCTCCATCCTCTTCCTCAGCCGCGGCTATGTGCCGGCCCTGCTGCACACCATCACCCGCCGCCGCCTGGGTGAATCGCGCACTGCCCTCTCCGATCCCGCCATGCTCTCCATCCTGCGCGCCCACCTGGATGATCCGCAGCCCGCTGCCGTCCTCTATTCCATCGCCAGGTTGGAAGAAATCGATCCACAGCTCCTGGTCGACGCCCTCCCGCGATTGCTCAGCCATCCCTCTGCCCAGGTCCGGCGCCTGGCATACACCCGCATCGAGCAGCTCTCCCTGCAGGACGCTCTGGAAGCCCTCCTGCTCCAGATGGACGTCGAAAGCGACCCGCAGGCGCGCCAGGCCGCCTACCTCACGGCCTCCTACCGGATCGCGGCGCGCTACCCACAGGTGCAGCTGCTCACGTGGTTCCCGCGAAAGGACTACGCGTCCTCCGGCACCTACTCGGACCGCTTCGGCGTGTACTGCGGCCTTCGCGACCTGCGTGGGGAGCGCAAACGCGCCTACTACGCGTTCGCCGGCGGCAACCACCTCACCATGAGCGCCCCCTCCTCCGTGCGCAGAGGCGCGACGCTGCTTCTGCGCGGGCGGCTCACCAGCGAGCGCATGGGACCGATCGCCGCCAAGTCGCTGACCGTGATCGCGCGCCGGCCGGGCGGATCCTGGGTGGTCGTGGCCGACGCCCGCACGCGCAGCGACGGCTCCTACGCCGTCACGGTACGCCCGCGCGGCAGCGCCACGTGGCTGGTGCGTTGGACCGGCGTGGTCAGCAGCCAGACCGAGTGGGTGCCGGTCACCACCCGCTGAGCCGGCACGCCCGGCTCCGGCTCAGCTCCCCGCCGCCTCCGACAGCTCGATGGGCTGCACGCCGCCGTGGTTGCGCAGCGACCGCTCGGCGGCCTCCAGCGAG
>Ga0209254_10001489_pt1 | contig 21019 bp, 20 predicted proteins | sample FrelakmetDIP11DI_FD_187148 | JGI IMG/M metagenome (GOLD analysis project Ga0209254, IMG submission 187148) | Freshwater lake sediment microbial communities from the University of Notre Dame, USA, for methane emissions studies - DIP11 DI (SPAdes)... | ecosystem: Environmental > Aquatic >...
TCTATCTGATCGGTCACAATCCCGACCTGACCGATCTCGTGAATCTATTGGCGGACGCAGGAATCGGCAATATTCCCACTTGCGGAGTAGCCTCGGTCCACTTTCGCGTCGACTCCTGGAGTTACATCACTGCTGGAGGCGGCAAGCTGGCGTTGTTCGATTATCCAAGACGCCACCTGCCCCCAGCCGGTGCAGAACCAAGCCAGTAAGGCCGGCACCCGGGCTCTTCCGGGAAGGATTCAGGGATCCGGTCAAGCTAACAAACTCCCGCCGCATGACGGTCAAGTTCCCTCCGCGTCCATCAACCACGCCCTGTCGGCGACGGGTTGCGGGTCGCTCTGGCCTTCTTGGGCTCCTTGTCGTCGGGAAGCACTATGTTCAACTCCAGTACTTCACGATTACCGTCCTCCTCCATTGTGACCGTAATCGCATCCTCCTCCACTTGGACATACTTGCGCACGACCTCAAGCAGTTCTCGCTGGAGTCTCGGCAGGTAGTCCGGTCTGTTACGTTCGGCTCGCTCGTGCGCAACCAGTATCTGTAAGCGCTCTTTGGCGACCGCAGCGCTCGCCGTGCCCGATGAACGCGAGCGAAAATAATCCAAAAGGCCCATACACTTAACCTCTGAAGAGCCGGCTGAACAAACCTTTCTTTTCCTCTTCGATAAAGCGGTGCGGCACCGGCTCACCGAGGTAGCGGCGGACCACGTCCCGATAAGCCTGACCGGCATCGCTGTGTTCGTCGAGCACGACCGGCGTGCCGGCGTTCGATGCGCTGAGCACGGATTTCGAGTCTGGGATCACGCCCAAGAGGTGCATGGAAAGGATCTCCTGTACGTCGTCGACGCTGAGCATTTCGCCCATCTTCACGCGCTGCGGGGAATAGCGGGTGAGGAGCAGATACTCCTTGATCGGTTCCACGCCAAGTTCGGCGCGGCGGGACTTGCTCGCCAAGATACCCAGCATGCGATCGGAATCCCGCACCGAGGAAACTTCGGGATTGGTGACGACCAGCGCGTCATCCGCGAAGTACATCGCCAGCGTCGCGCCCCGCTCGATGCCGGCGGGCGAATCGCAGACGATGTACTCGAAGCTCTCCGACAGTTCGTTCAACACCCGCTCCACACCTTCGGTCGAGAGGGACTCCTTGTCACGCGTCTGCGACGCCGGGAGGATATACAGATTGTCGCGCCTCTTGTCCCGGATCAGCGCCTGATTCAGCGTGGCTTCACCATTGATGACATTGACGAAGTCATAGACTACGCGCCGCTCGCAACCCATGACCAGATCAAGGTTGCGTAGACCGACATCGAAGTCAATCACCGCGGTGCGGTGACCCTCCATAGCCAGACCCATCGCAAACGCCGCACTCGTGGTAGTCTTCCCAACGCCGCCTTTCCCCGACGTCACGACAATAATTCTTGCCAAACTGATGTCCTCCCCAATACCGAAAATGAGCAGAAGCTCTCATAGATCCTCGATGATAAGAACGTCGTCGCGGAGGAACACCTGTACCGGTTTTCCACGGATCGATTCCTCCAAGTTCTCGCTGATCTGATACTGTCCGCCGATCGCGATCAGCTCAGCTTGCAGATCGAGACAGAAGATCCGGCTCTCCAGATTTCCTTGTACGCCCGCGAGAGCCCGTCCACGAAGCGAGCTGTAGATATGGATGTGGCCATCCGCCATCAGTTCGGCCCCGGCACTCACCGGCGCGAGAACGATCAAGTCTCCCCCGGCTGCGTAAATGCGCTGACCGGAGCGCACCGGGTAATCGATCAGCTTCGTGCTACCTCTGGCCACGGTGGGTGCCGCCGTGGTCTTGGCGCCATCTTTCGGACTGGGATCCGGGCGAACGTCCGCAAGTACCGCGAGCCCTGCGACAGCGGCGGTACAATGTAACATTTCGCTGCCACCGCGCACCCCGACCGGGCTTAATCCTAAGGTTCTCAGCATCGGGAGCAATTTCCCGAAGTCGATAGGCGAATCCGGATCACGGAGGCCGCTGAGATCGATCACGATCGGCGCATTGCGGAAAAACTCCGGCGCTTTGCGGACCTTGTGAGCTAACTGAGCCGCAATGCTCTCAGCATCAGCGTCCAACAGCTTGATGTTGAGAAGATTGACGGAGCCCGCCTTGATCTCGAGTAGACCGGACGCCGGTTGCTCTTGGGCGTTGCTGGACATCCTGCTCGTCAATTAGCTTCCGCGACGGAAAAGTTTAATGATTCTAACACTCTCAACCGGAAAATGAGGCGCCACCTCAACGGCGTCGCCAGTCGCGCTCCAACGAACCGGGATCCGCCTGCGTCTTCGCGGCTGGCTGCGGTACCCCTAGGCGGCCGACGCAGCCAACCGCTCGCTCGAGGCGACGGACCCTGGATCAGGCGATGTTAAGCAGCGCTCAGCGCGTTCACTGGGGCTTTTCCAATTCTACCCAGGAACGTGTGTCCCCCCGGTGGGCCAGCTATGCAGCGTGGTTTAGGGGGGCGCGCAAGTTCGTGGCCATCGTTTGGCCTGAAAATCTCGTTCCCAACGGGCTGGTGCGGCTTCAGACCGCTTGTCGCAGTACCGAAGCAAGAGCCCCTCAGTGCCGTTTCTGCAAGTGGAGCATGGTGAAGAGCCCTAAAGGCGGCAGTGTATGGCGCTTGACCTCTTGCAAGGAAGTGTTGTGGAGAATCTCCTCGACCGGCATATCCGGTCGCCAACCAAGCTTGTTCGAAAGCGGCGCGAGCAGGCTCTCGAAGTTGCGCCGCAGTCCCTTGCCGGCAGCAAAATGGTTGACGATGACCACATCGCCTCCCGGCTTGCACACGCGCTCGATTTCGCGAAGCACTCTGGACGGATCAGGCACTACTGACATCACATACGCAGCGACCACCGCATCGAAGGTATTGTCGGAATACTGCAAGTCGCGCGCATCCATGATCTCCAACCCGGTGACATGACCCAGTCTCTTCTGCGAGACACGCCGGCGCGCCTTGGCCAGCATGTGCGGTGAGATGTCGATCCCGTGTACCTGGTGCTCCTTGCGATAGTAGTTCAGACTGATTCCGGTGCCCACGCCAACTTCCAGCACCCGGCCGGGCCGTGCGTTGGTGACCCCCGCCGCCATCGAGCGGCCCCGAAAGCTGAGGAGCCAACCAAACGTTTGGTCGTATACCGGCGCATAACGCTCGTAGGATTTGAGGATCGATTCCAGTTGCATTGTTATTCCTCTTGCCCCGTGTTTTGAGGTCTTAGTATCAGGTGACGTCTTACTTTTAAGACCGTCGCTCGTCCGATCGAGAAGGTTTCTTCTCAGGTCTAGCGGACCAAGAGCTGCGGTAGCGCATTTGCGGCTGCTGGGTTTCGGTTCAAGATTACCTGCTGCGCACAGCGACGCTCTAAGATCATAATGGTTCGCGAGACTGATTGGAATCGCTGGCTCGTCCCGATCCCGGATCGCCCACGTCGCCCCGGCGCAGGGAGTTTCGGGCGAGAGGGGTTGGACTTTCTGGTTCACCGCCATCTCCGCTAGAATCCGGGGAATGCTGCGCTGAGACGGATGTCCGTGACGCGTTACGCTCCTCGAAACGACTGAATCATGAACATTCCATCCGAGAGATGCCTCGTCCTGGTCGACGGGTCTTCGTTTCTCTATCGTGCCTATAATGCGTTGCCGCCGCTGACTAACTCCAAAGGTCAGCCAACGGGGGCCATCTATGGTGTCGGCAACATGCTTCGGAAGCTACTGGCTCAGCATGACACCGGTTATGTGACGGTGGTGTTCGACGCCCCGGGGCGAACCTTCCGCAATGACCTCTTTGCGCACTATAAGGCCCACCGCCCGCCAATGCCGGAAGACCTGCGGGCTCAGTTAGAGCCACTCCAGCAGTTAATTCGTGCGATGGGATTGCCGCTGTTGATCGTCGATGGGGTCGAAGCGGATGACGTGATTGGTACCTTAGCGCGCAGGGCGGTAGAGCAGGGTTTTTCGGTCCTGATCTCTACCGGCGACAAGGACATGGCGCAGATCGTCAACCACGGCGTGACTCTGGAAAACACTATGTTCGATAGTCGTCTGGACGTTGAAGGCGTAAGGCGGAAGTTCGGTGTGCCACCTGAACGCATCATCGATTTCCTGGCTTTGACGGGTGATCCCAGCGACAACATCCCGGGTGTTCCAAAGGTTGGCCCCAAGACGGCTGCAAAATGGCTCAACGAATACGGTGACCTCGACACCTTGCTTGCCAATGCCGACCAGATCGGTGGCAAGGTCGGTGAGAGCCTGCGAGCTTGCCTGGACCAAATTCCCCTTTCTCGGCAGCTGGCAACCATCGCCTGCGATTTACCTCTGGAGATCACCCTCGATAGCTTCCAACGCCAGCCAAGTGATAAGGAGAGCCTGCGGCGGATCTTGTTCCAGCTCGAATTCTCATCTTGGCTTCGCCAATTGGACGAGGCCGGAAGCGAGCAACGTAACAAAGTGGGCAGGGAGGCGCAGGCGCGGGGTGATTACGAAGCGGTTCTCTCGGAATCGGCATTCGAGAAATGGTTGACCAGGCTCGAAAGCGCGGAATTGTTCGCGTTCGATACTGAGACCACTAGCCTCAATTACATCGACGCGGAAATTGTCGGCCTGTCGTTTGCGGTGGAACCAGGGAAGGCCGCCTACGTGCCGTTGATGCACCAATATCCGGGCGCGCCCACCCAACTCTCGCGGCATTTTGTCCTGCAGCGTCTCAAGCCGTTGCTGGAAGATCCCGCCCGTCCGAAACTCGGACAGCATCTGAAATACGATGCTAACGTTCTCGCGAACTACGGCATCGCGTTGCGCGGTATCGCTCACGATACGATGCTGCAATCCTATGTGATCAACAGCACCGCTACCCGTCACGACATGGACTCGCTGGCCGAACGCTATCTGCACCGGCAGACCATTCACTACGAAGACGTCGCGGGCAAAGGTGCCAAGCAGATTCCCTTCGCTCAGGTCGGGGTGGAAGAGGCGACTGCCTATGCGTCCGAGGATGCCGAGGTCACGCTGCTCCTCCATCGACATCTGTGGTCCAAGCTGCAGGACGAGCCCAGGCTTCAAGCGTTGTATCGGGAAATCGAGATTCCATTGATCCCGGTGTTGTCCCGCATGGAGCGGATCGGCGTCCTGGTGGATGTGGATCTCCTTGCGGTCCAGGGTCACGAGTTGGCGCTACGGATGCAGGACATCAAGCAGGCCGCGCATGACGCGGCCGGTGAGCCTTTCAATCTCGCTTCCCCCAAGCAGATTCAGAGCATTCTTTACGACAAGCTGCGACTCCCGGTGGTGAAGAAGACGCCCACCGGCCAGCCGTCGACCGACGAATCGGTCCTGCAGGAATTGGCCGAAACGTACGATCTGCCCCGGCTCATTCTCGATTACCGGTCGATGAGCAAGCTGAAGTCGACCTACACCGACAAGCTCGCTAGCCAGGTCAGCCCTAAGACAGGCCGTGTGCACACCTCCTATCATCAGGCGGTTGCGGCGACGGGACGGCTAAGTTCGTCGGATCCCAACCTACAGAACATCCCGGTCAGAACCGAAGAGGGGCGCAGAATTCGCCAAGCCTTCATCGCCCCGCCGGGGCGCTGCATCTTGGCGGCAGACTATTCCCAGATCGAGCTGCGCATCATGGCGCATCTCTCGGAAGACAGAAATCTCTCGGTTGCTTTCGCCGAGGATGCCGACGTTCACCGAGCGACCGCGGCCGAGGTATTCGGCGTTCCGCTGAATCAGGTGACCCCGGAACAGCGCCGCTCGGCGAAAGCCACCAATTTTGGCCTGATCTACGGCATGTCGGCGTTTGGTCTGGGCAAGCAGCTGAACATTCCGCCAAGGGAGGCGCAGCTGTACATCGATCTGTACTTTGCCCGCTACCCGAGAGTGAAAGCTTATATGGAGACTACCCGGGACACGGCGCGCAGCCGGGGGTACGTAGAAACACTCTTCGGCCGGCGCCTGCACGTCGAAGATATTCATTCCCGAAACACTCAGCGCCGCCAGTACGCTGAGCGAACGGCGATCAATGCGCCGATGCAGGGGACTGCTGCCGACATCATCAAGCGGGCGATGATCGCCGTTGACGAATGGATTCAGAGCAGTGGAGCGCCGGTGCGGATGATCATGCAGGTCCATGACGAACTGGTTTTCGAGGTCGCCGAGCCTCAAGTCGAGGCGATTGGCGCCGAGATCCGCAACCACATGAGCCGGGCCGCCCAGTTGACCGTCCCGCTGGTGGTCGACATCGGCGTCGGGGACAACTGGGACGAGGCACATTGAACTCACCAAGACCAGTTGAATGCACATGAATGCGCACCGACACCATTTCCCGGCGTGTACGCAAGCCCGGATCGCTCGTTCTCGACGCTGGCCCGACCCTTCGCACGAGGTCGCACGAGGGCCGTGGGAAAAACATCGAAGTCTACGCCCCGGGGTTTGGTTCGGAACGGCCGACGCGGGGGGCAAAGCCTCATGAGTCCCAATAGAGTCCATGAGTTGAATTTCGAGTATACTCAAATGCTTTTTGGACAGGTGGGCAAGCATGCGACCCAGTGGACGACAGCCCGACGAACTTCGGCTCATCCGACTCATACCCCACTTCACGAAGCACGCCGAGGGATCGGTCCTGGTAGAATTCGGCGACACGCGCGTCATCTGCACCGCCACCATTGAGGAAAGAGTTCCGCCCTTCCTGAAGGGCAAAGGCGGCGGTTGGATCACCGCGGAGTATGGCATGCTGCCGCGAGCCACGCACGAACGGTCTGCACGGGAAGCCTCGAAGGGCAAGCAAGGCGGTCGCACCATGGAGATACAGCGGCTCATCGGAAGGTCGCTGCGCGCCGCGATGAATTTAGAAGCGCTCGGCGAGCGAACCGTCACCATCGACTGCGATGTCATCCAGGCCGACGGGGGAACGAGGACCGCTTCGATCACCGGCGGCTATGTGGCGCTCGTCCTGGCCGTTCGGAAGCTACTCCGCGACAAGAAACTGAAGAATAACCCTGTTCATGGGCAAATCGCTTCCGTCTCCGTCGGCATCTGTAGAGGCGTGCCTGTCCTCGACCTGGACTACGCTGAGGACTGCGATGCCGAGACCGATATGAACGTCGTCATGAACGACGCCGGTGCCTTCGTCGAAGTACAAGGCACCGCCGAGGGGCACGCCTTTCGGCGGGAGGAACTGGATGCCATGTTGAACCTGGCGTCACGAGGCATCGAGGAGCTACTGCTCCATCAACTTCAGGCGATCGAAGCAAGCAAAGCCGCATCGTGACTCATTGCGCCTTGTTCGGTCTTTCAGCTCAGCGTCTGTGGCATTGAAGAAGCCCCAACCGCCAGATTCGCCATTGGCTGATCCAGCATCCGCCCCCGTATCCCGCCATTCCAGGTTGACCACTGCCGACAAATGCTGTCCTCATGAAAGACTCGACACGGCGGCAAATCGTCCTTGCGAGCAACAATTCGGGGAAGATGCGCGAGATTCAAGCGATGTTGTCGGAGTACGAGTGGCAGGTCACCCCCCAATCGGCGTTCGGCATTTCCGAGGCCGATGAAACCGGGCTAACGTTCGTCGAGAACGCTATCCTAAAAGCGCGCCACGCCGCCGCTCGGAGCAAGTGCATCACCATCGCGGATGATTCTGGGCTTGCGGTGGATGCGCTCGATGGCGCTCCCGGTGTCCGCTCTGCCCGCTTCGCCGGGAGTGGTGCCAGCGATCGAGCCAATATCGATCGCTTGCTCCAACGCCTTACGGATGTCCCTGATCCGTTGCGCACCGCGCGTTTCCATTGCGTCATGGTCTTGTTGCGCCACCCGGAAGACCCCTGCCCCTTGATCGGTCAGGGTGCGTGGGACGGTGTGATTCTTCGCTCGCCGCTCGGCGACTCGGGTTTTGGCTACGATCCCGTATTCTTTCTGCCCGACCGCGGTTGCACGGCGGCACAACTACAGCCCGGGGAAAAAAACTTCCTCAGCCACCGGGGACAGGCCCTTCGCGCCTTGGTGGAGAAAATCAGAAACAGCCTTTTCAGTCATTGGTCGGATATACGTTCTCAGGTAGAGTCGAACGCAGGTACACCTAAGATCTAAGGTGCCGTAAGTCCTCACAAATTAGTCCGGAAGGGTCGGAAGGATTGGCGGTCGGGGGCGGGCTTCGAGCACATGAAAGACCTCGAAAAGTCAACTGGATGGTCTCATCGGAAAGTCCGCAGCTGTCTCGATCCCGCCCAGATTGACTCTGAGCATACCGAGTATACGAATGGATGTGCATGGCTCGATAACCTAATCCGCTATGCATGCTATTGACGCACAGGACGGATGGGCAAATGGGCGCTTTTTTTTTAAGATGCGCATTGCGTATTCAAGACGTCATGCGTTTATTCGCTATTGCCTTTAATTTTTAACATTTCACCCGAACTCTTTCCTATGAACAAGCCGAAGAAAGTCGCTATCCTCACGGCAGGTGGTTTGGCCCCCTGCCTCAGCTCGGCCATTGGCAGCCTCATAGAGCGCTACACCGAAATCGATCCGACGATGGAGATCATCTGCTATCGCGGCGGCTACAAAGGGCTCCTCCTCGGCGATTCCTATCGCGTCACCCCGGAGATCCGCGAGAACGCCGCCCGCCTCCACCGTTTCGGCGGATCGCCGATCGGCAACAGCCGCGTGAAGCTCACCAATGTGAAAGACTGCGTGAAACGCGGTCTCGTCAAGGAAGGCGAAGATCCGCAGAAAGTGGCTGCCGACCAGCTTGTCAAGGACGGCGTGGACATCCTCCATACCATCGGAGGCGACGACACCAATACCGCAGCGGCCGACCTTGCTGCCTTCCTGGCGAAAAACAACTATGGCTTGACGGTCATCGGGCTGCCGAAAACCGTCGACAACGATGTGTATCCCATCAAGCAATCGCTTGGCGCGTGGACCGCCGCGGAGCAAGGCGCCCGCTATTTCTGGAATGTAGTTGCCGAAAACAATTCCAACCCGCGCATGCTCATCGTTCACGAAGTGATGGGGCGCAACTGCGGCTGGCTCACCGCTGCCACCGCCCAGGAATACCGCAAGCTGCTCGACCGCGCCGAATGGCTCCCCGCCATCGGTCTCGACCGCGCCGCTTTCGAAGTCCACGGCATCTTCATCCCGGAAATGGAAATCAACCTGGCCGCCGAAGCCGGCCGCCTCCGCTCGGTGATGGACAAAGTGGACTGTGTGAACATCTTCATCTCCGAAGGCGCCGGCGTTGAGGCCATCGTGGCGGAGATGCAATCCAAAGGCCAGGAAGTGCCGCGCGACGCGTTCGGTCACATCAAGCTCGATGCCGTCAACCCCGGCAAGTGGTTTGGCGAGCAGTTCGCCAAAATGATCGGTGCGGAAAAAACCCTGGTGCAGAAGTCCGGCTACTTCGCCCGTGCCGCTGCCGCCAACGTCGAGGACATCCGCCTTATCAAGTCCTGCGCCGACCTCGCGGTTGAATGCGCCTTCCGCCGCGAATCCGGGGTCATGGGGCACGACGAAGACCATGGCGGCGTTTTGCGTGCCATCGAATTTCCGCGCATCAAAGGCGGAAAACCGTTTAACTTCGATACTCCTTGGTTCACTCAAACGCTGGCCGAAATTGGTCAGACCAAGGGAGCGAAGGTTTCGGTGAGTCACTAGGCGGGAACCCGGTACCGGTCCGTGGGGTCTGCTGGCGTCCCGTTACCCTCGGGTACCGGGACGGCCGCCGGTCCAACGCCGGGTGCCGAAGGGCTTCCAGCGCCGCGAGGGGTTTTTCGACGAGCGGCTGGCTTGGATCGGTCCGGACCGGACTAACCGCTGCCGTATCACCTGCCCAAGCCTGTTTGATGACTGCCAGAAGCCGGCCAAGGGCGAAAAATAAGGTGCGTCCATGATTTCACCGTACCAGGCCAAATACTTCGCCTACGAACTGACCCGTCGCTGCCCACCGGACAGTGTTGAGAAACGGGCGGGAGCGCTGGTCGACGCACAGGTCGACCTGAGTCCGCATCAAGTCGATGCGGCATTGTTCGCTTCCAACTCTCCGCTGTCCAAGGGGGCGCTCTTGGCAGACGAAGTCGGTTTGGGAAAGACCATTGAGACGGGACTCGTGCTGTCGCAGAGTGGGCGGAGCACCAGCGCCGCATACTGGTGATCACTCCGTCCAACCCGCGCAAGCAGTGGTATCAGGAGTTAACTGAGAAATTCTTTTTGCCCTGTCGAATTCTCGAAGCCAAGCCCTATGACGCTGCGATCAGACGGGGCCGGCCAGTCCCGCCCTTTTGACGCACCTACGATCGTCATCAGCTCCTATCAGTTCGCCAAGAGCAAGGCCGGCGACGTTCATGCCGTGCCGTGGGACCTGGTGGCGATCGATGAGGCGCACCGGCTGCGCAACGTCTACAAACCATCGAACGTCATCGCCAACACTTCATCATGGCTTTCGTTGGGCTTCGTGCCACGGACCTGGCGTGAACCAGAAAATGACAAATAGCGAGAGGTAGGCGTGACCAAACCGATGCAGAGTTCCCATGAACCGCAACCAAGCCATTAAGTTGCTGACTGAAAGCAAGGCATTCCTCGTCGCGCGATACGGCGTGACGGAACTGGCTTTGTTTGGTTCGACCGTACGGGATGCGGCGAAAGAGACGAGCGACGTGGATGTTTTGGTTGATTTCGATGGCCCGGCGACTTCGGAGCGTTATTTCGGGGTACAGTTTTATTTGGAAGACTTGTTCGGGTGTCCTGTGGATTTGGTGACCGATAAGGCATTGCGCCCGGAATTGCGTCCATTTATTGAAAAGGAAGCGGTGCATGTCTGATTCCGTGCAGCGCGAATGGCGATTCTATCTGGATGACATGATAGGGTTTGCCGAAAAAGTCCTGGCGTATACCGAAGGCTTCGACCAGGCAAGTTTCGTAAGCAGTGGGCTGAACTATGATGCCACGGTGCGTAATCTGGAGTTGATCGGGGAAGCTGCAACTCATGTACCGGACTTGGTGCGTTCGGCCCACCAGCAAATTCCCTGGCGGCTCGTCATCGCGACTCGCAATCGCTTGATCCACGGCTATCTTGGCATCGACAACGATACCCTCTGGAGCATCATCCAGACGGACATTCCATCCCTACTACCCCAACTACGGCAGTTGCGGGAGTCGGCTGTATGACAAAAAAACTAAAACTGGAGCTGACATGGATTGGCAAAGACGTTCGGCCCAAGCTGGAGCCGCGCATCCTGATGGAAGACCCCAGCAAGAGTTATCACGCGAAACATCGGGTGACTGACAAGGACATCTTCAACAACCGGCTAATTTTTGGCGACAACCTGCTGGGCCTGAAGGCGCTGGAGGGGGAGTTTTCCGGCAAGGTGAGGTGTATCTTTATCGACCCGCCGTATAACACCGGCAGCGCGTTCACCCATTATGATGGTTCGTCGTCTGGCTGGTTTCGTTCATCGGATTCCTCGTGCGCCCGGATGACGCCGAATCTCTCGCCGCCGCGGCGCTCCGACCCTGTCAAGAACGCAAGAAGTCATAGCCAAATTGGCAAAGATCAAATCCTGGGATATTGGCGCCCCCTTCATGTCCTGGGCGCCGGATCAGCATCTGCTGCCGACGGGGCAGGGCTTAGAACTCCGCGGAGAAACTCTCAGCACCCGGAGACAAATGCCTGCTTGCGGGGTAAGGCGCCCTCTGCGCGGATGTGGTAATGTTTTGAGGCGTCGCCTCGCCTTGGTCGGCGCGTTGCCGAATCGTCTGGCGCCTCAGATCATTGGAACTGTCATCGTGGATTCGCTATCTCTCGGGCCTGCAAGGCATAGTCGTGACGGAATGGGCGGGTGGGTGAGCCGAGTGCTCGCGACGGCAGTGTGCCTGCTGCTCGCCGGCTGCGCCCACGATTCCGCTCTCGTGAGCAGGACCGAAACGCTGCGGGCTTACCAATCGGCCGTTCGTTGGAGCCACTTTGACGACGCAGCGGCCTTCCAGAACGGAGTCACCCGTCCACCCCGCGCGACTGACAGGCTGCGTAATATCCGTGTCACCGGCTATGACGTCGTCAGCGAACGCGAGGACAAGGGACGGCTGCGTCTCCACCAGACAGTCTCGATCCACTATCACCACATCGGGGAAAGCGTCGAGAAAGACATCATCGATGAACAGGATTGGCATTACGACGAGGCGCGTCGCAGGTGGGTCATCGACACCCCGCTGCCTCGCTTCGAATGATCGGGAACCGTTCCGGCGCCTCTCCGGACGGACCCGTCGGCGCGATGGGCGCACTCGGACTATGCGAGTCCGGCCCCGGCCCCGTTCCCAGTCTTTCCTTCTTGGCCCCTTCTCTTGTGGCGCCTTTTCTCCGGCGCGCCCGCCCGCCGCCGCGTGCGGCTAACGCGGCGTGATATCGACAAGGTACGTGGTTGCGGGAGGCAAGGCGCTCGACCAGGCGCGTGTCGGAAGTGTCACGCCCGGCCAGTACGTAGCGGCATGGTCGGCGAGCGTGGCGCGAAGCCGATAGGCTGAGGGTCTCAAGCCGAGGAAACGAAACTGACCCAGTGCGTCGCTCACGGTCTGATGGGCGAACTCCCATTGGCCGGTGGCTTTTTGCACCAGCAACTCGACAGTCACGCCCCCGACAGGGGCCTGATCCGCATCGGTGACGGTACCGAATATCTCGCTGCGCCGCGGGTGCACGGTTCCGAGCACTGTCACCGCTGGCGAACGCACCGATAGCATTGTGCTGGCGGCGCAGCATGCGGTTGAAGTCGACGGCTACCGCGTTGCCGAGTTCGGCCGGTGGCACGGACGGCGCGAAGTTCACCCACGTTCCGAATGCGGGGATGGGTATGCCATCGATGGATTCGACCTGACCGCCTGGAACGGGGCGGAGGTCGCCGGTGTCGGGTGCGATCAGGTCCGGTACCGTGGTGTTGATCCTGCCGGTCTGGGATCGTTCGTCATGGACCATGCACGCCCGGGTATTCGATGATGGGAAATGAGCGATTGTCACAGCAAACCTTGGGTAGAACGGCCTATGCGTGGCTGTTGGTGGCATTCATGGTGGTGTCGGCCATGTTCTTCCTGTCCGCCGGCACGGTTCGCTATTGGGAGGCTTGGCTTTACCTGGCCATCCTGTTCATCACGGCATCACTCATTCTGGCGTATTTGCTGAGGAACAGCCCGGATTTGCTGGAGCGACGCATGAGGATGCGGGAGAAAGAGCCGGCACAACGATGGATTATAGGACTGGCCTGGGTTTGGTTCGTGGTCACCTACCTGGTGCCGGGCGTCGATCACCGCTTGGGCGGGTCCGATGTACCCACGCTGGCGGTGATCATTGCGGAAGTTTTCGTAGTGTTGGGTTATGGTGTGATTTTCTGGGTGTTCCGGGAGAATCCCTATGCGTCCCGCATCGTCGAAGTGGAGCCGGATCAGAAGGTGGTATCGACCGGCCCCTATGCCGTGGTGCGCCATCCCATGTACTTTGGGGGATTGCTGATCTATCTGGCGACGCCGCTGGCGTTGGGTTCGTACTGGGCACTATTGCCTGCGGCGCTCATCCTTCCCATCCTGGTGGCGAGGATACGGAACGAAGAAAACGTGCTCGCGAGGGATCTCGCAGGGTACCGGGACTACCTCCGAAGCACCCGCTACCGGCTCTTGCCCGGTATTTGGTAGCGTAGCGGTCGCGCCCGAGCTCAAGAAGTGTTCAGTACCGGCAGTATGGGACGATTCAAAATTCTACGCGAGATCGAGGGCCTGGACCCGGAACGCGACTGCCAGCGCATCGTGCACCTGTCGTTCGGCTACGAGTTCAGCTGGGATACCGTTCGGGCACTCGAGATCGCGCTCTATCGAACGTACTGCATACCCAGCATTTCGGCCTTGCTTCACCGAACAGGAGAATTCTACCGGCATACACAACGGCGCTACGACGATACCGCGATCCTGCTTGCGGAACTGTGCGAGTGGGGCTACGAAGCCGGGCGCGGGCACGCTGCCTTGGAACGCATCAACTGGGCGCACGGGCACTATGCGATCAGCAACGACGACTTCCTATACGTCCTGTCGACGTTCATCTTCGAACCGGTACGCTGGATCGACTCCTTCGCCTGGCGCAAGCTATGTGGCACCGAGCGTCTGGGGTACTACTTCTTTTGGCGCAATGTCGGACAGCGGATGGGGATTCGGGACATACCGCCTTCGTACGAAGCCTTCGAGGCCTTTGCGCAGGCCTACGAGAACCAGCATTTTAGGTTCGCTGAAACCAATCAGCGCATCGGTGCAGCGACCCGCGAGTTGTTCGCCTCCTGGTTCCCGCGCTTCCTGGCGCCGGTCGTGCGCGCGAGCGTCTACGCCCTATTGGATGACGCCCTGCTGCAGGCCTTCGGCTTCCCGAAGCCACCTCCCCACTGGCGCGCGGTTGTCCAGACCGGACTACGCCTGCGCGGTCAGATGGTGCGCTGGCTGCCGCCGCGGCGCTCGCCGCACTTCTTCACCGACGACCCGAATCGCACCCATCCGCACGGTTACGAGATCGACCAACTGGGCCCACCGAATCTCGTCCAAGCCGAAAAGCGCCACCGGGCTAGCGGATGAGCCGGCGGTCATTCGCTGAATCAGCACGGTTTCCTCCGGCTACCAATCTCGCGAAAAACAGCTTGATCAGTCCGCAAGTAACCCATTGATCCACAGGTGGGGTCAATTCCGGTGACTGCGGACTTCGACCGGGAGCAGGGAGCGAGGTAGGAGAGAGTAACGACGAGGAGAGAAGCGCAATGAGGCCCTTCATGCTGCGTCTTCGTCACGTACGGTAGCTTGCTACAATGCCCGCGTAGCCCAGGGATATCGGCGACCGGGATCCAACAACGACCTACAGTGCGGAACAGCGCGAACCCGCGCCAGTTCGGCTCTGATCAGACCAATAACGGACTTTCCGGGAGCCTCGCTCGGCCCCGTCAAGGGCGCCGGAGATAAGCTCGGACGCCCGGAGCCACCCACTGCCAATGATCCTGATCGGAACCGGCCAGCGGCACAGCTGCGCTTTCGTCAAGCAGCCGTATCTTGCCTGGCCCGTCGCTGACAGCGCTCGGAAACCCACGCCGAAACACGATCCAACGGCCCGATGACGCCGGAATCTTCGCTCCGGGAAACAAGATGCCGACGAGATTCAACGGGTCGGCGGCATTGACGGCAACCTCCCTTTCATCCTCTTGGCGACGAACCGCCCGCAACGCTTCCACCGCGTCGGGCAATGCAAACTGCTCGCCGTACTGGCCAGCGATAAACCGGCCACCGCGAATATCACCCCGAGCTTCAAGGGTGCGGTAACAGCGCAGCAGATCCGGCCACGAAGGCACGGCACTCTCCCGGGCCAGCAGCGAACGAAACATCACCCCGTAGCGGCTCAACAGCGCTCGTGCAAGGTATTCCAGGCGTCGTTCCGGAGTCTCGTCGGGATCCGGGCGGTCCTGCTGGGAAAGCGACGTCCACCGCCCCGCGCTTGCCAGCCCCCAGCCCAACCCCTTGTAGCGATGCTTGCGGGCTTCCGGCACCAGCAGCGCTCTGAGCCCCGCGAAGCTATCCGCGGTGACGCACCCGGCGGCAACCAGTTCGGCGAGCGCCCGCTCCGCTATTGTCGCGAGGAGCCTGCTCCGGTCGACCAACTCATCGTAGAACTGGGCCCCATTCCTCTGCAGAACATCCAAGACCACTCGCGCCTCGCCCGAGAGCGTTTCTGTTTCCGGGACGTTTCGCACCTCGCGCCACAGCGTAACGCTGCGCCGCGAAACCAACGCAATTGGCGTCGTTCTGACCGGTGCCTGCGCTCCTTGGCCCGGGCTCAGGCGCAACCAGCTGAACCGGCCGGATTGGCACAACTGGTCCAGCCAAACGGGATCGTAACCCGCCACTCGCGCCGGCAGAATCTCGCTCTCCCAGGCTCCCGCGGCCGCTTCGAAGCCTTCCAGTTGTGATATTACCGCGGCGAGCGCTTGCGATCCCTGCACGTTCGCCTCCGGATGGACATGCTGCCACCGGAGCAGGAACTGCATGAAGTCGGACGCCGATACCGGCTCGATCTCCCGCCGCAGGCGATGGAGCATGTAGCGGTGTATCCGCGCCAGGGCCCTCCGTTCGCACCACTCTTCCGGTTGCAGCCCGCGGCTGAATTGCCCCCGCAAGACGAAGCCCTCCTGTTCCAGCCGCGCCAGCGCGCTCCGGACCGGCAGTTCCGCAATTCCGAGCGTGGCCACGAGCGCGGACTCCGTTGTCGGCCCGACGACGGCCAGACGCGCCCGCACGATCTCGGTCACCGCATTATCGAACGTCCATTGCTGCTGCTCGTATTCGGGCGGCAGACTCAGCGGCGGTTCCGGCACGGAACCCAGATAAACCAGGCGAAACTGCGGCCACCGCTCCGCCGCAATCCAGAGGGCCCGCTCGGGTTGCGGAACCAAACGCGCCGCGCGCCGCTGCCCGATCAGTTCCCGGAACATGGCCAACCATTCCGGCTGGATCTCGGACCGTTCCATGAGAAAGCCGGCGCTGCTCAGCGCGTCGTGCAGTTCATCGGGGCTTCGTATCTCAGGCCAAAGTTCTCGCCGGACGCGGTCCACCGCCTCGGGATCGAGCCCACCGAACTCGGCCGCAACGGCCGGGTCGGCGCCCCGCCGCATCCGCACTGCGCGGGTCCGGCGTTCCTCCAACGGCGCGTCGTCCAGAAAGCTGTAGACCCGGGCATTGACGATCTCAGCCGCCATCGGCGACGGCTCGGTGACATCGCGGCACACCACCTTGATCGCGCCGGACTGGATTCGCGCCAGCGTCTCGATCAGAAGGTCCAGGTCCATGGCTTCGGTCAGGCAATCCTGGATCGTCTGCTGCACCAGTGGATGATCCGGAATCTCGCGATCGCCGCGAAGATTTTCGAAGCACGCCAACTGATCCGGAAAAACGCTGGTCACCAGATCCTGGGCCTGCATCCGCAGCAGATGGGGCGGCGTCCTCTTCCCGTTTTGGAAGCGCTGGATCGCGAGCGAGCAGACCGCATTCCAGCGCCAGCGGATCGTGAACATCGGCGCGTCGAGCAACGCCTGAACCAGGATGTCTCGCACCGAGTCCGGCCGCAGGAAGCCCTTCACGTCTTCCAGCGGAAAGCTCTGGGACATGCCCAGCGACAGGATCAGTGCATTCTCGTTCGCGGCAGCCTGAAGTTCGAAGTTGAACGTCCGGCAGAAGCGCTTGCGCAGCGCCAGCCCCCAGGCCCGGTTCAGCCGACTGCCGAACGGCGCATGAATCACGAACTGCATGCCGCCCGACTCGTCGAAGAACCGCTCGAAGACGATGCAGTCCATCGTTGGCACGACCCCCAGCGCGCTCTTCGTCGCCGCGAGATAGTTGACAACCTGTTCGACGGCGAGCCGGTCGATCCCGGTCTCCTCCGCCAATCCGCGAGAAATGTCGTCGAGGCTGTTCTGCTGGAGCGCTTCCTCGATCGCACGACGAAGTCGCGACACCGATTTCGACAGCTCGTCGGTGCGCCCAGGTGCCTCGCCAAACCAGAACGGAATGGTCGGCGGTTGTCCGGCGGCATCGGCCACGCGTAGCGTTGCACCCTCCAGGCCCAGCACGCGCCAACTGCTGTTCCCGAGTTGAAACACATCGCCCGCCATGCTTTCGATCGCGAAGTGTTCGTCGACGGTGCCGATCTGATCGCCGGCCGGTTCCAGCAACACCCGATAGTCCGCCGCATCCGGAATCGCCCCGCCGCACGTGACCGCGGTCAGCCGCGCGCCCTTCCTGGCGCGTATCCGGCGATTGATCCCGTCGCGATGCAGGTAAGCGCCCCGCTGACCGCGGTGCGTGCTGTAGCCTTCCGCCAGCATCCGCAGCAGCGCGTCGAATTCAGAACGGTGCAGCTCGCGATACGGAAACGCGCGCACGATGCACCGGTACAGGTCGTCCTCGCTCCAGTCCTCGCTGACCGCCATCGCAACGACCTGCTGCGCGAGGACATCGAGCGCCCCGGCAGGCACCGCCAAGTCATCGAGGTCGCCGCGCCGAACCGCCTGGATCAGTGCCATGCACTCCACGAGCTCGTCGCGGGTGGTCGGGAAGATCCGTCCCTTCGGCACTCCGGACGTGGTATGCCCGGACCGCCCGACGCGCTGCAGGAAGGTCGCGATCGATCCGGTCGACCCGAGTTGGCAGACCAGGTCGACGTCGCCCACGTCGATCCCCAACTCCAGTGATGCGGTGGCCACCAACGCTCGAAGCCGGCCATGTTTCAAACGGTCCTCCGCGGCCAGCCGCTGCTCCCGCGAAAGGCTGCCGTGGTGCGAGGTGACCTGCTGTTCACCGACCCGACCGCTGAGAGCCCGAGCGACCCGCTCCGCCAAGCGGCGGGTGTTGACGAACACCAGTGTCGTCCGGTGCGTCTGGATCAACGTCGCCATCCGGTCATAGATCTCCCCGGAAGCCTGCTGGGAAAGGATGGATTCCAGCGGCTGCGTCGGCAGTTCGACGGCCAGATCGAGCGGACGTCGGTGCCCGTGGTCGATGATCGTGCACTCCGCATCGGCCCCGGTGAGAAACTGACCGACCAGATCAATCGGTCGTTGCGTCGCCGATAGGCCGATCCGTCTCAGGGGCCCCCGGGCGAGACGTTCCAGCCGTTCCAGAGACAATGCCAGATGAGCCCCGCGCTTGGTTCCAGCCACCGCATGGATCTCGTCGACGATCACCGTTCGGACCGTTCCGAGCACCCGCCGGCCGCTCTGACTGGTCAGCAGGATGTAAAGCGACTCGGGCGTCGTCACCAGAATATGTGGCGGCTGCCGGATCATCGCCGCACGCGCCGCGGCGGGAGTGTCGCCGGTCCGCACCAGCGAGCGGATTGCCGCGCCCAGCGCGCCGGACTGGAACAGGTTCCGGTTGATGCCGTCCAGCGGCGCTTCGAGATTCTTCTGGATGTCGTTGCTGAGCGCCTTCAGCGGCGACACATAAACGATGCGGGTTTCGTCCGGCAGGCCGAACACCTCGGCTTCGCGCGCCAGCTCGTCGAGCACCGCGAGGAACGCCGCCAGCGTCTTGCCCGATCCGGTCGGGGCCGAAATGAGCGTGTGCTGGCCTTCCCGGATCGCCGTCCAAGCGCGTTGCTGGCAGCCGGTCGGCGCGCTGTAGCACGCATTGAACCAGTCAGCGACCGCGGGATGGAAATGATCGAGCACGGGACCTGGGCTTGCCGGAAAAGGCTAGTATGCCCGAAGCCACGGGGACATCGTAGCCGCCCGAGGCCGGCAGTCGGTGTTGCCAGGGTAGTCGCACGCTCCACCCGCTGAAGCAGCGCAGTTCCCTACGCTGACCAATGCTGAAAATCAACTGCTTGATGGGTCCGCCCGCAAGTCAGTGCCAAAAAAGAGAGGAGGAGAGCACAACGGCTTCACCGCGGCCGCCCATCAATCTAAGATAAGGACGTCACCAGCTTTGTGATCAGGATCCGCACTGACTTCCGAAGACGGCGCGAGAACCTGAAGCTCACCCTTCAAACCCACATTACCAAAATCATGATCGTTCGCGGCGGAACAACTCTGTGGCGGGCCCTGCGTCAGGACTGGCCGGCACTGCTCTACTTCTCCCTGCTCACGGTGCTGGCGGAAGTCGTTTACGAATATTCCCCGCTGAAGCACACGGCTCTGCCGGGACTGCCCCTCGGGGTCCTGATCACTGCGCTGTCTCTCTTCCTCGCGTTTCAGGTCAACCAATGCTATGGCCGCTGGTGGGGCAAACGCTTTCGTTCGGCCTGCCATCCATTTTTTTGTTCGCAGTCCCCTCTGACCAATTGACAGTCACAACCCGACGCCCTGAAACCCGCATGAATGCTGCACCGGGCCTCTTGACCAATCAAGAGGTCGACAGAGAACAGAGAGAGAATTTCGGGGAAAGTGGGCCCGGAAACGGAGGTCGTAAGAGGATGGCGCTCAAGAGGCCAAGGCGCTGAACCGCGCCAGCCGTGGCCTGTAGAGCGAGCGCAAAAAAGCCGGAGAGTGTTCTCCGGCTTGGTGTGTGGTGGAGGAAAAGGCTACTGAGGTATTGTCTTACCATCCTGATTCACAATGGTTCATGGATTCAATCTGTATTAAATGCCCCCAAAGATGCCCCCACTCTCGCCATGTCTCCCAAGCTCCCGCCAGATCACTCCAGCGAGTTCTTTGAGGCGGGTATCGAGAGGCTCACTGTATCGCTTCCACGAAAACACGCGCGGTGCCGCGGTCAACCAGCCGCAAGCGCTTTGCCGCGCCATAGGACAGATCAAGCAACCGTCCCGGCACAAACGGACCGCGGTCATTGACCACGACGGTGATGCGCGAGCCGTTCTCCAGGTTCGTGACGCGAACCCACGTCGGCAGGGGCAGTGTCCGATGGGCCGCACTCAGACCTTCCGGATTGAACGGCTGTCCCATAGCCGTGCGGTTGCCGGATTCGAAGCCATACCACGACGCGATGCCGGACGCTCGATAGCCGCGACTCGTGCGTAGCGGAACGAATCGATAGCCTTTCACGGTGTAGGGCTGATTGTAAGCTGCCGATAGTTGCGGCGCAGGAAGTCGGTATCGGTAGGAAACCGGGCGAGGCATTTGTTTGGGCGCGTGCGAGCACGCCGAGCACAGGAGTATCGCAGCAAGGGAAAAAAGCAGCCTTTTCCGATGTCGGGCAAGCGTTGGGTTCCACATGGAAGTGGCCTGATTCGAAACAGTGCCCCAGGGCCAGGGAACTGTTCGACCGGTACAAGGTGAAACGGAGCGAACGGCGCTTGATCGTCGCCATATCCAGTATGATGGGCAGTATGGCCGACAATAACAGTGGTGGCTCCATCCTGTATCGCTCAACCAAGGCCGGCCTGAACGCTGCCATGAAGAGTCTGGCGCTGGACTTGGGGCAGCATGGCGTTGGCGTGTTGATTCTACACCCGGGCTGGGTACAAACCGATATGGGAGGGCAAAAGGCT
>Ga0209254_10001490_pt1 | contig 21018 bp, 21 predicted proteins | sample FrelakmetDIP11DI_FD_187148 | JGI IMG/M metagenome (GOLD analysis project Ga0209254, IMG submission 187148) | Freshwater lake sediment microbial communities from the University of Notre Dame, USA, for methane emissions studies - DIP11 DI (SPAdes)... | ecosystem: Environmental > Aquatic >...
CAATTACCACCACTCGCATGTTTGTCGACTCCACATGAACGAGCCGCGACACACTTCGTCACGGCCCGCATTATTCCTTGCCAATCCTGCTTACCCTGTTACCGATAAACCACGTTCTGCTTCGACCCTTGTTTGCCCTGCTCCAATAATTCGCGCGTCTTCTTTTCTCGATGTTTGAACATGAACGCCAAGGACGGTCTCACCAATATTGGATTGAGCAGCTTTCCGATCAAACCGAACGGCGGCTCGTACTCCACCCGATCGTTGACACGCGTCCCATCGGCTTCGGCTACGAACGAATGGGTGTGGCTCCACGCGCCAAAGGGACCTTTCGTCTGCACGTCGCGGAAATAACTATGTTCAACGTATTCAGCAATGATGCCGTCCCAGGTTACGCCAATCGGCCCCACGCCCAACCGAAAGATCACGCGGCTGCCCGCATGCACCGGCCGGTCGAACCGCTCGATGGTCACACGCGCAGGCGGCGGCGTGATCGCCACCAGCGAAACCGGATCATCGTGAAACGCGGCGACTTCAGACAGTGGTGCGTTGACCTTGAATGAACGCTCATATACCGACATGTCGTTGCCCTCCTAGCGCCGCACCGGTACAGGTACCGGATCCGGCTGTTTGCCCTTCAATGCGCCCTCTATCCACTTCCCAATATTCCGAATCCACTCGCCAATCTTGCTCAAAGTTTGCACTCCTTAGCGCGGTTTCGCCACCGGCTTTCCAAAGAACTGCCGCAAGGTGTCGCTCAGTTTGAACTGGCGCATGTAAGTCGCGGCGGTCTCGGCCGTAAAAGGTCTAGGCTGTGCTACAAACCGTCCGATGGCATTGTTCGACGTCGTATTGTCCACCGCCAGCAAGTCCAGCAAGCTGCTCGTCACTGGCGGCGCTGGCAGCAGGCTCATTACCGCAACCACCACGCGCAGCAGTGGAACAGGAAACGGAATCAATTGGCGCTTCGCGTCGATGGCCTGCAAGGTGCGCCGCTCAATCTCGGCGATTGTGAGCACTTCCGGCCCGCCGATCTCCAAGTCCTGGTGGATGGTCGATGGATCGTCCAACGACCTGACAACGGCTGTGACGAGATCTTCAACCCATACGGACTGGAACTTCGCCTGTCCGTCACCGATGATGGGATAAATGAGGGGCGAGATAGGCGCGAGCCTGGCAAACGTATTGGCGAATTCGTCCTCCGGCCCCCAGATCACCGAGGGGCGCAGGGCCGTCCAATCGAGCCCGGACGTCGCCACGTAGTCTTGCGCTTTGCCCTTGGAGGCTAAGAAGCGATAAGGCAGTTGGGCATCGGCGCCCAATTGCGAGATATTGATGAAACGCTTGACGCCCGCCGCCTTAGCCGCATCTACGACATTAACCGTCCCCTGATAGTTGATGGTTTCATATTTGCGCCCGCCCTTCTCAATCGCGATTGCCACAGTGTGAATAACCGCATCTGCGCCTTGCATCGCGCTCGCCAGCGTTGCAGGCTTCGTCACATCCCCTTCGGCCCATTCAATATTGAGGTTCGTCAGACGGCCTTCGGCTTGTGCCCAGGCTCGATTGCGCACCAGCGCCCGGACCGACTGGCCTGTTTCAACTAAGCGTTTGACGATGTGGCTACCGACGTATCCGGCTGCGCCTGTGACCAGAATCATTCTGCCTCCTCTACTCTTCCCGTTATTGGTTGTTCTTCCGCTCGTTCATCAGCCGCTCGATCGTATCGATGGCGGACTGAATGGTTTCACCCAAAAAGGCGCCGGGCATTTCGCCGATCAGCTCAGACCGATCGTTGAAGGCCGGGCCACCAAAGGCAAACGCGGGCCGTTGGGCCGCCGGGATCCGATCGAGCCACGACTGAATTCCGCGCAGTGCGTGCGCCGAGTCGGCCACCGTCGAAGCCAGCACCAGCACATCGGCATTCAACATGGGCAGCGATTTCGGCAAATCCTCCAGCGGGACGGCCTGGCCCAGATACACCACGTGCCAGCCGCGCCGCCGTAGAAAGATAGACAACAGCAGAATGCCCATCTCGTGCATATCCGCCGGAGCCGCGCCGATAGCGATGGTGCCGGGGCGCGTGCTGGGACCGGTGTCGATCAACGCCAGCAGCTTGCGCCGCAGATAGTTCGCTGCGAAATGCTCATGGGCGACGGTGATCTTGCCGTTTACCCAATCGTCACCCAGCTGCGCCAGAATTGCCTGGATCACGTTGACACACACCGCTTCGATCGGGTGCAGTGAATACGCTTCACTCAGAACTACGTCGGCCGTCGCTTCATCAAAGTCAATCAACGCTTCATAAAGATCGGTACGGATCGTGTCCAACGAGCGCGCCGGCTGAGGCGCTTCGGTCAACACCTGAACCTGGGGAGCAAGCTCGGCCCGGCCAAGTTGATGCTGTAGCAGCGCCACCGCCCGGCTGATGGTCATGCCTTGCTCAATGTGTTCCCGTAGCCATTTGATGGCGGCGATGTCCCGCGCGGAGTAAAGCCGGTGGCCGCCTGCCGTTCGATCGGGCAACAAAACGCCGTAGCGACGCTCCCACGCTCGGAGCGTCGCCGGGGTCACGCCAGTCTGTCTCGTCACCGCCTTGGCGTTATAAATTGGCTCGTTAGATACTGACAGAAGCTCGTTTGAACTTGACATGGTACTTTTACCCTTTTGGATATCGTACCACAATGAACAATTCTTGTCAAGTATTTGTACACTTTTAAGTTGATATACAACTGGTGATTATGTAATAAAGCGGCCGATCGAGTTATCCCGATCGGCTTACGTGAAACTCCTGAAAGGAGTTCAATTTGACGGTTTGTCAGGTGCAGGCAGTGTGGTATGAAAGTCGTTGTAGAAACGCGGCACGTAACTGCCAAGCAAGTCCTGAACCCGCTGCGGGTTGTCAGCGCAAACGACCAGGCCGGCGTGATTCTTGCGCTTCATGCGCCAGGCGATTTCAGGATCGGCATAGGCTGACATATCCGGCCATTCTTGTCGGGCGAGAGAGATGATGAGGCCGCCGTAATCCGATCGATGCGGTGGCAACTCATACGGCACATCTTCGCCACCGATTTCGATCCTGGCCCATTCGGCCCACAGGTTCAGTCCAGTGGAAGCTTCTACCAGTTCGACGATGTTGGCCCCGCCCACGCGCGCCGCGCATTCAAGGAAGTAGAACTGGCCATCGTCTTGTCCTTTGATAAACTCGGCATGCGTCACCCCACGCACGAAGCCAAGTGCTTCGAGCAACTGCTGATTCAGTGCGCGCAGCGCCTGCACATCTTCCGACTCGCGCGGCAGGGTGCGCGTCACAAAAATCCCACCGCCGTGCATCACATCAAACGGCGGTTTGGCGTAGCCATGCACTTCGGCGAAGACCACTTCCTTTTCAGAAACAATCGAGTCAACGTGGAAGACGTTGCCGGGGATGTATTGCTCCAACACGTAATACGACTGCCGATCACCCAGCGTTTCAATGGCGGGCCAGAATTCATCAGCCGAATTGATCTTCTTGATGCCGAGCGAGGATGCTTCTGAGCGGGGCTTCAACACCCAGGGCGGCGGCACGCGCCACATGAAGTCGCGAATGCGATCGTAGTTGAGCACATGGACGAATTCCGGGACGCGCACGCCGCGATCTTTCGCCCGCACGCGCATGGCCAGCTTGTCACGGAAGTAGCGCGCGGTGGTATCGCCCATGCCGGGGATGCGCAGATGCTCGCGCAGCGCAGCCGCCATCTCCACATCGTAATCGTCGAGCGCCACAATCCGATCGAGCGGGCGGGTGCGCGCCACGTAGCTCACGGCATAGGTCATATCCTGCTCGTTGAACAGCGAGGGCATGAAAAAAATCTCGTCGAGGTGATCGCGCGGCCAATCGGCTTCGCGCAGTTTCTCGACGGTGAGCAGATAAACCGTGCTGCCCTCCTGTTTGGCTTGGCGCATAAACGCCTGCCCTTTTTCGTAGCTGGTGATGCAGAGAATGGTGCGCTGTGGAAATGCCGACATGATTCCTCCCAATTGACTGCAATCCAATCCGCAAATTATCGCCCCTGGCGGCGACGCGTGATCTTCGATCGCACGCCCGCGACGCGCAGCACGCGTGTTGCCTGGGCATGATTGCGACGCTGCTTGGCCTTGGGGTGAGAGGCCGCCCTGCCCTGCATAGGTACTGACAGGAAGCCGTGACCGTCGATGGGATGTCGCTGCAAATAGGACGGCGTCGGAAACGCCCAGCGCAGGAAGTACGGCAGGATGAAGCCCCACGTGCGCTGATTGTGCTCGCCACGCTCGACCTGCACGTAGATCATGTCAAGACCGCGCCGGTAGCCTTTCAGTTCGAGTTCGTCCATCAACTCGGTGGTGTCCTGAATCGCGTCGATGACGCCGTTGTTGTCACGATCTTCCTTCTCGTCGTGCGTGCCGGCCTCGAACCACATCCGGACGCAGCCAGGATCCTCTGTATCGCGCACGCGGCGGTGCACGATGCGTGATTCCTGCCGGGCGTGCGTGTCTTCATCGTTGGTGCGCCACCACAGCGAACCGGAAAACACGCCGATGACGCCGATGACGTCTGGATGATTCCACGCCACGTCGAAGGCCATGAGGCCGCCCATCGAAAACCCCATAATCGCCGTGTTGATCGGGCCGGTCAGCGTGCGATAGCGGCGATTGATGTACGGGATCAGTTCGTCGAGCATGAAGAAGGTGTATTTGCGCGCCTTCTTTCCTTGGCCGCGCACGTTAGGAATGCCTGCTGTGCCGTATTCCTGCAAGCGATCACGCGTGGCATGAATTGCCACCACGATGATCGGCTCGATCTCGTGGTGGGCCATTAAGGCTGCCAGCGTATCGGCTAGCTTGACTGCAGGCAGGTCCTGCCCGTCGTTGACGTACAACACCTTGTAATGACGATTGGGCTGCCGCTCGTAATCGGGCGGTAGAAACACGGTGAGGATGCGCTGATTGTGCAGCTGCTTGGATCGGAAGCGCTCGATAGTTTTGGTGATGACAGGTCGTATAGCTGAAGTCATGCCGCAAGTATAGCCGATACACCGGAATGAATCAACGAGTCAGCGAATCAGCGTGCACGCACAGGTTGTCAGCCGGCCGGCAGGTCGGGCTCCCACGCCCCGCGAAGCGTGACGGCGACACACGTACACCCACTACGTGCAGCACGGCGTGCTCACTCGCTTCGCTCGGAGTGCTGCGCGAGGAGCCGCCCCGCTGACACATGGAGCGTTTGCGTACGCACGCGAATCAGCGATCGCTGATTCGCTGACTTGCCTCAAGGCAGCGCCGATGTGTCGATCACAAGATCGCTAGGACAGTTATCGGTGTCTTTCCCCAGCGGCTCACGTCGGATCAAGGGATTGCCCAACGGATATTGCACCGGATCGATGGCCACGCAGGGGATGGTGCCGGTCAAGACGCCCACGCCCCATACTACGCCGTCGACCAAGCCCAACAGCGAAACCAGCGCTACTTGGCCACGCAGTGCCTTCAGGTGTTTGAGGAACGCTTCGCAGTGAAGTGCCGGCCTTCATGTATGATTTCCAGGTGCCCTTTGACAACAACCAAGCCAAGCGCGATATCCGCATGGTAAAACTTAAGCAGAAGGTTTCCGGCACCTTCCGAACGGTAGCAAGCGCTGAAAAGTTCTGTCAGATTCGCGGGTACACCTCCACCGCTCGAAAGAATGGTCAGCGTGCAATTACTGCGCTGCAAGCCGCGTTGGCCGGCACGCCTTTCATCCCGCCCGCGAGCTCAACTCAATCGGCTGAACCTGACTGAGTAGTAACCATGACGCGCTCTCCGGCCACCACGCTGCAACGTCCAGGAGTATAATTCTGGCCGGAGAAGACGGTATGCCCATTGACGTTCAAGTTGGCGACATCGTTCGCTTGCGCAAGCCACATCCGTGCGGCGGATACGACTGGCAAGTCGTCCGCTTGGGGGCCGACATCGGCCTGAAATGCCAGACCTGCCAGCATCGAGTTTTGCTGACGCGCCGCGAGTTTGAAAAGCGGTTGAAGATGTTTGTGCAGCGGACCGACGGCACTGTGCTATAATCCGCGCGCGAAAGACTGGGGTGGAGCCATTGTATGCCTGAACCGATCAACGACGAGCCGATGGTCTCGCTGCAAGCCATGCGGCGGGCTTTGTCGCTTTCGTCTTTTCCGATCGGGATTCTAACGCTAGGCATCCCGGTTTACGGTCCGCAAAACTTGGGTCTGGATGAAGTTCAGGTGGGCGTGCTGTTCAGCATCTATGCCCTGATGACGCTGCTCATGCGGCCCATCGTGGGTCCGGCGATGGATCGTCACGGGCGGCGGCGTTTCTTTCTCGCGGGGCTGGCACTGCAAATCGTCTCCAATCTTTTCCTCGCCATCGGCAGTTCGTACGATTGGTTGTTCTGGGGCCGGTTGATCCAGGGCGTGTCGGCTGGATTGTTGTGGCTCAGCGCGTATGCCATTACGGCTGACCTGGCAGCCAGGCAACGTGCGGGCAATATGTTTGGGGCGGTGGAAGAAATGCTGGCGCGCGGCGGCCTGTATGGTGCCCTCATCGGCGCACCCGTTTTGCTCATCACCAACTTTGCGTCCTGGGCCTGGACAACCATGTTCCTGATCTACGCGGCCCTCTGCGCCGTCGGCCTGCGGATCGCCTTCCAGCGCGTGCCGGAAACGTGGCAGAAACCGCAGCAGGCACTCCCCACACATGCGCCCGTCATTCAGCGCACCAAAATTCAGCAGTTCATCAACGCGGTGCCCCAACAACTCTGGCTGCTGGCAGCGATCGTGGTCTTCACGTCCACAGCCAAGTCCGGCCTGGAGCCGGTGCTGATTCAATTTGTGCTGAAGACGGTAACCGAGAATGCCGCACTGATAGCATTGGCCTATCTCCCGTCGGCTGTGGTGTTTGCGTTTTTGCAATCGCGTTTGGGCAAGCTGTCCGATCGGGTGGGCCGTCGCCCGCCGGTGGCTGTCGGCCTGTTCGTCAGCGGCTTATCCAGCGCTATTGTCCCTAATCTGACCCTGCTGTTCTCGTCCATCGGCCAATTTGTGCTGCTGCCATTATCGGGCTTCTGGACCGCCGAAGCGATTGGCTTCAGCGCCGCTACGCCCGCCGAGCAAGCGCTGGTGGCCGATCTGTCTGACGCCACGACGCGGGGCCGATCGTTTGGTGTGTACACCACGGCGCTGAGCATCGGCCAAGTGGTTGGGCCAACGCTGGGCGGGTTCCTGGCGCGTGACGTCAGCCTGAGCGCACCCTTCTACTTCAACACCATCGTCCTGTGGGCCGGCGCCGGAATCATGATGTGGTTCATTCACGAGCCGCGTCGCCACGTGGCCACGGCCACCATCGAACCAATACCCCACGAACCACCCGCCCAGTGGCCTAGCGGCGGAGACAGATAACTTTCACTCACGCGTCTCCCGAAGATTGAGCACTCCCTGCAGGAGAAACCTTTGGATCGTCATGGCCGACCAACCCGTTAGACTTCTCTTTTTGTTTGCCGACGTGGGCGGCGGGCATCGCGCCCCGGCCGAAGCCGTCCGCGAAGCTTTGCGCCGCACCGTCGGCAAGGCGGCTCAGGTGGAATTGGTCGACATGCTGGCCGACTATGCACCCTGGCCCTACAATCGCGGACAAGAAACTTATACCAAGACTGTGCGCTTTGCCCGTCCGTTTGAGCAGCTGATCTATTCCCTGTTCAATGGCCGTCGCCGCATGCGTCTGGGCTCCAGCATCATGTGGCGGCCCATGCGCCGTGCCACGCGTGAGTTGATGGCCGATCATCCCGTCGATCTGGTGGTAACGTTTCATCCCACGTATAGTTATCCATTGACGTGGCTGAAGATTCCGTGCGCCTTTGTCTTCACGGATCTAATCACCAATCATGCCTTGTGGTGCGCGCCCGGCGCGGAGCGCTACATCGTACCGACCGAACTGGCCCGCACCGGCGCCATCAGCCAGGGCCTGCTGCCCGATCGGGTGTACGTGACCGGCTTGCCCGTGCATCCACGCTTTCTAGATCCCAGCCCCCCGCGTGAACAGATCTGCCAAAGACTGGGCCTGGACTGCCGCAAACCCGTCATCTTGCTGGCGGGCGGCGGCGAAGGGTTGGGCCGCGTGTATGATATTGCGTATGCGGTGGGGGAATCGAACCTCGATGCCCAGTTGGTCATCATCACCGGACGCAATCACAAACTGCGGGAACAATTGGAAGACGTTGAATGGACCATGGCTACAAAAATTCTGGGCTTCACACGCGACATGCCCGATTGGATGGCGGTGTCGAGCGTATTGATCACCAAGTCGGGATCGAACACGCTGGCCGAGGCGCTGGTACGCGGGCTGCCGATGATCTTGTTCGAGCGTGTCGGCGGACAGGAGCAGCGCAATCCTCAGTACGTGGAGTATTCCGGCGCGGGTGCCTACTGTCCCAAGCCTGCTAAGATCGTCAACACGCTGCGCGAGTGGCTGTCTAATCCCGAACAGTTGAAGTCACTGTCGGACAATGCGCGCCAGATCGCGCGTCCGCAGGCGGCATTTGATATCGCCAAGATCGTGTACGATTTGGCCGTGGAGCTAAAGCAGAAGAGGCAGTAATGCAAGGAACAATATGATCACGATCGAATTTGCCCGCACCCTCTATCCTGCCGAGGCCGATTCGGCGCACGATTTCGATCACGTCTTGCGGGTGGTGGCCATGGCCGATCGACTTGCTCGGGCCGAGGAAGCCGATCGAGAGGTGGTACAGGCGGCGGCACTGCTGCACGACATTGGCCTGGACGAAGGCCGCGCCGGACATGAAACGTCGGCGGCCAATCGGGCCAAAGAGATTCTGCGCGGGCGCGGTTACGACGACACTTTCTGCGCGGCTGTGGCGCACGCGATCGAGTCGCACCGCTTCCGATCGGGTCCTACGCCACAAACATTGGAAGCCAAGGTCTTGTTTGACGCCGACAAGTTGGACGCCATCGGCGCGATCGGTGTGGCGCGCGCCTTTGCTTTCGGCGCGCATCGCGGACAGAAGCTGTGGGGCGAGGTGCCACCCGCTTACACCGATCAGATGAACGGCGTCGAAGCCGATCCGCGTGAGCACACCGCCGTACACGAGTTTCACGTCAAACTCAGCAAGATCAAAGATCGCATGTTCACCGCCACGGGAAAAAAGATTGCGGCGGAACGGCACGCGTTCATGACCAAGTTCTACGAGCAACTGGATCGTGAAGTCAAAGGCACTGCGTAGAGCAAATTCCAGTTTGGCTTACGAGTCCGTTATTCCCGCGCGCTTCGCGCACGCGTGCCGCTAGGCTCCGGTGGAGCCTGGGTACGGCATGGCGGGAATCCAGTTGTCGCGTTGGTGTAGTGTGTTCCGGCACGACCAGGATGCCGCCAGACTGTCTAGCGCGCATCAAGACATCACGTTTCACGCATCACACTCTGCGGGGGGAGCAGTGACCACGGCCAAGTCACCGCGCCACATCAACCTACTTAAAATCTTCTACGCCCTGGCCGGGTTGTTTGTGTTCATCCTCGCCCTGCAGTTGATGAAGGCCGGCGCGCGCAACTTCGCGCCGGTGCTCAAAGAGATGGCCCTGCTGCAGACGCCCCTTCAGGCCCTGGGGCTGGGTTGGCTGGGCGCGTACTTTGTGCTGAGCGGATCGCCGGTGGCGGCAGCCGCATTGGGCCTGTTCAATGGCGCCGCCATCGATGCGCACCAGACGTTCATGATGATCAACGGCTCGCGCATGGGCGCCTCGTTCATCGTGCTGTTTGTGGGCTTCCTGTACATGGTGCGCGGCAACGAATCCAAACGCAGCCTGAGCATGGGGCTGCTGGCGATGCTCACCACGTGGACGACTTACGTGCCCGTCATGCTGCTGGGTAGTTATTTCCTGACACAAGGCACGTTCAGTGCCCTCCGCTTTTCTGCATCGGCCGAGCTGGCCTCTTTCCTCGACGCGATTTTCGATCCCTTGGTGGCCTGGATTATCAGCTGGGCGCCGGGGCTGCTGGTCTTTGTCGTTGGCGTGCTGACGATCCTGTTGGCCTTCAATCTTATCGATCGCGCCCTACCCGAACTCAAGCTGAGCGGCAGCGAGTTTGGCGAAGCTCCCTCTTTGCTTTTCCGTCCCATTGTCATGTTCCTGATCGGCGGAGCTATCACCGCCGTCTCCATGTCGGTGTCGGTGTCCATCAGTTTGCTGGTGCCGCTCTCGGCGCGCGGTTACATCCGGCGCGAGAACGTTATCCCTTACATCATGGGTGCGAACATTACCACCTTCATCGATACGCTAGTGGCGTCGCTGTTGATGAACAATCCGGCTTCGTTTACGATCGTGCTGGTGGAGATGCTCAGCGTATCGATCGTTTCGCTGTTGATCATGGCTTTCGTTTACCGGTTCTACGAGCGGCAAATCTTGAAACTGGCCAATCGCATCACGGCCTCCCGGCGCGGCTTCAGCCTTTTCATGATCCTGCTGGTGGGCGTCCCGATCGTGCTGTTGATTGTGCCACGCCTGTTAAATACGAGGTGACAACATGAAGATTCTTCTGTGCACGGATGGTTCCGCCGCTGCAGCCGGGGCGGCGCGTTTCGGCCTGCGGCTGGCGCGGCGCGGCGTCGATGCGCTTCAGTTGCTGGGCGTGATTGAAGATCACGAAGATGCGGCACGGTTGATCCGCGACGCGCTGGAAACACTAGGGGCGGAGCTGCAAACGATCGGGGTGGAGTACGAAACGAAAACACGGCGCGGTCATGCCGCCGAGCAAATCCTCGACGAAGCGGAGATCTGGCAAGCCGATCTCATCGTCATCGGGCAGCTGGGACGGCGCGGGTTGACACGCTTCATCATGGGCGGCACAGCCACGCGCGTCATGCAGTATGCCCGGTGTGCGGTGTTGCTAGTGAAGGGCCAACGGCCTGCCCTGCACAAAATCCTGGTCTGCACCGCGGGCGGTGAGCCGGGCTTGCGCGATGTGGAAGTGGCCGGTCAATTGGCCGCTCAGACCCGAGCAACGGTGACGGTGCTGCACGTCATGTCGCAGGTGGCGCTCACGGAAAAAGCCTATCTGCCCGAGCTCGAAGCGCCGGCCGCCGATCTAATCGCACGGCATACGCGCGAAGGCGTCCATCTGGAAGCCGCTTTGAACACGCTGAAGTCGCTGGGGGTGAGCTGCGCCGCCAAGGTGCGGCACGGCCTCGTCGTCGACGAGATCGCAGCCGAAACCACCGACGGTAACTACGATCTGCTAATCATCGGCGCGCACGTGGCCCGCGGCTTGTCACGCTGGCTACTGGACGATGTGACCGCGCACGTGCTGGAAGAAACGCAAGTGCCTGTGCTGGTCGTGCGCGACGCGCGCAAGTAGAAGCGCCCGCCGGTCGGTTTGCCAGACCACCGGTTTCTTTTTCGCCCTCGCCGCTGTAACCGCAACAGACTTCACCCCGTTTCGATGACATCCGCCACTTGGCTTTATGGCCTATTTGAGCGATGTTTATTATGGCTTTTTGAGATCGGGCCTGAGTGGCCCTGCCTGCCCGATCGAGCCGTGCCCGCCATTTCACCGACCGACGCTCAGTTGTACCAAGTCACCCCACTTTTTAGGAGGACTCCATGCTGAAAGATGCCCCTGTCGTTTCAACTGAAGAGCTGCTGGCCAAAGCCAAGCAGCCCGCCGCCGACGCGATGCGTTTGCATCCGTTCTATCACGGCAAGGTGCAGACGGCGCTGCGCTGCCGTGTACGCGACTTCAACGACTTTGCGATCTGGTACACGCCAGGCGTGGCCGCGCCGTGCAAGGCTATCCAGGCCAATCCCGAGTTGGTTTACGAGCACACGCACAAATGGAACACGGTGGCGATCGTGTCCGACGGCACGCGCGTGCTGGGTCTGGGCGACATCGGTCCCAAGGCCGGTCTGCCCGTCATGGAAGGCAAGGCGCTGCTGTACAAGTATCTGGGCGGAGTAGATGCCTGGCCTATCATGCTGGATACCAAAGACCCGGACAAGATCATCGATACGGTGCTGACCATTCAACCGGGGTTTGGCGGCGTAAACCTAGAAGACATCTCGCAGCCCAAATGCTTCCGCGTGCTGGATACACTGCGCGAGCGCGCCGAGATTCCAATCTGGCACGACGATCAACAGGGTACCGCCATGGTCACACTGGCCGGCTTGATCAACGCGCTGAAGATCGTCGGCAAGAAGATCTCGGAAGTGAAGATCACGTTCGTGGGTTGCGGCGCATCGAACGTGGCCTGCTCGCGCTTGATCTTCGCCTCCGGCGCAACATCCGCGCTGTGCAAGATGGTGGACAGCAAAGGCATCCTCAACAAGAAGCGCGCCGACATCGAGAAGCGCAAAGCCGAGTACGTCGACAAATGGAAGCTGTGCCAGATCACCAACGAGGAACAACGCGAGGGCGGCATCGCCGAGGCACTGGTGAGCGCCGATGTCGTGATCGCGCTGTCGACGCCGGGGCCGAACACGTTGCAAGCCGAATGGATTAAGGCCATGGCCAAGGATGCGATCGTGTTTGCGTGTGCGAACCCCATCCCTGAAATCTGGCCGTGGGACGCCAAATCCGCCGGAGCCGCCGTTGTCGCCACCGGCCGATCGGATTTCCCGAACCAGGTGAACAACTCGCTGGGCTTTCCGGGCTTGTTCCGCGGTACGTTGGATGTGCGCGCCAAGACCATCACCGACGAGATGTGCATGGCGGCCTCGCACGCGTTGGCGGATATGGCCGCCACGAAGGGCCTGAATCCCGAGTACATCCTGCCGACGATGGACGAGTGGGATGTCTTCCCGCGCGAGGCAGCGGCGGTTGCTGCGAAAGCCGTGGAGCAAGGCATCGCGGGCCTGCAGACGACCTACGAAGAAGAGTATCACCGCGCCGCGGCCATCATTAAGAATGCGCGTGACATGACGCAGCTGTTGATGGACGAAGGCCTGATCGAGATGAGCGACTAAAGGCTTCAGAGGCGCCTGCGCGAAACCTACGAAGTCTCACACATTAAGGAGATGACCATGTACGATCTGATTATCATTGGCGGCGGGCCTGCCGGCTTGACGGCTGCGGTGTACGCCATTCGCAAGCGCTTGAATGTGCTGTTGATCAGCAAAGACCTGGGCGGCAAGACCAATTTCCGGCTGCAGCTGCCAGACGTGGAGAAGCATCTGATCATCAACGGCGAAGAGACGGTCAATCGCTTCGTCAACGAGATCCGCTACCTGGACTTTGCGCGCAACATCGACAAAGTGGAGCGCGTCGAGGAAGTGCCGGGCGGCTACCGCGTCATCACCCGCGGCGGCAAAGAGCACGAAAATCCGCAAACCACTTACGAGACGCGCGCCATCATTGTAGCCAGTGGCACGCGCGGGCGCTTCCTGGATGTGCCGGGCGAGAAGAATTATCTGATGCGCGGCCTGTGCTTCAGCGCCATGAGCTACGCGCCCTTGTTCATCGAGAAGAATACCATCGTGGTGGGCGACGACGAGCTGGCGTTGCGGGCAGCGATGGAACTGTCGTTGATTGCCAAGCACGTCACCCTCATCGCGCCGACACATGGCAAGCTCGACAACGTGTATGGCCAGCGGCTGCGCAAAGCCGACAACGTGCTGATTTTGGAAGGCTACAGCGCCAAAGAGGTGAAGGGTGATGTGTATGCGCGCAGTCTCATCGTCGCCAAGAACGGCGACACGCGCGAGCTGCATGCTGACGCCATCTTCGTCGAGCTGGGCCTGAAGCCGAATTCCGAAATGGTGCAAGGACTGGTGGAAATGGAGGCCGACGGGCGCATCAAGATCGACGCACAGAACCGCACTTCCAAGCCCGGCGTTTTTGCGGCGGGCGATGTGACCGACGTCTATGCCGAGCAAGTGCTGATTGCCATCGGCGAAGGCGCCAAGGCGGCGCTGTCGGCGTACGACTATCTGCTGACCCTGCCGATCGAAGAACCGGCCATCACCAACGTGTGGCGCTAATTCAAGACAGAGCGGTAGAGGAACAGCGCGACAAAGAGACAGCGATTTGACCATTCGCTGTCTCTCACCATCTCTCCATCCCTCCTTCTCTCATTCCTTCCCTATCCAGTCAATCGTAAAGGATACTGCATGTTCACCACCCTGGAAGAAGTCCAAAAATACGTGCGCGATCATCACTTCAAGATGATCGATCTCAAGTTCAGCGATCTGCACGGCCGCTGGCATCACGTCACCGTGCCCGCGCGCGAGCTCAACGCCAATCTCATGCGGGATGGCGTGGGATTCGACGGCTCGGCCGTAGGCTTGAAGTCCGTGAAAGCGGGCGATATGGTGCTGCTACCCGATCTGACCACGGCCTTTAACGATCCGTTCTGGGACGCGCCGACGCTGAGCTTCATCTGCTCGGCCTACGAAGCCGACACCAAGCTGCCCTTCCCGCGTGATCCGCGCAACATCGCCAAACGCGCCGAGGAATACCTGCAAGAGATCGGCGTGGCCGACGAAAGCCGCTGGGGACCGGAGTACGAGTTCTACATCTTCGACAACGTGGCGTTTGAGAACGGCGTCAACACGGCGACGTATCGCGTGGACAGCCGCGAAGCCGACTGGCGCAGCGCGGCGGGCGGACACGGCCACCTTATTCCCATGCACGGCGGCTATCACGCCATTCCGCCCAAAGACCAACTCTACAACCTGCGCAGCGAAATGTCATTGGTGCTGGAAGAGATGGGCGTGGAAGTGAAGTATCACCATCACGAGGTGGGCGGGCCGGGCCAGAGCGAGATCGAAACACCGATGATGGGCTTGCTCCGATCGGGTGATGCCACCCAGATGATCAAGTATGCCACCAAGATGGTGGCGCATCGCCACAATCAAACCGTGACGTTCATGCCCAAACCGTTGTACGGTGAAGCAGGCAATGGCATGCACTTCCATCAGCACTTATTCAAGCAGAAGCGCAACGTCTTCTATGACGAGAACGGCTACGGTCACTTGAGCCAGGCGGCGTTGTACTACATCGGCGGCTTGTTGTATCACGGCGCGGCCGTGCTGGCCTTCACCAATCCGTCGACCAACTCATATCGACGCCTGGTGCCGGGCTTTGAAGCGCCGGTCAACGCGTTCTTCTCGTTGGGCAACCGCAGCGCGGCGATCCGCGTGCCCAAGTACGCCGATCAACCCGACACCGCCCGCTTCGAGTTTCGCCCGCCCGATGCCACCTGCAACATCTATCTGGCTTTGGCCGTGCAGCTGATGGCCGGCCTCGATGGCATTCAGCGCCAGATCGATCCGCGCGAGCTCGGCTTCGGCCCGATCGATCAGAACATCTTCGCGTGGAATGAAGAGCAGCGTAAGGCCATCAAGCCGCTGCCCTCCTCGCTGTTTGAAGCCTTGCGCGCTTTGGAGAACGATCACGAATTCCTGTTGCGGGGTGATGTGTTTGACGAAGGACAGATCATGGAATGGATCAAGGTAAAGATGGATGAATACTACGGTGTGCGGAATCGGCCGCACCCGATTGAGATTGCGATGTATTTCGACGCGTGAGGCGGAAATTGAGGGCTGGAAATTGGAAGTTGGTGAGCGCTCGGCTTGTTTGCAGCCGGGCGGCTTGTTTAAGGATGGAGCAGCCGCGACCGCTTAAGGCTACGGCGGGGGCCGCGTCGGCGTATTGGTCGGGGGCGGCTCAGGCGTGGACGTATCCGGTGGTGGCGTATCCGTTGGTGGCAGAGGCGTATTGGTCGGCGGTGGCGGTGGCGTATCGGTCGGGGGCCTGGGCTCGCCTCTCTCAGGTGTGTCAGTGAACGTCGGGCCGATCACACGCGTCGGCGTGGGGGTTGGCGTGACACGTCGCAGGGTGGCCGACGGTGACGGTGTGGGTGTAGCCGAGGTTGTGCCTGTCGCCGTGACGCTGGGCGTGAAGCTGGCGGTTGCTGTGTTCGTAGCCTGTATCGCCGGCGTCGCGGTTGGCGTGCGCGTCAAGGTATTGGTCGCAAGCACACCAGGTGCAACACGCGTGGCAGTACTCGTCGAAGTCGGGGTCGGTGTTGACATCAACCCCGGGCCGACAACGATAAACGCTGTGGCGCAAATGGTGAGCAATGCCAGCAGGGCTGCTGCTGTCCCCAGTATTCTGCGCCGGTTCGTTCGGTGCGCCGCAATCAATGCCGCCGCCGGCAAGCGGCTGGTTTCCGTGGGATCTGCTTCCGACCGAGTGCGCGCCAGATTGAGGGCCGAGCGCATATCACTGGCGCTGGCAAACCGTTTGGCAATGGGCACTTCCATCGCGCGCAGGATCACCCGTTCGATTTCAGGTGAAATGGTGGGCTTGATTTCGCGGAGCGAACGAAATGCACCGGGATTCGACACGCGCCGGGTGACGGTGGCCGGCGGTTCGCCCGTGAGCAGGTGATACAACGTAGCGCCCAATGAAAAAATGTCTGAGCGCGGTTCCGTGTGTCCCAGCTCAGCGTCATACTGTTCCGGCGGCGCGTATTGTGGCGTGCCCAGCCCGCGCACTGCGGTCGCCGTCTTGGGAGTGTCCGGATCGAAGGTCTTGACCAGGCCAAAATCGACGAGGAATACGTTACTATCGGGTGTGACGCGGATATTGGCGGGCTTCACATCGCGGTGTACCAGGCCGTGACGATGGACATATTCCAGAGCCGACAACAGCTGATCGGCCCAGCCGAGGACGGCGGCTTCGTCCAGGCCCCCCGGATGCAAAGCCAGAATCTCCTCAAGCGACAAGCCCTCGATGTAATCCATGACCAGAAATTCCTGGTCACTGAACGCAAAGTAATCGGTAACGCGCGGAAGATTGGGATGACGGAGGGTCGCCAGGATTTTGGCCTCACGCTCGAACTGGGCGCGAGTCTGCTCGATGATCTTGGGGCTGGCTTCGGGCGCATAACGCAACCGCTTGAGGGCAACCCGGCGGTTGAACACCAGGTCTTCGGCGTCATACACCGCGCCCATCGTGCCCTGCCCCACCAGCAGAATTAATCGATAACGATTAGCGAGGATCTGATCAGAGTCCAGCACCGCATCGTCCACAACTTCAGAGTTATCACCGCACCGATCGTGTGAAAAGCTAGCCGGCCAGGCCGTGCCACCACACGGCGCACGGCAAACCATCTATAGTATATCACTAGCTCAGGATAGCAAAAGGGTGCGGCAATTGGATTGCTGCACCCCGATCGTAGACCCGGCGGTCGAATGCTGCTATTCCGTTGAATTCACTGCGCGGCGGCCCGCTGCGCTGCAATCCGATCGATCTGCTGCTCCAACTCGGTCACTTGTTGCAACAGTGTCTCAAAGTCACGATGCGATGGCAATCCTTGGCGGGATATCTCGCTCTGCCGCTCAGCACTGGCTTGCCGCGCGCCTTCCGGGGCTGACGTGCGGCGGCGCTTTGCTTCGGTCTGAGCTCGTTCCAGCACGGCGCCGCCACGTTGTACACTGCGTTCGAGTAACGTCGGTAATTCGTCGGCCAGCAAGCTCACCAAGCCGATGCAGGCCAGCACGAAATTGCGCGGAGAGCCGATCGGCTGGCCGGTTGCCGCCGGATTGCCGGCAGACTTCGCCGTCTGTGGTTCTGTGTTGCTCATCGTCTTGCCTCCCTTCTCGCTAACGCCGCGTATAGCTGGAAATGCGATTGCGATTGCCATAACCGCCGCCGCTATAGGTGGCAATATCTGCTAGAAAGCCCAGGCCGACCACCACCCAACCGAAGCCCTGAATTCCGCCAGCCTGCCACGCGACGAGATAAGCCAGCAGCGTCCACGGCAGGAAGAGAAAGCCCAGACAGGGAATCAGGAATCCGTTGACCGCCGCATTGAACCGCGCCGGCTCTACCAACCACCAGACAAGAACGGCGAGTCGCGGACCGAACAACAACAATGCAGTGATGAAGCAACACATGGCACGCCTCCCTTGGAATGAACTGAGCAGCAACCACAGCAGCAAAGGGATTGTATCACGAACATAGCGCGCAGAGAAATGTATGACGGTTTTGCTTCCGCCACGTGAGCAGTAGACTCGGCCATGCTCACGATCCGAAACAGCCGGTTGGCACTGCTCGAACGCATCTGCACGCAGAAGAAAGCAGGGAAATCGGTGAATCAAGCAGGCGTTGCCACGACGATCAGCTTGTCACTCGCCGTGCCAAACGGTTCAAGATCATACGAACCATAGGCGTCTTTCAGATCAAACCCGCCTAGCTTCAACAACAACTGCATTTCGTTCCGAAAGATGAAGCGGAAAGCGGTGGGCAATGCGGCCCGCTGCACGACGCCATTTTGATCGGTTCGATCGATGAAATAGGTGATCTCTTGAAGCTGCTGGCTCCACTCGGTGATCCGCGATAACAACAACACAGCGGCTCGCCTCGTGTCCCGATCGCTGACACTGCGCTGCACGATCAGTCTGCGATCGTCAGCGGCGTGCGCCGGATCGGGATTGAAGCAATCGAGCACCAGCAGGCCGTCGGGACGCAGATGTTTCTTGCAGCGGTTCAGCGTCGTCAGTTGATCGTCGAGCGTGAGGTTGTGCAGGAAGGTGTTCAACGGCACGATAATCAGCCCAAAGTGCCGATCGATTTGGAAGCGGCGCATGTCCCCGCTCACAAATTCCACCCGATCGATTAGCTGCGCCCGCTCGGCTTTGGCTTGCGCCACAGCGCGCATCGCCTCCGACAGTTCCAACCCGACGACCGTATGGCCCTCTTCGGCCAGAGCCAATGCTACACGGCCTGTGCCTGATCCGATTTCGAGAATCGATCCACCGGTGCGTTCGGCAAAACCAAGATACATCTCAATGTCTTCAGTGAAGTCAGCGTAGAAGAGGTCGTACAGTTCGGCAAAGGGAGTGTAGTCGTTCATGCCCATTTACCGGATGCGCCGGCGCAAACGATCGTACAGGTTCTCACGCGCACCGATCAATAAGAGATAAAGCACTTCGCGGGCTTCATCGATTTCGTAGATGATGCGGTATTGTGCGCCCTGATGTGCAAAGTGATACGACCAGAGACCTTTGAACTCTTGCCGCAGAGGTTCACCGCGGCGGGGATTTCGCTTAAGCAAGGGAAAATGCTGTGCTTCCAGCAACTTCACCACCGCCGGGGACAACTTGCGGATGTCCTTCTTGACTGCCGTGACGGCCTCGATGCGGTACATGACTATTTGGCAAAGAGGTCGTGTTCGCTCAGAAGCTTGCGCTGCTTGCGTTCGCGCACCAATATCTCGCGGCGCGCGTTGATCTGGCGGCGCGTGGGCGCGTCCAACAGCAGCGCCAGCGTCTCGCGCTCGCCGGGTTTCATCTTGCGCACTGCTTCTGCGATCTGTTCGAAAGTGAGTTCAACCGAGATTGTCATGCTTTCCTCCCCTCAGCCGTTGACAAGATTATAGCACGAGACCCGCTTGGCTCAGTTGAGCAAAACCCGCGATCGCATTACAATCGCACGGCAGCGGATGAACAACGGATAACCAGATAAGGTACTGGACTTTGGCAAGCGCACACAGCGTTTCATTTGTTACTCATTACTTGTTACGGAGGCTCACCCATGTCTCGCACTATTCACGCTCCACGCGGCACGCAGATCTCTTGCAAAGGCTGGCAGCAAGAAGCGGCCCTGCGCATGTTGATGAACAACCTCGATCCTGACGTGGCCGAGAAGCCCGATGAGTTGATCGTGTACGGCGGGCGCGGGCGCGCCGCACGCTCATGGGAGGCATTTGATGCGATCATTGCCACGTTGAAAGACCTGGAAAACGATGAGACGCTGCTGGTACAATCGGGCAAGCCGGTAGCCGTCTTCAAGACGCATGTCGACGCGCCGCGCGTGTTGATCGCCAACAGCAACATCGTGCCGCATTGGGCCACGCAGGATCAGTTCGACCAGTATGAGCGTGAAGGCTTGATGGTCTACGGGCAAATGACAGCCGGCTCGTGGATCTACATCGGCACGCAGGGGATTCTGCAAGGCACGTATGAGACACTCGCCTCGCTGGCCGCACAACAAGGCTGGGGATCGTTGAAGGGGAAGTTCGTGTTGACCGCTGGGCTGGGCGGTATGGGCGGCGCGCAGCCGTTGGCGATCACGATGAATGAAGGCGTGGGTCTCGTCGTGGAAGTCGATCCAGCGCGCGCGCAGCGCCGCCTGGAAACGCGCTACGTGGATGTCGTAGTGGATTCACTGGAAGAAGCCATGACGCTGGTGGAAGAATCGAAGAACGATGGGAGGCCGTTGTCGATCGGGTTAGTGGCCAACGCCGCCGATGTCTTTCCCGAACTCGTCGTGCGCGGTATCATCCCGGACGTCGTGACCGATCAAACCCCGGCGCACGATCCGTTATACTACATGCCCCACGGCATGCCGCTGGAAGATGCCGTCGCCTTCCGCTCGCTCAATCCCAAAGAGTTCATCAAGCGTTCGATGGAGTCGATGGCGCGGCACGTGCAGGCGATGCTGGACTTTCAGAAGCGCGGCGCGATCGTGTTTGATTACGGCAACAACTTGCGCCAGCGCGCCTTCGATGCGGGTGTGAAAGATGCGTTCAACTATCCGGGTTTTGTGCCGGCGTTTATTCGACCGTTGTTCTGCGAAGGCAAAGGGCCGTTTCGCTGGGTGGCGTTGAGCGGCGACGAGAAGGATCTGTTCCGCACCGATGAAGCGATTCTCGAATTGTTTCCGGAAAATGAAGGGCTGGAACGCTGGATTCGCATGGCGCAGAAGCGCGTGGCGTTTCAAGGTTTGCCCGCGCGGATTTGCTGGCTGGGCTACGGTGAACGCGCGCAGGCTGGATTGAAGTTCAACGAGCTCGTCGCCAAGGGCGAAGTCTCCGCGCCGATCGTGATCGGGCGCGATCATCTCGATTCGGGATCGGTCGCTTCGCCGCGCCGCGAGACGGAAGGCATGCGCGACGGCTCGGATGCGATCAGCGACTGGCCGATCTTGAATGCGCTGATCAATGCCGTGGGCGGCGCGACGTGGGTGAGTTTCCATCACGGCGGC
>Ga0209254_10001492_pt1 | contig 21010 bp, 20 predicted proteins | sample FrelakmetDIP11DI_FD_187148 | JGI IMG/M metagenome (GOLD analysis project Ga0209254, IMG submission 187148) | Freshwater lake sediment microbial communities from the University of Notre Dame, USA, for methane emissions studies - DIP11 DI (SPAdes)... | ecosystem: Environmental > Aquatic >...
GGTGATCATCACTCCTGAGCTCCTCCATAAATTTCTCGGACCGGTCAAGTTCTTCCCTGAATTGGCGGAGCGAACCTCTGAGCCGGGTGTGGCCACGGGGCTGGCCTGGACGCCCACCGGAGGAGATATCATCTTTGTGGAGGCGACGAAGATGAGAGGGGAGAAGGGATTAACATTGACCGGTCAGCTGGGCGATGTGATGAAAGAGTCTGCCCAGGCGGCGCTGGCCTATGTGCGATCGAAAGCAAAAGATCTTGGGATTGAAGAAGACTTCTTTGAAAAGCATGACATTCACATCCATGTCCCTGCGGGCGCCATTCCAAAAGACGGGCCCTCGGCCGGAATCACCATGTTTATCGCTTTGACCTCTCTTTTGACAAACAAACCTGTCCGCAACGATGTGGCCCTGACCGGAGAAATCACTCTGAGAGGCCTCGTCCTTCCTGTCGGAGGGATCAAAGAGAAGGTCCTGGCCGGAATGCGCGCGGGGATTAGGACGATCATCCTTCCGAAGAAGAACGAAAAGGATCTGGAAGAGATTCCGGAGCATATCCGAAATCGATTGAGCTTTAAGTTTATTCAGAGGATGGATGAGGCGATCGAACTGGCCCTCAAACATCCTGAACTGCAGAAGCCGGAACACGGGGCATTGACCATTACGGCCTGATGATAGTGTATTGCCTCTAACACTTCTTTACCTCGTTAGAAATAATGGTCCGCTGGAATTTCTAACGAGGTTTACACACCCCGTTCGCCCTGAGCTTGTCGAACGGTTCACCACGAACGGATTGTAAAGTGATTATTGACGCACTACAAGAGCAATGAAGTCCTGTGGATTTTCCCAAGCTCAGAAATGTAATTATCTTTCCTGTTCAGATGTCGGGCCAATCCCTGCTCTGTCTTCAGGACCCTCAGAATATTAGCGACAAGGCCCTCTTTCTGCCTCCCCCTCTTTACTTCATCATCTCTCTCTTCGATGGTCGTCATTCGATTCTGGATATCCAGACCGAATACATGAGAAGATTCGGAGAATTTCTTTTTACAGAAAAGATCGAGGAGATCATCCATCAACTCGATGACACCCTCTTTCTCGAAGGGGAGAAATTCCAGGAAGCCCTGCGGCAGAAAGAGGAAGGGTTCAAGAAGGCTTTTTTTAGAGAGGCCGCGTTTGCCGGAAAGAGTTATGAAAGAGAACCCGGGAGGCTAAAGGATCAACTTCTTGGGTATTTTACCGGGCCGGAGGGTCCGGGGCCGCTCCCGGAGAGAAAAGAGATAAACCCCGTTAGAAAGGACGGGGCTTTATACCCCGCCCTTTCTAACGGGTATTCAAATTCTGATTCACAACTTCATCCCTGCCTTAAAAAGACGGGGCTTTCTAACGGGGTAAAGGGATTGAAAGGGGTGATTGCCCCACACATCGATTTTCAGAGAGGGGGCTCCTGTTATGCCTTTTCCCATCGGGAGGTGTGGCGAAACCCTTTGCCAGACTGCTTCATCATCTTTGGGACGGCCCATACCCTGATGGTCCATCCTTTCTCTCTGACCCAAAAGGAGTTCATCACCCCGCTTGGCCATTTAGAGGTGGATCGAGAACTGGTCGATGCGATTCAATCCCGATGCCCTGATGACCTTTTCGTGGGTGAAGGGATCCATCGGAGTGAGCATTCCATTGAGTTTCAGTGCGTCTTTCTCCGATATCTTTATCCGGAACCCACTAGGGTCAGGATCGTTCCCATTCTGAGCGGATCATTCCATGAGGCGATTGAGAGAGGAATTTCGCCGATGGAACTTCCGGCCATCCGTCAGTTCATTGAGGCGATCAAAGAATCAGTATCCTCCCTTGGAAGAGAGGTCTGTTATATTGCCAGCGCTGACCTCGCCCATATGGGTCTTCAGTTTGGTGACCGAGAGGGAATCGGAGAGTATGATCTCCGGATCCTTGAAGAGGAAGACAGAGAGATGCTAAAACATGCCGAGAGAATGGATGGAGAGGGTTTCTTTGCTTCCATTTCAGGGGAACGGGATCGAAAGAGGATCTGCGGACTGCCGGCCATCTATGCGATGCTCAAGGTGATGGGAGCAAAAGAGGGCAGACTCCTCAGATACGGTCAGGCCTTCACTCCGGAGACCCAATCCGTCGTCTCCTTCGCCAGCCTCGCCTTCTATTAAAAAGGATCACTTCGTTTAAGGAACGTTTCACTTTAGGATAAAGGCAAAGGATTTTGCCTCAAACCTCAATCCTCAAGAGAGCGAAGTGAACGCTCCTTTATCATTGTTTTAGGAGGGTTTGGTTCTGATTCTGTCGAGGGAGGGGTAGACCTGGGAGAGTTTGGTTTCGATCTCCTGAGGGAAGTCCATCTGGAGGTTAAGAATCTTCTCCCTGATAAGGGCAAGGGTCCCCAATTTTTCACTCACCTCTTTTGGGGTGACCCTGCTCAATCTCTTTGAAACCTCTTTGATCTCCTCATTGAGGAATTCGATCAGCTTTAAAACTTCTGAGACCTTTTTCTGGGGCATTCTCATTCCTCTCCTTCTATCTTTGCTTCTACCATACCCGATTTAAAAAGGGATTTCAAGAAGTTTAATTCCCCTATTCATTTAATACATCCTCGTCTTCAAAGGAAGAAAGACTGTGCTCCCCATCTTCTTCAAACTTCTTGATCCAGCTGTTCACACGGCCTTCACTATAAGCCTTTTTCCATCCTGCCACAATTTGTTTAACCGGAATATCGGCAAAGATTCCTTCGAATGTCACATATTCCATAAACTTTTGATTTTCCAAATTATAAGGTTGGAATAGAGAGTCTTCACGGCCATTAAATTCAAGCGGAGATACGTTATGCTTTCTGCAAAGTTCCTTGTTAAATGCCGGGGTGGCTTTTACCCACCTGCCCTCAAGATAAAGCTCTACGAAACCATGTGAGACAAAAAGGTCGGTTCCGAGAAAATCGATGAGTTGTTTCGTTGCAAGATGATTCCGGACGGTCGCAAGACCCACGCGGGAGGGGATGCCGCAAGCTCTTCCCAATGCACAAAGAAGCGATGCCTTTGGTACGCAGAAACTCCTGCCCCGTTTGAGCACATAACTGGCACGATAATGTTCGGGCAGATAGAAAGGAGAGTAGGGGTCATAACGAATGCCATCGCGTACGGCCAGATAGAGTTTCACCGCCATTTCCACGGAATCAGTGATCCCGACCGTCACCCCTTTTGCATAATCCAGTACACTTTTGTGATGGCTATCGATGATGTCTGTGGGTGTTAAAAAGGGTTGAATATTTTCTTCCATTTTCTTTCTCCTCTATACGACCTGAAATGACCACTCTCAGTTTAAGCCATAACCTGAACCAGTGCAATCCCCCGAGGTTTTATTGAGATTTTTCATCGGATGTGATATGAGAATGAGTCATTAGAAGCGGAAGGAGTTGAATTACGATGACACAGACTTTTTCGGTAAAAAGTTCGAAGCAGACGGAGTTTATCGATATCACCCGCCCGGTTCAGGAGGTGGTTCAAAAGGTCGGAGTCAAAGAGGGCCTCTGTGTGATTTTTACTCCCCATACGACCGCCGCGGTGACGATTAACGAAAATGCCGATCCGAGTGTCCCGAGAGATATTCTGATGGAACTCAATAAGATCGTTCCCTTTGAGGACCGATACCAGCATACCGAAGGAAATTCTTCAGCCCATATCAAGTCGAGTCTCGTCGGATGTTCCCAGACCCTTTTCATCGAATCAGGGAAACTCCTCCTCGGGACCTGGCAGGGAATTTTCTTCTGCGAATTCGATGGACCCCGGAACCGGCAGGTCTATGTCAAAGTGGTTCCAGATGGCCGATAAATAGGTTTACAGGGTAGGGTTACGGTGACGAAGCTCCTGCCTACCCCCGCCTGCCGGACGGGCAGGGGCAGGCAGGCGTTTCGGTCACTGGTTAAGGTTACGTGTAAAAAATTAAAAGACGACAAACGTAGCCTTTTATTTACGATACGGGTCCCGCGAAACGCGGGATTACCGTTGAACAAATCGCTTATTTTCTAGGCAATTATAGAGATGAATCTCGAAGATCTTATCGATCGAGCAAGCACGATATTGGAAAAGGAACCCCGGTTGATCAAACTCGCGCCAGAGGGGAAAGTTGTATTTGTGGGGGATACCCATGGAGATCTCGATGCTTCGGAGCAGGTCCTCCACCATTACCTGAAGAAACCTTATCGAATCGTCTTTTTAGGGGATTATGTGGATCGAGGGGATGATTCCGAAGAGAATATCAACTATTTGCTTCGCATGAAGATTGAACATCCGGAAGGCATTTTCCTACTTTCGGGAAATCATGAAGGGTATTTGGTCAAAGAGATGCGCCCTGCCAATTTCTGGGAATCTCTTTCTATCCAGGAAAGGAAACAATATGGACGGGTCTTCTCAACATTGCCCCTCTGCGCCACTTCGGCCAATGGGTTGGTGGCCCTTCACGGCGCGCTACCCGAGTTGGAATCCCTTGAAGAGATCGATCAGATAGAGCGGGGAGATTCAAATTGGGACAGGATCGTCTGTGGGGACTTTATCGAAGGAGAGGGGAATCTCCTGGGAGATTCATGGGGAAGGCCCCAATTCGGGGGAGGCTATTTTAACCGGTTGATGGAAAGGTATCGGAAAAAAATACTTGTGCGGTCACATCAACCCCATGCGCCTTCATTGATGTTTAGGAAAAGGTGTATTACCATTTTCACTTCACAGGCCTATCCGTTGTCCCGGGCGATTGTGATCGCCGATCTGGAAAAGGAGATCCGGGACGCAAGGGATGTGATCATTGAGAGAATATAAATACGAAGCACGAAATTCGAATTTCGAAACAAATACGAATGTTACAAATCCGAATGATCTAAATAGAAATAGTTTAGAATTTTGAACATTTGAATTTTGATTTTGTTTCGCCTGCCTGCGCGAAGCCGCTTCGGCGAAGGCAGGGATTTCGATATTCGGATTTCGAATTTAGTAGGTTTACAGATGCCTAAGATCATTTCTTTTGATATGGATGGAACGCTGGTTGATTCGGAGTTCACGGATTGGGTTTGGCTCCACGGTATCCCCAAACTTTATGCCCGGAAGAAAGGCCTTTCCTTCGATGAAGCAAAAGCCATGGTCGTGGAGGAGTACCAAAAGGTCGGGGAGGGTGCGATTGAGTGGTATGATATTAAATACTGGTTCAGGCTCTTTCAACTCGATGAGGCGTGGAAGACCTTAATGGAACATTATGCCGACAAGATCGGTGCCTATGAGGATGCCCGTCACATCCTGGAGCGTTTAAAAGAGAGGTACCCATTAGTCCTTACCTCCAATGCGGGAAGAGAGTTCATCGATATTGAGATGGAAGTCACAGGCATGGGAAGATATTTCAATCGCATCTTTTCGGCCACCTCTGATTTCCAGGTGGTGAAAAAGACGGCCCAATTTTATCAACGAATCTGTGAAATCCTCAAGGCTGAACCCGGAGAAATCGTCCATGTCGGCGACCACTATGAATTCGACTATCTCGTTCCCCAGTCTCTGGGGATTGAAGCGTTCTATCTGGACCGCTCGGGAAAACAGCATGGGGATTCGGTCCTCTCAGACCTGAGAGATCTGGAGAAGAAGCTTTATTAAGAGTCTTGTCATTGTAACGACATCCTTGTAAAATCCCTCCTAACCTCCCCTGCCTACCGGCAGGCAGGCGGTCCCGACCGAGGGCGGGGCAGGCAGGCGCTTTGCTAAAGGGAGGCGCCGCCGTCCAGAGCCGCATTACTTGTTCCAAGGCTGGTATTGGGACTCTGGTGCCGGACGGAATTACCCCTCTTTGGCCGTCGGCCCATAGGGCAGGGGCGAGGGGGAACGGATTGAAAGCATTCTTCAATTTGTGGTAGTATTTTGATCGTTGATTCGAGACGAGGAGGAGCGCATGGCATCCAACCCAAGGATATTGGTTGTGGATGACGAGCTGATTGTCTGTGAAAGTTGTCAGCGGATTCTCGAAGAGGAAGGGTTGGAAGTGGAGACCGCTTTAAGCGGGGCGGAGGCCTTCGGGAAGATGAAGGAAAATCCTTTTGATATCGTCATCACCGACCTTAAAATGCCAGGAATCGATGGCATGGAAGTACTCCGGACATTGCGGAGGGAGTATCCCGATACGATTGTGATCATGATCACCGGTTTTTCAACAGTGGAGACAGCGGTTGAGGCCATGAAGTTGGGAGCCTTTGACTATATTCCCAAGCCTTTTACTCCCGATGAAGTCTCCATCGTTGTGAAGAAGGCGATTGAACAGAAGAACCTCCTTCTGGAAAACGTCTATCTGCGGCAAGAACTGCGGGAGAAGTACGGATTTCATAACATAGTAGGGAAGAGCAAGAAGATGCATGAGATCTACCGGATCATTGCAAAAGTTGCTCCGACGGATAGCACGGTGCTAATCAATGGACAGAGCGGCACGGGGAAGGAACTCATCGCCCGGGCCATCCATTTCAACAGCGCGAGAAGGGACAAGCAATTTGTGACCGTTGACTGCGCTGTCCTTTCCGAGAATCTGCTGGAGAGTGAACTGTTCGGTCACGTCAGGGGATCCTTCACCGGTGCGGTGACGACCAAGCCGGGACTTTTCGAGGTGGCCGATGGCGGAACGGTCTTTCTCGATGAGATCAGCAATATCAGCCTGGCCATTCAGGCAAAACTCCTGAGGGTATTGCAGGAGAGGGAGTTTACGCCCGTTGGAGGGACAAAAGCCAAAAAGGTTGATATCAGGCTCATTGCCGCCACCAATAAGGACTTGGAGAAGATGATCAAAGAGGGGGTATTTCGAGAAGATCTTTATTATCGTTTGAACATCGTTCCCATTTATCTTCCTCTCCTGAGGGAACGCCATGAAGATATTCCCGCCCTGTCTGTCCATTTTCTAAAAAAGTATTCCGAGGAAATGGGAAAAGCGATTAAAGGGTTTACCCCTGAGGCGATGGAGAAATTAATGAAGTATCCGTGGCCGGGTAATGTGAGAGAACTAGAAAATGCCATCGAGCGGACGGTCGTAATGATGGATGAGGAAATGGTGCGGGTTGAGCATCTGATCTTGCCCAGCCAAGAGGAAAGTGAGAAAATGGAGAATCCGGTTCCGGTGACCAGTGAAGAGTTAAAGGAGATCAAGAAGCAACTGAGGGAGAAAGCCGTGGAGGATATAGAGAAAGCATTTGTCATCAAAGCCCTGGAACGAAATCAATGGAATGTGACAAAGACAGCCGAAGAGGTGGGGATGCTCCGGCCGAATTTTCAGGCGTTAATGAGGAAGTATGGACTCCGGGCAAGAGAAGAAAGTTAGAAGTTAAGAGTTTTGAGTTATGAGTTATGAATTCTTTTAAATTTCAAATAATTACGGACACATAACACGCCTGCGTGCCCTGCCTTCGCCGTAGCGGCTTGCCTTAGCTGAAGCTTTATCGCAAGCAGGCTTCGCGCAGGCAGGCGAAACGCAGCACTCCGGCGTGCAGGCACGGGCACAAATCACGTTATTTTAAAACTAAGGGGTTCTCCTTGTCCGATTTCTTTAAATGGTTGATTCTGGGATGGTCTATCGTCGTGGTTGGGATTGCTTGTCTCGGCCTAATTTTAATTGTCAAATACGGAGAGATAAAAAAGATTGAAACAGATGATGTAAGCCTTTGTTTTATCATTGTTTTTTTCTGCTGGCTCATTCCCATCATCGCTTTCTCCATTCTTGCCCGCACATTAGGATTCTAAAAAATTTAACTGTATATTTGTTTTATATTTCGTTAAAAATCAATTGTTTCTGCTAATTAGTGAATTTTTGCTCAAATTGTATTCCACAAAATGTATATTATAAATATACATTAAGCTTGCCATTTTAGTTTTTATATTTTATAAAATAAATTAAATTATAATTAAATCATATAGTTAATGATATCACGATTTGAGGTTTAACGTTGGCACACGAAATGCAATAATAATCGCGATGCAAGTTAAAAGGGGGAATAAAAGATGGAAAAAGGATTTAAATTTTTTAGGACCGGCTTGATGGTTGCGCTCGTCAGCCTCATTTCCACACCCGCGTTTGCAAGGTCGGTCAGCTTGAAGGATGCAGGAGCGGCTCTTTGGGTTTTCATCATCATCGGAGCGATTATTGTTCTACTTCAATTAATACCAGCGGCGATTCTCTTCTTCACTTTCATCGGTACGACCACAGGCCTGATCATGAAAAAGAAGGCTCCGGAAAAGGCCACAGCCGAAGAAAAGATGAGCCTTCCAGGATATGAGCCCGCAACCGTGGAGAAGTAAATTAGAATTGAGAGTTATGAGTTGAGAGTTGAGAATTAAAAGATCAAGAAACAGGAACGGAGCAGAGGATGGATAGAAAGTTGAAACGGGTTCTAATCATAATGATTTTCGCCCTGGTTACAGCCATTGCTCTCTTCTCTCTGGGGATCGCCTATGCGGGAGGGATCAGAGGAATGGGCCTGTTGGGGGTATGGTTCTTCCTTACTTTTGGGATTATTGTGGTTTTAGCCCAGTTGATCCCGGCAGGTATCCTCTTGTCTTCTTTTATCGGAACAAGTTTCTCTTCCTTCAGGAGAAATGAGATGCCTATCCGGGTGACTTAAAAAAAAGGTTTCTTTCCGACGATGGTTAGGGTAGAATCACAGGGGTTAAAGGACAGAGTTCCAGATAAGGAATCCAGGAAAGCAAGAAATTGAATTTATAAGTTTAAAAAATGATCGTTGAAAAGATGGGGTTCCGGACAAGGAATCCAGGAAAGCAAGAAATTGAATTTATGAGTTTAAAGGTGATCGTTGAAAAGATGGGGTTCCGGACCGGACGGAAGAGACAGGGATGAAATCAAAGATCATTCTCATAGCCTATCAGGATGATTTATGGGTCAGATCGCTCTCCACCTTTTTGCATGGCCTCGGCTATAAAGTGGAGACGGCAACGATGGTGAGCGAATTGATTCGTAAGGTGAGAAAAGGACATATCGATGTCGTCCTTTTGGATGATGAGATGGAAGGGGTGAAGGCTTTTGACCTGGTTCCTCTCTTCAAGAAGATCAATGAGAGGATCCAGGTCATCGTTATTTCCTCGGAGGCTTCCCTCGGGCTGGTTAAACGCCTCAGGGGAGCAGGGATCTTCTACCATGCGATGAAACCGGTCGATCTGGAAGAGGTCAAGTCAGCTGTGGAATGTGCCTTTGAAAAGATTGAGCGGGAAAATTTAAAAGAAGGGTTTTTACCCTTTCTCATTCCAAGGAGGGTATCAGCATGATGTGGAGAAAGCATAAAACCTGGATGGTTCCTCTGGGAATCCTTTCTCTTTTATTTCTTTATGGAATGATGGGAGAAATGGCGTGGGGGGATAACTCAAAGTGTTTAAGCTGCCATCGGGACGAAAAATTAGCGAAAAAAGACGCCCGTGGGAATAAAGTTTCTCTCTTCGTATCGGAGGGGGAATTCAAAAAAGCGGTCCATGGGAAAATTTCCTGTACGGACTGTCATGCCCGAATCCTTGACGATACCCATGCTAGCAAGGGGGTCAAGGAGGCCGACCGAAAGGTGGATTGCGGGACATGCCATGAGGAGTCGGAGAAAATATTTAAAACATGTGTCCATCGCTTAAAGGCTGAGATCACCTGCCAGGCATGTCATGGACACCATTATGTGACCCTTCTTACCGATCCGAAATCGGCTACGTATCCAACCAATCTTGTTCAAACCTGTGGGAAATGCCATTCCGAAGAAAGCAAGCAATTTGCTGAAAGCGTCCACGGGGTTGGACTCTCCAGAGGAAGGCCAAATCACCCGACCTGTACGTCCTGCCATGGGACCCATTCGATCAAACCGAGTTCCGATCCGGAGTCGGCGGTCCATGTGAGAAAAATTGCCATGACGACCTGCACCCAGTGCCATGCGTCTGAACAGATCACGAGGGAGTACCGTTTCACAACGAAGCCCGTCAAATCCTATTACGATAGTTTTCATGGCCTCTCTTACCGGGGCGGAGATACCTTGTCGGCCAACTGTGCCAGTTGCCATGGCGTCCATGACATCCGTTCCTCTTCTGACCCGAAATCAATGATCCATAAGGATAACCTCCAGAAGACCTGTGGTGTTTGTCATCCCAAGGCTTCTATCAATTTTTCTAAAGGAAAGATGCACACACTGGCTGACATCAGGGGAGTGAACTTTGGCGAGAAGATGGTGGGGTGGGTAAGAATCGTCTACATTCTTCTGATTGTGGCCGTCATCGGAGGATTGAGTTTCTTCAACTTCATGGATTGGTTGAGGAAGACCATTGATCGGAGGCCTAAAGAATAAGGAGCTGGGAATCATGGCGAAAAAATATCTTCGAATGACATCGAATGAAAGGATTCAACACATCAATCTGGCGATCAACTTCACGATTCTGGTGATCACCGGTTTCGCTTTAAAGTTCCCCGAGGCGTTTTGGGCTTCTCCCATTACGGATGTTCCACTGGGAATGACCTTTAGAGGGTTCCTCCACCGACTCTCCGGAGTGGCCACGATCACCCTGGGAGGTTATCACCTCCTTTATCTTGCCTTTACGGAGAGGGGAAGAAGGATTGTGATCGACATGATCCCCATGTGGAAGGATGCTAAAGACCTCTGGGAGACCCTGAAGAATAACCTCTTCATCAACCGACCCGCTAAAGTGATCAAGATGGGTCGGTTCAATTTCAAGGAGAAGTTGGAATATTTAGGATTGATCTGGGGGACGATCGTCATGACCGTCACAGGTTTCATTCTCTGGTTCAAGGAAGAATGGCTTCTCTTCTTTCCGATGTGGACCTTTGAGGTGTCTCGGGCCATCCATTTTTATGAAGCAATCTTAGCTACGCTCACCATTATTGTTTGGCACTTTTATTCTGTTGTGTGGGATCCCGATGTCTATCCGATGAACTGGGCCTGGATCAATGGGCACCTGACCGAACATGAGATGGAACTGGAGCATGGCTCGGAACTGGAAAGAATTAAGGCGGAGGAGAAAGGAAGGCCGGCCCATTTCAATGAAGGGTCGGGGCCGGGGCCGGGAGGCGGGAGGGCCTATCCCATTCGTAAGGAAGGAAGGGAGAAAATCACCATCAAAGGTCTTTATGGTGTGATTCAACATCTTAATGAATCCATTAAGAACTGGAAAGGCATGTAAACCCCGTTAAAAATTCTTCGAGTTTCTAACGGGGTAAACAAAAGGGGGTGAAGGCTTATAAAGGATAACCTCAGGGAACGATACGGACCTTATCGGAAGAAGAAGGAAAAGAAAAGAATTCAAACGAAGGAGAGCAGTTTTTTGAAAAAAAGTTACAACTGGTTAAAATGGAGATCTGACAAAATCGGCGGAATGATCATTGATCATCCCTGTCTAGAGCATTAATTTAAACTGTCATTCTGAACTTGTTTCAGAATCTAAAAAAATGAGACCCTGAAACGAGTTCAGGGTGACAGCTATACCATAAGTTATTTACTAAACATTTATAGCCCTATATATCCTCTTACTCCCACCATCCAAACCCCACCCAAATGGAGAGGATATATAGGGTTTTTTTTCGTTGTCGTGGTAAAGGGAAAGTGTTAAGATAAATCCCATTAAAATTATCTTCAGAAAAACAAAGGGATGTTCCCCCGGAAAAAAATTTTAATTTGGGTTATCTCTCTTTTCCTCTGCCTTCTCTTCGGAAGCCCTGTAAGAGTGTTGTGGGCAATGACGATCGAGGAAGAGAAGAAGTTGGGAAAGAAGATCCTTCTCGAAATGGAGAAGAAGGTCGATTGGGTGAGAGACCTGACCCTCCAGACCTTTATCAATAGGGTTGGCCATTCTTTGGTCGCTCAGGCGGGCCCGACTCCTTTCGAGTTCAAATTCTATCTGATCAACGGAACGGATCCCAATGCCTATGCTATTCCAGGAGGTCACATCTTCCTGACCACCGGGCTTTTAGTCTCAACAGAGAATGAGCAGGAGGTCGCAGGAGTCATCAGCCACGAAATGGCACATGTGATGGCGAGACATGTGGCCCAGATGATCGAGAGGTCGAAAAGACTTAACATCGCTTCCATAGCAGCCATCATCGCGGGGGTTTTGCTGGGCGGAGGAGGAAAAGCTTCTGAGGCGGTGGCGATGACCGCAATGGCCGCCACCGAGGCCCTTGCCCTGAAGTATACGCGCGAGATGGAGGTTGAAGCCGATCAGAACGGTCTTCAATATGCGATTAAGGCAGGCTATGATCCGAACGGACTGATCACCTTTATGAACAAGATTTACAAGCTCAGCCTGACCTCCGGACCCAGAGTCCCTACCTATCTCTCAACCCATCCGGCCATCGAAGATCGAATTTCTCTGATGGAGAATCTCCTCCAGACCAGACCAAGACCGACAGAGCCTTTTAAAGCTTCCGGAACTTATCGAAAGATTCAGGCCAAAGCCTTTGTAGAGGAAAGAGAACCCCATGTGGCGATCAACCACTTTCAATCCCTGATCGATTCCGGTCCGCAGAATGTGGACGCTTATTATGGCCTGGGCCTCGCCTACCGGAAAATGGGACGATTGGACAAGTCGATAGAGGCTTTTCAATATGGAGGCTCATTGGCTTTAGACGACAGGGATCTATTGCGGGAACTGGGGATCGCCTATTTTCTTTCCGGAAAGCTGGATCAGGCGGTAAAAAACCTCGAAGCGGTTCATCGGCTTTCCAGGGACGGCGATGATCGGAACGATGATCTGTTGAGCCTTTATTATCTCGGGAGGTGCTATCAGGAGATGGGAGATCATACCCAAGCCCTGCCGCTCTTCCTGAAGGTCAAAAAGGGTCATCCCGAATGGATCGATGTCCATCATAGTCTCGGTTCCGTTTATGGGAGAATGGGACAGAAGGGACTATCTCACTTCTATTTTGCCAAATATTTTAAATTGAGGGGCGAACATAAAAATGCTCTCCTTCACTATAGAACCTCCCTCGATTGGCTGGAGAGGGGAAGTCCGGAAAGGGAGGAGGCTCAGAGGGAGATTAAGGAACTTGGAGGGACGAAATAAACGATAATAACCAATTTCCAAGCACCTGCCTCCGCCCCGCAGGGCGGGGCTTCGCACAGGCAGGCCAACAACCAAATAATAACCAAAGCTTCCCTGCCTGCCGGCAGGCAGGAATGACCGAAATTCCAGTTTGGTTATTTAGGGATTAGTTAATTGGAACTTATTCGGAATTTGGGATTTGGATATTGGAATTTGGCATGTGCCCCTTGGGTATAAAGTCGGTTATAAATGGCCAGAAAAGGAGGAAATTGGAGATATGATGAAACCTGTTGAGGAATATTGCAAACGTGCTCTTGAGAGAGGAGTAGTTGGAGCGAAAGTGATCGATTCCAGCTCCATTGCGACGGCCGAATGGGTCAGACTGAAATGTCAGTTCGGATGTCCCGGTTATGGGAGAAGCCACTGCTGTCCTCCCCACACCCCCACGCCCGAGGTCACCCGGAAGGTGATCGATTCCTATCAAAAAGCGATTCTGCTCCATCAGCGCATCAAGGATGGAACCAAGAGGCGAGAGGAGACAAAGCAATTTAATGAGATTCTTGTTCGACTCGAGGTTGAAATTTTTCTCGATGGCTATTATAAAGCCCTAAGCATGACCTCAGGGCCCTGCCGCCTCTGTAAGGAGTGTGATTTAAACAGTCTTTGCAAACACGGGATGGAGGCGAGGCCCTCCATGGAGGCCTGCGGGGTGGATGTCTATAAGACGGCAAGGGGGAATGGATTTTCTATCCAGGTGGTGCGAACTTCCGAAGAGGAACAGAATATCTTCGGATTGATCTTAGTGGATTGAAAGGGAAGGGAAAAAATCTCATATGAAGAGTGTGAAGAAGAAGGGAAAAGGAGAAGAAATCGTCAGACTCAACCGTGAGCTTTCGATCCTCAATGCCATCAGCCAGACCGTCAACGAATCGATTGATCTCGATGAGATCCTGAACAAGAGCCTGAATAAGATCGTAGAGATGACGGAGATCGAGTCGGTAGGCATCTACCTCTTAGAGGAGACAACCGGTGAGCTGATCTATGTAGCTCATAAGGGATTTTCAATGGCCTTTTCAAAGGGAATGAAGCGATTGAAATTGGGAGACGGGGCGACAGGAAAGGCCGCAATTTCGGGGGAGCCCCTCTTCATCGAGGACTATGCCGGCTATCCGGAAGCCATCCCTTTTGCCATCGAAGAGGGTGTGAAATCGCTGGCTGTCATACCTCTTAAATCGAGGGAGAAGATTTACGGAACCCTCAATATTGCCCGAAAGGAATTTTATCCATTCACGCCGTCTACCAAGAACCTCTTCAATTCCATTGGACAGATCATCAGTAGCGCTCTGGAGAGAGCTTCCCTCTATACGGAGAATGTCAGGCGACTCGAAGAGCAGAAAACCCTTTATGCCATCAGCAAGGAGATCGCTTCCAAACTCGAATTAAAGGTGATTCTTGAAAAAATAGTGCAGAGCGCAATTGAACTAATAGAGGCGGATACCGGATCGATTACTCTTTGGGATAATCGGAAGCAGGCTTATGTGTATGTCATCGCCCATGGATTGACGGAGGCTTTAATAGGCAAAGAGATCTATCCATCCTCAAAAGGGGTTGGCGGAGAGGTGTTAAAAAGGAAAGGGCCTGTGGTGTATGAGAATTATGACACTCACCCCAACCGTTTAATAGAACTGGATCCTTTTCGTCTGAAGGAGGTCTTAGGTGTTCCACTGATAGTAAGAGAAATGGTCATAGGAACGATGATTGTTTGTACGACCGACCCTGAAAAACATTTTCGACAAAATGATATTGATCTCCTTTCCTCCTTTGCCCAGCAGGCAGCGATTGCCATCGGGAATGCCAGACTCTTTGAGGACTCGTTAGCCAAGATCAGGCAATTGACGACCCTCTATGAGATTGGGAAAAAACTCTCTTCGACTCTCGATCTTGACGAATTGCTCAAGAATGCCCTGGAACTGCTCAGCTCGCAATGGGGTTATCCTTTATGCAGCATCCTGTTGCTGGACAGGCAGAAGAATGAACTCTATGTCAGGAAGGTGATTGGCCGGGACATTGAAGAGGTTAAGCATTTGAGGTTTCGGGTCGGTATCGATGGGATCGTCGGATGGGTGGCCAATGCTGGCGAGCCTCTTTATGTTCCCGATGTATCAAAAGATCCCAGATATATCCCGGGATCTCCGGAGAGAAGGGCAGAAGCCGCCTTTCCACTTAAGGTGAGGGAGCAGGTGATTGGCGTTCTCGATATGGAGAGCAAGGAGCTCATGGGGTTTGACGAAGAGGATTTGAGGGCTCTCTCCTCCTTTGCCAGCCAGGTGAGCATCTTCATTGAAAACGCCCAGCTCTTTTCTGATTTAAGGCAGACCCTCATCGAATTAAAACATGCCCAGGATCAGATCATCCAGGCCGAGAAGCTGAGGGCGATGGGAGAGATGGCAAGCGGTGTGGCTCACGATTTCAATAATGTCCTGGCTGCCATCCTCGGCAATATTCAACTCCTGCTCCATTCCTTTGAGCATTATGGGCCGGAGGAGATTCAGGAGCGGTTAAAAATAATTGAAAAGGCTGCACAGGACGGGGCGGAGACGGTCCGTCGTATTCAGGATTTTACAGGGAGAAGAAGGGACAGGGAATTCATCCCTCTTTCTCTCAATGATCTCGTCCATGAGGTGTCGGCCGTCACAGAGCCGAGGTGGAAGGACCAGGCCCAAAAGAAGGGAATCCACATTGAGCTGGTCAAAAGGCCTGGTGAAGTCCCTCCCGTCCTGGGGAATCCATCGGAGTTAAGAGAGGTCTTGACCAACATGGTCTTCAACGCTGTCGATGCCATGCCGAAAGGAGGGGAAGTCACCCTTTCGACCCAACCCCATTCGGAAGGCTGGGTGGAGATGAGGATCGCCGATACGGGCATCGGTATGTCAGAGGAGGTAAAGAAAAGAATTTTCGACCCCTTCTTCACCACGAAAGGGGTGACCAGCTCCGGATTAGGGATGAGCGTCTCTTACGGAATCATCAAGCGCCATGGAGGTGAAATCCTTGTCGAGAGCGAACCCGGCAAGGGAACCGTCTTCGTTCTCCATCTGCCCGTAGGTTACGGGGAAGAGATCAAGGAGACGGAAAAGCGGGGGGAGATGCCCTCGGGGATGATGCGATCGGCAAGAATTCTGGTGATCGACGACGAGGAGGCTGTCCGGGACATCCTCTCCCGGATGCTTATGACCAAAGGCCATCAGGTCGAGACGGCTTCGGACGGAGATGAGGGAATAGAGCGGTTTAAGAAGCAACCCTTTGATCTGGTCTTCACCGATCTCGGGATGCCAAAGCTTTCAGGCTGGGAGGTGGGAAAGGCGCTGAAGGAATTGAATCCTAAAATCCCCGTTGTCATGATTACCGGGTGGGGAATGGAACTCAGTAGAGAGAAGATGAGCGAAAACGGAATTGATCTCATGATTTCCAAGCCCTTCAACTTCGAGCAGGTCACCCAGCTCATCTTTGAGGCCATGGAGTTAAAGGAAAAGATGTGATGAATGATCAATTGCCAATAATCAATGATCAGTTATCATTGCTCAGCGTTCATTGACCATTGTTCATTTAACATTGAGAATTGATCATTGATCTTTTTGCTTACCACCAGCGCCAGAGGGCGATGATGAAGGTGACGAGGAAGAAAAAGATCAGGTTCATATAGGCCATGAAATAAAAAACTTTCTCATGACCCTATTTTTCCTTCCTTTCTCCATGAGGGAACAACTCCGCGACTTGATGGACTTGAGTGATCTTTTCCTCCCCATGGGGTGCCGTGGGCATCGTTTCCGTCAGGTCATTGCCTGCCGGATGTTTGTTCATGTGACTTCCTTTTTTCCAAAGCCGATTTGAACTCACATCATAGACCTTTTCTAACAGAAGGGTTGATGCTTCTTGCGCGTTCTGTCGTCCTCGTGGACAAACAAGGGATTGTTCGATATATCCAGGTGGTCCCGGAGATGACCCATCTCCCCGATACGGAAAAGGCTTTTGAGAGGGCGATAGAGTTGGCAAGGGAGGGGTAGTCCAAAAATTGGAATTTTTGCTGCTTTGTGATATGATTTAAATATGATACGGTTCCAGAAAATTCCCGAAGATATCCATGTAAGAATTGAACATCTGGGTGACTTTTTTATTAAAGAACCTAATATCCTATTCGTCTATCTTTTCGGGGGGCTTACGAAAAAGACGACCAATCCTCTGAGTGATGTGGATCTGGCGGTGTATGTGAAAAACCCAAAAAAAATGGATTATCTTAAACTTTTTGGAAAGATTTCCCGTATCCTCTGTACAGAGGAAATGGATCTTGTCATTCTTAATGATACCCCCTTAAGTTTGGCTGGCAGAATTCTTCAGAACAGGAGAGTTCTCATTGATAAGGCCCCCTTTCTCAGACAACAATATGAATCTCTGATTTTAAGGAAATTTTTTGATTTCACTATCAAAGAACGAGAGATCTTAGAGAGGAGGTACGGGATTGGTTGACAAACGACTCATTGGAAGAAAGATTGCTCAGGTCGATGATTATCTGAACCAGATCAAAGAGTTTTCAACAATATCCCTCCGTTCGTATAAAAAGGATTGGAAAACGCAGAGGATTGTGGAGAGAACGTTACAAATCCTCATCGAAGTGTGTATTGATATTGCTAATCACATCATCTCAGATCAAGGGATGAGGGTGCCGGTGGGATACGCCGACACATTTCAAGTATTGATGGAGAACAGGGTGATCAGCAAAAAATTATTTGAAACAATGGAGAAGATGGCTAAATTCAGAAACGTGGTGGTTCATCAATATGAGAAGATAGATCCGGCGATCGTGATTTCAATCCTTCACAGGAATCTGGGTGATTTTGAAAAATATAAAAAGGCCATCCTTGGATATTTATCCGGTGTTCACGGTTAAGAAGGGTTTAAAATTTTTCCAGTTTTTTTCGCCGATTCCCTTCACATGTTTTAATTCTTCAACTGATCTGAATCCTTTTCTTCTTTCCCGATAGGCGATGATCTCGCGAGCAAGGGATTCTCCAATTCCCGGGATGAGGCAGAGGTCTTCGGCTGAAACCCGATTAAGATCAAGGGGAATGTTGAAGACAAGAAGTTTATTGGCATCCATGGTTTCAATTTTTATTCTGACTTCCTGTTGAGACTCTTTTTGAACATTTAGAAGAGCGCCTGTCTTCAAAGGTTCAAAAAGGGAATCCTTATCAAACACCCCAGGTTCCTTTAACCCATCCGCCTTATCCATAATCTCTTTTAGAGTGGGGGAATGTTGAAAAATATAAACCCCGGGATTTCGGACCTCTCCTATAACTTCAATCACAATCTCTTTCGTGATTTCCTCTGAAGGGGCAGGGGGGGAATAGTAAAAATTAAAGGTGAGGATGCCGAAGAGACAGACGGCTAATACAATAAGGATTTTTTGTTGCCCGAGGGAAAAGTATCTATTAAAATGCGGAATGCGGAGTGCGGAATGCGGAGTGTAGAGAGAAAATAAATATTTAATTTTTGTTTTTAATTCCGAAATCCGCATTCCGAAATCCGAAATGGCTTAACCCTCTTCTTCCTTCAGGAGCTTGTAGTCGATTGAATCCACAAGGGCCTGCCAGCTTGCCTGAATGATGTTTTCGGAGACTCCCACCGTTCCCCATTTGGACTCCCCATCTCCGGATTCGATCAGGACTCTCGTCTGTGCGGCAGTTCCGTCTTTGGTGGTGAGTATTCTCACTTTGTAATCTAAGAGCTTGACTTCCTTCAATTCAGGGTAGAACTTTTCAAGGGCTTTGCGGATGGCATTGTCGAGCGCATTGACAGGGCCATTTCCTACAGCGGCCGTATGTTCAACCTGATCCCCGACACGAACCATGATGGTGGCTTCCGAAAGAGGGAAACCTTCTTCCTCTTTTTTCTCAACGATCACGCGAAATCCCAGAAGCTCAAAGAATTTCCTGTGCTTTCCGAGGGCCTTTTTGACCAGGATCTCAAAGGAGCCCTCCGCTCCTTCAAATTGAAATCCCTCGTGTTCGAGTTGTTTCAAGTTGTCGAGGATTTTTCGGACGGCTGGGTCTTTGCTTTCGAGGTCGATTCCGAATTCGGCTGCCTTGTAAAGGATGTTAGATTCTCCTGAAAGATCGGAGATAAGAACCCTCTGGCGATTTCCCACACGCTCGGGCTGGATGTGTTCATAGGTGAGGGGGCTCTTCCGGATGGCGCTCACATGGACGCCCCCCTTATGGGCGAAGGCGCTGTCGCCCACATAGGGCAGATACTTCGGATGAGGCAGATTCGCCAGTTCCGAGATGAAGCGGGAGACCTCGGTCATCTTCTTGAGCTGGGCATCGGTAGACAGTCCATCCCCATCTTCAATTTGAGATTGGGAATGATGGAGCAGAGATTGGCATTGCCGCATCTTTCGCCATAGCCATTGATCGTTCCTTGAACCTGCGTCACCCCCTCTCTCACGGCGAGGAGGGAGTTGGCCACTGCCATCTCAGTATCGTTATGGACGTGGATGCCGAGGGGCACGGTGATTTTCTTCTTCACTTCTCGAATGGCCATCTGAAGATCATGGGGGAGGGTGCCCCCGTTCGTGTCACAGAGCACGATCCAATCGGCCTTCGCTTCCTGGGCCGCCCTCAGTATGGAAAGGGCATAAGAGGGATTATTCTTGAACCCATCAAAAAAGTGCTCGGCATCGAAAATGACTTCGGGAACTTTTTCCTTGAGAAAGCGAATCGACTGGAAGATGATCTCCAGGTTCTGATCGAGGCTGATGTTTAATGCCTCGAGGGCATGCATATCCCAGGACTTCCCAAAAATGGTGACGGTCTCTGTTCCCGTCTCGATCAATGCCTGGATATTCGGATCATCTTCGGGCGATGTCCCTGCCCGACAGGTACTTCCGAAGGCAACGATCTTCGCCCCGGAGAGATTAACAGATTTGATCTCTTGAAAAAACTGGAGGTCCTTCGGATTGGAGCCAGGCCAACCCGCTTCGATATAGTGGATGCCCAGCTCATCGAGTTTTTGGGCAATCCGGACCTTGTCCTCGACGGAGAAGGCAATGTCTTCCGCCTGAGAACCATCCCGCAGGGTGGTATCGTAAATTTTTAAGAAATTTGAATCGTTCAATTTAATATAGCCTCCGGTGGAATATTGGAATAATGGAACAATGGAATAATGGGTTTAGAAAATACCCAACATTCCACTATTCCAACCTTCCACCATTCCATCATTTCTCCTCTGCAACGGATGGCTTATCCAGTTCAAAGGCATCGTGGAGGGCTCGCACCGCCAGCTCCGTATATTTGGAGTCGATGACGCAGGAGATTTTGATCTCCGAACTGGAGATCATCTGGATGTTGATGCCCTCCCTGGCCAGGGCGGAAAACATCTGTGCCGCCACATTGGAATGGCTCCTCATTCCAACGCCAATGATCGATACCTTGGCGATGTTTTCATCGGAAAGGACTTCTTTTCCGCCAATCTCCCTGACACCCTCCTTCACAATCTGAAGGGCCTTTGAGAAATCGGTCTTGGGAACGGTGAAGGCCAGGTCGGCACAGCCTTTTTCCGTGCTGGTGGTCTGGATGATCATATCGACCACGATATTGGCATCGGCAATGGGCTTGAATAATTTTGCGGCCACCCCGGGGATATCCGGAACGCGCATAATCTCAATTTTTGCTTCATCCTTATTATAAGTCACACCTGAAACAACGACCCTTTCCATCTCTCTCTCCTCCTTGCAGACAATGGTTCCGGGATTATCATTGAATGACGATCTCACATGAATGGGAACATCGTACTTCTTGGCAAACTCTACGGAGCGGATCTGAAGCACCTTGGCTCCCAGACTGGCCATTTCAAGCATCTCATCATAGGAGATCCTGGAAAGCTTCCGGGCCTTCGGGCAGATATTGGG
>Ga0209254_10001493_pt1 | contig 21009 bp, 19 predicted proteins | sample FrelakmetDIP11DI_FD_187148 | JGI IMG/M metagenome (GOLD analysis project Ga0209254, IMG submission 187148) | Freshwater lake sediment microbial communities from the University of Notre Dame, USA, for methane emissions studies - DIP11 DI (SPAdes)... | ecosystem: Environmental > Aquatic >...
TCTCTTATGGCCATAATCGGCGTATCGCTTCTCATTGGTGACGGTATCATTACTCCCGCAATCAGCATCATGAGTGCAGTGGAGGGAGCTTTGCTCATCCCGGGACTCGGAAACCTTTCAAAAACCATAATTGTAATCATCTCTATGGTCATAGCGATATTGCTCTTCCTTGTTCAGAAAAGGGGAACTGAGAAGGTGGCTGGTGCATTCGGCCCGATAACTGCTATCTGGTTTGTTGCCCTTGCAGTTTTCGGGATAGCCTCAATTGCTGATGAGCCGGCAATACTCGGAGCAGTGAATCCGCTCTGGGGGATAAAATTTCTCATGGCAAACGGTTTTGCCGGATTTATAGTTCTTGGTGAGATTATTCTGTGTGCCACAGGCGGAGAGGCATTGTATGCAGATATGGGTCACCTCGGTTCAAGACCTATACGGCAGGCATGGGGAGGTGTTTTTGTCGCTCTCGTATTGAATTATTTCGGACAGGGGGCTTTCCTGCTGAACCATCCCGAAGCAAAAAATATACTCTTCGAGATGGTCTTCTCCTATGCACGTGTCCTATATGTTCCTTTTCTCCTCCTCAGCATTTTCGCCACAATCATTGCATCCCAGGCAATGATAAGCGGAACATTCTCGATGGTCTTCCAGGGAATTACCACAAGGCTTATGCCTATGTTCAAGGTAGATTATACCTCCGAGGAGCGAAAATCCCAGATATACATAGGATCGGTCAACTGGTTCCTGCTCTTTGCCGTTCTTTTCATCATGGTGGAATTCGGAGAATCCAGCCGTCTCGCTGCAGCGTACGGCCTTGCAGTTACCGGGACAATGACGCTTACGGGAATTCTTATGACATGGATTTTTTATCTGAAGAAAAAGAAAACCCTCGCAGTGGTTGCTCTTATCGTCACTCTTGTTGATGCGGTATATCTGGGAGCAAACTTCTACAAGATCCCCCACGGAGGATACTGGTCTCTGGTCCTGGCCATGTTACCTTTTTTCATGATCATCCTCTATACACAGGGGCAGAAGAGACTTTACCGTATGATGGATTTCATGCCGCTCGAAGAATTTCTCCACAAGTTTATTCGGGTATATGAAACATCCGCCCGGATTAAAGGGACATCTCTTTTTCTGATCAAAGATGTGAAGGACATCCCTTTCTATGTGACGCAGACAATGTTTTTCCATGGTGTTATGTATGAGACCAATATATTTGTATCAATAATCAAGAGGGATGATCCATTCGGCGTTATCGGTTTTTTCAAAGACGATCTTTCAAAAGGCCTTAAGGTCTTCGAGATTCAGGCAGGGTATATGGAAGTGATGGATGTCGAAGATCTCTTGCGGGAGGCTGGCATAGAAGAGCGGGTCGTATTTTACGGCCTTGAGGACATCGCTGCAAAAACCCTTCTCTGGAAAATGTTTGCTCTCATAAAGAGGGTGACGCCAACATTCATACAGTTTTATAAAATTCCACCGAAGAAGCTGCACGGGGTTATCACCAAAGTATTCATGTGATATGCATGAAAGCCCTCGAAAAAGTGCGAGATGCTGGTGAGTTCCTTAAAACTTCAGGCATCGATAATCCGCTGAAGGATGCTGAATTCATCATAGCTCATTGCCTCGGAACAGAGCCCATGATTCTCTATAGGGACGATCCAGAGATCCAGGAAAATGTCATGTCTCTCATCGAAACCTTTCTCCGGAGGAGAGCAAAAAGAGAGCCTTTACACTATATCCTCGGGTATACAGAATTCGATGGGCTAAAAATACGTGTAGGGCCGGGCGTGCTTATCCCCAGACCGGAGACAGAATTGCTTGTTGAAGAAGCCGTTAAGATACTAAAAAGTAAGATATCAAATCCCCCCTTACCCCCCTTTACTCAAGGGGGGGAGGGGGGGATTACCGGAACTGACAGCTCTTTATCATTGTTAAGAATTCTGGATCTCTGCACCGGAAGCGGCTGCATCGCTCTTGCACTTGCAAAAGCATTTCCTGATGCTGAAATATACGGCATTGATACATCAGGGGCAGCAATTCACTATGCGGAGGAAAATGCAAAGAATAATGGCATTCAAAACGTTACTTTTTTGAAAGGTTCATTGTTTGAGCCGTTGACAAAAAGACTCACATCCCGTATCTCACATCTCGCATTTGATCTGATTATCTCAAATCCTCCTTATATTAAGAAAGGCGATATAATAACTTTGCAGCCTGAAGTACGGGACTGGGAACCTGATGATGCCCTGAATGGCGGTGAAGACGGGCTTGAATACTACAGAGTAATAATGAGTGAAGCAAAAAATTACCTGAAAAAGGATGGACTTCTCATGTCCGAAATCGGCATCGATCAGGCAGAGGCGGTGAAGGAAATAGCAAGAGGTGCTGGATTTGAGAATATCTCTTTGAAAAAAGATTATGCAGGTATTGACAGAATTATGACGATTTTACAATAGAAAATTACGGGAGTTTGGTATGAGCATTGTTGAAGACAACAAAAACCTTGAAGAGCTTGACAGGAAATATATCTGGCATCCTTTTACCCAAATGAAGGAATGGCAGGAGGAGACGCCCCTTGTCATTGCTGAGGGCAGGGATTGTTTTATCAAGGACACGTACGGCAGGTGGTATCTTGACGGTGTCTCATCATTGTGGGTCAACATCTTCGGTCACAGAAAAAAGGAGATCGACGATGCAATCAGAGAACAGCTTGACAATATAGCACACAGCACATTGCTCGGGTTAAGCAATGTGCCGGCAATAAAACTTGCAGAAAGGCTTATTGAGATAGTTCAAGAAAGGCTTTCCCCTTATCCACACTATGATCAGGGAGGTAGAAAGAGAGAGAGCAATGCTGGTAATCCCCCCATCCCCCCTTTAGGAAAGGGGGGTAAGGGAGGATTTGAAAAAGCAGGATTAACTAAGGTCTTTTACTCCGACAATGGTTCGACCGCCGTTGAAGTTGCGTTGAAGATGGCCTTTCAGTACTGGAAGCACAAAGGTATTGACGGCAGGAACACGTTTATATCCCTCAGAAATGCTTATCATGGAGATACGCTCGGTGCAGTCAGTGTTGGAGGCATTGACATATTCCATAAAACATTTGAGCCATTGCTGTTTAAGACATATAAAGCGCCCTCTCCCTATTGCTACCGGTGTGAACTCGGCAAAACCTATCCTCGTTGCAAGTTTGCATGCCTCGGGGAGATGGACAGGATTCTCTATGACCATTCAGAGGAAATTGCAGGACTGATTATCGAACCTCTGATTCAGGCTGCAGGCGGAATGATTGCATCACCTTCAGGATATCTGAAAGGCGTGAAAGAATTGTGCAGCAAATACAATATACTGATGATTGCTGATGAAGTAGCAACCGGGTTTGGAAGGACCGGAAAGATGTTTGCCTGTGAGCATGAAGGCGTCATCCCTGACATCATGTGTTTGTCGAAAGGAATAACAGGAGGATATATGCCTCTGGCAGCAACACTTGCAACAGATGAACTCTACAGCGCGTTCCTCGGAGAGTTCAGCGACATGAAAACATTCTTCCATGGCCATTCATATACCGGGAACCCGCTCGCATGTGCTGCTGCATTCGTATGCCTCGACCTTTTTGAAAAAGAGCATGTACTTGAAAACCTCCGGGGGAAAATAGCTGTCCTTGAAGCATGGCTTCAGGAAATAGTACAGTTGGCACATGTCGGAGATGTCAGGAATGTCGGGTTCATGGCAGGCATAGAACTTGTGGAGGACAAAGAAACAAAAAAACCTTATGACCGGGAAAAAAAGATGGGATGGAGAGTTGCACATCGTGCGAGGGAACAGGGGGTATTCATACGGCCGCTCGGGAATGTTATCGTCATCATGCCGCCGTTGGCCATCAGCGAACAAAATCTTGCACAAATGATGAATGTAATGAAGGAAACTATACGTGCAGCAACCGGGGCATGAGCAGGAAAACCAGAGAAGTTGTTATGCGAGGCAATCGTTTCTCCAGAGGCAGTTCATCTGATCGCATATGCCTGAAGCGGCAGTTCCAAAACAGTCAAAGTTTCCTTCCGCTCGCTGTATTGCCCTGATAATATTCTCTTTTTTCATATTGCCGACTTTTATGTCCTTCTGCTTGGCGATTTCCTTTATTTGTTTTAATGTCATATATGCTGCTCCTTAATCAAAGATTTTCTCGATGCTCTGCATCGGGGTATAATATTGCCCTTATTCTATCATTCCCGCTTGTCGGGAATCCTTCTGGGTAATTCATTAATAAAAATTTATCAGATTATTTGACTAATTGCAAGCTTATGTCGACTGCAGCAGCGGAATGGGTAAGCGCGCCAACGGAAATAATATCTACACCGGTGCCGGCAATCTCCCGCACATTATCGAGATTGATCCCGCCTGACGCTTCGATCAAAAGCCTTCCCTGTATAATCTGCACAGCCTCTTTCATATCGCTGACAGACATGTTATCGAGCATGATGATATCTGCACCGGCCTCGACAGCCTGGACAAGATCGCGAAGGCTTTCTACTTCGACTTCAATTTTTGCCAGATGATGAGATGCCTTTGCGCGTTTGACAGCTTCTGATACACTGCCCACCGCCTTTATATGATTATTTTTAATGAGAATTCCGTCAAAGAGTCCGAATCTGTGGTTATGGCCGCCACCTTTTCTCACGGCATATTTTTCCATAAAACGCATGCCGGGAACTGTTTTTCTCGTATCCACAATTCGTGCTTTCAGCCCGCGAATTCTCTCCACATATGCGCTCGTGAGGGTTGCTATCCCTGAAAGCCTCTGAAGGATATTGAGGCTTACCCTCTCACCGGTAAGAATGATGCGGGTTTTTCCTGAAAGCTCAGCGAGCACATCGCCCTTCACGATTTTGTCACCATCAGTGAAAAAAGATGTCCATTTTATGGAAGGATGCAGGATATGAAAAACCTCTTGTGCGAAAGGAATGCCTGCAAGGGTGAAGGTATCTTTTGCAATGTAGCGTGCTTTGGATACGTCCTCTTCTGGTATCAGAAGTGAAGTTGTAATGTCACCGGAACCGATATCCTCTTCGAGTGCCCGGCGTATGCTTTCAACAGCACTTGGAGGAATTTCAGATGAGATCATTTCCGTCTGAGTAAAACGGAGAAAAGGCCCCACAAGCCACCAAATATGGCACCCAGGGCAAGTGAAGCACGCCAGTCGAGAAGCGTTGTGATGTTTCCTTCCACTTTGTTTGCAACAACGAGAAAGGCGGACGTATTGTCGGATTTTATTTCACGGGCGGCCATCACACCGACAGCTGACCGGTTTGCGATTATCTGTTCACGTGAAATGGTAACGGGGGAGAAGGAAAAATTTACCGATACATTGTCGGCAGCAGTAACAGCGCTTATGCTTTGGTTAAGACTCACATCGGTTCCCTTAAGTATGCCAGAGGCTCCCTGGGTTACTTCGATTCTTTCACCGTCTATACTGAAGGCTCCAACCTGCTGAAGCTCTATATGGCCTCCTTCAACAGTCCGTACCGTGCTCTGTTTGATGGTAACAAATTCGCCTTCGATAAACTCTATAGTACTTTTCTCGAGCTCCATCCCTTCCTTCTGCATTATTTTACCTCCGCTTCTTTGAGCAATTTTATGCTGTCTGTAATCCTGTCTCTTATACTCATCAATTCTTCGTGTTTCGCCTTTTCCTTTTCGATGATGTCTTTTGGCGCCTTCTGGAGAAAATCTTCATTAAAGAGTTTCCTGTTCAGAGCGACAAGGGCTGTGTCAACTTTAGCTTTTTCCTTCTTAAGTCTATCGATTTCAGATGCAATATTCAAGACACCCTTCAGATTAACATAGATCTCCATGGACCCCTTAATGGCCGTTGCGGCACCGTCCGGTTTCCTGATGTCCGGCCCGACCGCTATTTCATCTGCCTTTGCAAGAGTCTTGATGTAATGGATATTGTCCTGTAAGACGGTTTCTGCTGCACGGGAATTAGTCTTGATTGATGCAGTAAGTTTGACGGACGGTGATATGTTCAGTTCTCCCCTGATAGTCCTGATTCCCATGACTGCGTCGATGATGTATGACATTTCCTCTTCGGCCTGATGATCGCGCGGCAGGGCCTTCGGATATGCTGAGATCATGATGCTCTCCTGTATTTCTGAATCAGGGGATATTCCCTGTAATCCGAATGCCCTGATCTTCTGCCAGATTTCCTCTGTGACAAAAGGCATGAAAGGATGGAGCAGCCTCAGGCATGTATCGAGGACCGAAAGGAGACACCATCTGGTTCCCTGGCCCAACTGTTCATCCGGGAATTCAATTTTGGTCATCTCAATATACCAGTCACAGAGTTCATGCCATATAAACTGGTATATACTGCTTGCCGCATCGTTAAATCTGTAGTCCGGAAGCGCTGCGTCCATGCTTTCAGCCGTAGCAGCAAGCCTGCTCAATATCCATTTGCCGGGAAGCGAGAGGGACAGCGCATCTTTCCTCAGCGGTTCAGAATGAGGAATTTGCTGGGTATTCATCATGATAAACCGTGAAGCATTCCAGAGCTTATTCACGAAATGGCGGTAGCCTTCGACCCTGTCCTCGGAAAATTTAATATCCCTCCCCTGGGCGGCAAAAGCGGCGAGAGAAAACCTGAATGCATCCGTGCCGTACCTGTCTATCATGATCAGGGGGTCAACAACATTGCCTTTTGACTTTGACATCTTCTGGCCTTTGATATCCCTGATAATAGCGTGGATGTAAACGTCCCTGAACGGCACATCATGCATGAATTTCATCCCCATCATGATCATGCGTGCGACCCAGAAAAAAATGATATCAAAGGCGGTTACAAGGACACTTGTCGGATAGAAAGTTCTCAGATCGTCAGTCTTGTCAGGCCATCCGAGCGTGGAAAATGGCCAGAGTGCGGAGGAGAACCATGTATCAAGAACATCCTCATCCTGGATCAATGTGTCTGAACCGCAATGGGGACATGTCTGCGGCTCAACACGCGATATGATAACCCCGTGCTGCGCCTGGCAGCGGTCATTCAGCATCTTCTGACAGTACCAGACGGGCATCCGGTGCCCCCACCATATCTGGCGGGAAATGCACCAGTCTTTTATATCTTCCATCCATGCAAAATAGGTATTTTCCCATGTGTCCGGAATGATCCTGATTTTACCTTCCTTTACCGCTTTTATTGCATCCTGTGCCATGGATTGAACATTGACATACCACTGCGGTGTTGAAAGGGGTTCGGTTATTGTTTTGCACCGGTAACAGTGACCGACAGCATATCGATGCGCTTCTTCTTTTTCGATCAGGTGCAGTTGCTTGAGATCACTATAAACGAGCTTTCTGCATTCATATCTGTCCATCCCGGCGTATCTTTTACCGGCGTCTGCCGTCATGCGGCCATCGTTTCCAATAACTGATATAAAGTGCAGGGGCGGGTTCTGGCGTCTGGCGATCGCCTCATCATTGAAATCATGGGCAGGAGTTACCTTTACCGCGCCGGTGCCAAACGAGGGATCAACTGCGGTGTCGGCAATAACCGGGATTAGTCTATTCGTGAGGGGGAGGGTTACGGTTTTACCGATTACGTCCCTGTATCTGTCGTCTGCCGGATTGACTGCCACAGCAGTATCCCCAAGCATCGTCTCCGGTCTTGTCGTAGCAACGGTTATGTGTCTGCCGCTTTCATCCGAAAGGGGATACTGTATATACGTCAGTTTCCCCCCGAGTTCCTCATGCTCAACCTCAAGGTCCGAGAGGGCTGTATGACATCGCGGACACCAGTTGATAAGACGGTTATCCCGGTAAATCAGGCCTTGCTCGTACAGCAGGACAAATACTTCCCGTACAGCTTTTGACAGCCCGTCGTCGAGGGTGAACCGTTCTCTTGACCAGTCACACGAGGCGCCAAGCCTCTTCAACTGGTGGAATATTTTCCCGCCTGATTCAGCTTTCCATTTCCAAACCTGTTCGATAAAGGCATCACGGCCAAGTTGGTGACGATTAAGGCCTTGGGCTGTAAGCTGTTTTTCTACAACATTTTGCGTGGCGATTCCCGCATGATCCATACCGGGAAGCCATAGCACTCTGTACCCGGACATACGCTTCCAGCGGGAAAGAATATCCTGCAAGACAGAATTGAGGGCATGCCCCATGTGGAGTGAACCGGTTACGTTCGGAGGTGGGATGACGAGGGAATAAGGAGAACCCTTGGAGACCGGATCCGGTTTGAAATATCCTTTTGAGACCCAGTACTCATACCACTTCTCTTCGATGCCTGCCGGATTAAAACCCTTGTCTAAAATGCTGACCTAATCCTCTCTATTTCCTGAGAAATCATTGTCTCTGCGAGTTCAGGCACCGTTTCCCAGATGACTTTTTCGACCTCTGTTGTCAATGATTCAATCGAACCTTTCAGGATCTCTTTGAGCATTCTCTCAATAAGGTCAGGAGTGATGTCCCAAAGGATCTTATCGACGGAATCTTTCATGAAAGGAGTCATTGAGACGATTAAGGTTTCTTTCAGATCAGCCGAAGATAAAAGTGACGATATTTTTTCCTGTATTGCTTTTTCGTATAATGCTTGTATTTCATCCTTTGACAGAAGTTCCACCACGGGAAGATCAGGTTTCTTTTCGACAGGAAGCATTATTTCGATTGCCGGCTCTTTTAAAATTCCTTCACCAGCCTGACTTTCTTCTGCAATTCCGATCAGTTCTTCAGTGCTTGCTCCTGCTTCATCTTCCTCTGTTACGGCAGATACCGCTGGTGTTTCCGGGGCCTCTTCCGCAGTCCAGATGTCTTCCTCCCCCAACTCTTCTGAAAAGTTGAGAGGTTCTCCTCCATGCATTGTTCCCGTGTCAACAGGAATAGCTTTCGCTGCTAATGCCGAATTGATTTTGTTTATGAGTTCCTGCGCCTCGAAGGGTTTTATCAGGTAATCATCGGCTTTCACCTGTCTTGCACGCTCTTCATCAAGCGGTTCGAAGGCACCGGTAAGAAGGATTACGGGAATAGTGCTTGTTGATGGTTCCTGCTTTATCTGCTCGCAGAGTTCATACCCGTTCATTGCGGGCATCTCTGTATCAGCAAGCACGATATCAGGATTGAAGGACGTGAGAACGGCGAGAGCCTCTTTCCCGTTAGGCGTGGATATGATTTCACAGTCCTCTTCAGCGAGAATAAGTTCAACAACCTTCTGTATGGTTATGCTGTCATCTGCAAGCAGGAGCCTAAATGACACAATACACCTCTCCAATTATAATAGAAAATTTTATTGTTCTGTACTGAGAAAAGTCAAGGAGTTTCATCCGGCACTTTCGTCCAGACTTTTCTTATAGAGTTCCTTTTTGCTTAATCCGAATGTTTCAGCAATGCGCTTGACAGCTTCCTTTCTCCCAAGACCTTTCCTCATGCACGTATGGAGCTCCGAGAGAACATCTTCAGTAATCGATTTGTTCATTCCTGACCATCCTTCCACAATAATCACATACTCACCTGCTATTGTCGTTTTTTGCACTTCTTCGATGATTTCTGTAATGCTGCCACGCACTACATCCTCATGAAATTTGGTGATTTCCTTAATAAGTGCGGCTTTTCTCTCTCCGAATATGTGGGACACGTCAAGAAGGGTGTCAACAATCCTGTGAGGCGCCTCGTAAAAGATGAGAGTTCTCTGTTCGAGAGATACCTCCCTGAGGAATTTTTGACGCTGACCCGTTCTGGAAGGCAGGAATCCCATGAATGTGAACTGGTCTGTCGGAAGTCCTGACACGGACAGGGCTGCGACAAATGCAGATGGTCCCGGGATTGAGAGAATCTGAATATTCTCCTCGATGGCTCTTTTTATAAGAACTGCGCCCGGGTCTGATATGCCGGGGGTACCGGCATCAGAGATAAGGGCAATGGATTGACCTGCATGCAGCCTTTTTATGATTTCATCCGATCTGATCTGCTCTTTTTCCCGCCAGTAGCTGATCATGGGTTTTCTGATACCAAGGTGATTGAGCAGTTTTACCGAATGACGGGTATCCTCTGCTGCAATGATATCGACTTCTCCCAGTATCCGTATGGCACGAAGGGTAATGTCTTCCAGATTCCCGACCGGCGTTGAGACAATGTAGAGCGTGCCCTTCACTCTGTGTTCAGGAGCTTTTTCAGCCGGTTATCGGCTTTTACAATTTCATCAACATCGTCACCCGAAAGTTCCCACGTATATTTGCCTTCAGCGGAACGTTTCAGTTTAATCTTTACCGGTTTCTTCGGTTTGACCTGCTGAATTTCAGGGTGCTTCTTGATTTGGATATTTTTATTTTCAACGGAAAACGCGAAGCTCGATAGAAAAACTACAGCAAACACTATGATGAACGACATTATGAACGACTGTATAAACAGTTTTTTCAAGGGTGCCCTGTGAAGTCATACCGGTGAAAACCGGTATCCAGCGACTTGAGTTTTATAAATTGGTGATTCATAATTCTTTGTTTTTATATCATAAAAAATGCAACGTCACTGGATTCCGGGTCAAGCCCGGAATGACAACAAATCTATGTTGAGATAGGTTTTCATTATCCATATTTGCCATTCAGAACCCCCGGTATCTGTTTGTTATCGGAAAACGCCTGTCCCGTCCGAATGCTTTCTGCGTGATTTTGATTCCGGGAGGCGACTGACGCCTTTTGTACTCACTCGAATCGATCATCCGGATAACCTTCCTGGACCCTTCAACGTCATACCCGAAGGATAATATTTCTTCAAACGTTCTGTCCTCTTCGATATAGGCCTTAAGTATCGGATCAAGAACAGAATATGGCGGAAGCGTATCCGAGTCTTTTTGCCCAGGCCTGAGTTCCGCCGTCGGCTCCTTGGTGAACATTCTCTCTGGAATGATAACACGACCTGCATGATCGTTCTTCCATCTGCAGAGCTGGTAAACCATGGTTTTTGGCACATCCTTGATGACGGCGAATCCTCCTGCCATATCACCGTAGAGGGTAGCATAGCCGACGCTCATTTCGGATTTGTTTCCTGTTGTCAGAACAAGCCATCCGAATTTATTCGAGAAAGCCATCAGGATATTCCCGCGTATCCTGGCCTGGAGGTTTTCCTCGGTTACGTCAGATGGTTTGCCGCTGAAATCTTTTTTCAATGCATTACGATAACTCTTCATGATGGTGTCAATCGGAACCTCTCTTACCCTTATTCCCAGATTGTCTGCAAGGGCATAGGCATCCTCCCTGCTCCCTTTGGATGTATAGGGGGAGGGCATAAATAATCCGTTTACATTCTGTGCGTTCAGGGCATCGGCAGCAATGGATGCTACAAGCGATGAATCGATGCCGCCGCTCAAACCGATGACAACGCCTTTGAATCCATTTTTATTGACATAGTCAGATGTACCGAGAATGAGCGCAGTATACACCTCTTCCATAGTATCAAACGCACGATAACCTGATTTGGGACGGACCGGACACCGTTTTTCTTTGTGAGACAATTTTTTTCTTGAGACAGTGATTTTTTCGACGGTTCCCTTCTCGGGATTCATCACTTCCTGTCTTCGCCGGGGAGTATGGAGGCGTTTCTTCATAATGCTCTCAAAGTTGAGGTCGGCAATAATCAGATCTTCCTCAAACTGCTTGCCCCGGATGATAACATTCCCTTCCTGGTCAAGGATCAAACTGTGGCCGTCGAATACGAGTTCGTCCTGTCCGCCGACGGTATTAAGATAGGCCAGGATCACTCTGTTGTCGAACGCCCTTGTTGAGAGCATTTCCTCCCTGAGTCTTCCCTTGCCGATATGGTACGGTGATGCATTGATGTTGAGAATCAACTCAGCACCTGCAAGGGACTGAATCCGTGCCGGACCTTCGGGATACCAGATGTCTTCACAGATATTTATACCAATCCAGGCATCGCCAATTCGGTATATGGGGTACCGCACCCCGGCCCGGAAATAACGATATTCATCAAATACCCCATAGTTTGGGAGATACACCTTGTGGTATACATCAATGATTTCCTTGTTGTGTATCAGGGCAGCTGCATTGTAAATATCATTTTTTCTGTCAACGAAGCCGATGATGGCTGTGATGTCAGAGACACTCTCCTGTATCCTTTTCAGTGCCTGCAGATTATCATCAATAAACTGTGATTTCAAAAGGAGGTCTTCCGGGGGATACCCGGTGACCGCAAGCTCAGGAAATGCAATGAGATCAGCATCAACCCGCTTCGCCCTTTGCAGGTAATCGATAATCCTGGAAACGTTGCCTTCGAGATCTCCAACAGTAGGGTTGATCTGGGCAAGCGCAATTCTCATTGATCTCATCTCTTTGCTCTCTTGAGGTTATTCAGCGTATTCTTGGTTATTATAGCATTTGCATAAAAAATCGACAAAAAGAGTCTGTTTATCATAAGAGATACAGTATAGTAATATGGATATGAAACGCAGGATATTTTTTCTTTTTCTGTCCTTGTTCCTTTTCCCTTTCTTTATACATTCCCTGTCCGCTGCTCCCGAATCGTTCCAAACACGTGACCTTGAAGTCTTGTACGACAAAAACTCCTTATATATGGCTGAAGAAGTGGTTAAGATGTATCCGGACATCAGGGAGGAACTCGAAAAATCTCTCCCATGGAAAACCGATTTTCAGCCAAGGATACTCCTGGTCAAAGACAGACATGCCTTTATACAGGCTGCAGGCAGTGATATCTTTCTTGCGTATGCCGTCCCCCGAAGGTACCTGATCGTACTTGATGCATCAAGGGTGTACTCCAAACCATTTACCCTTGAGACAACGCTCAAGCATGAATTATGTCACCTGCTTTTGCATCGCCATATTGCAGATGCCGGCCTGCCCCGATGGCTTGACGAAGGGGTCTGCCAGTGGGCAAGCGGCGGCATCTCAGAGTTACTTGCGACTTACGGCGGCAACGCACTTGCGAAGGCTATCATGGCTGATACGATCATGAGGATAAAGGACCTCGAAACGTTCCCTAAGGATGAGGCATCACTTGTTCTTGCATACGAACAGAGCAAGAATTTTATTGAATATATCGCTGGTCAATACGGGCAGGATAGTATTGTCCGCATACTCAATTATATGCGGGAAGGAGATACCGCAGATGAATCGATACAGAAAAGCCTTTCGATCAGTCTTCCCGAGCTGGAACACACGTGGCATGCACATCTCAGAGGAAAGCATGTATGGTTTTCCTACCTGAGCAGCAACCTCTATACAATACTTTTTCTCCTTAGCGGGCTCATAACGATATACGGTTTCATACGCTTCCTGAAAAAGAAAAGGGAGTACGTGGACGAAGAGGAGGGCGATGGATTATAAATGCAAATTTATGGGATAATAAACAATCCGCAATATTTGTAGGCCAGACGGCGGATGTGGTATTTGAGCGGATTTGAAGACTGTCGAAGACAGAATTCACCTCGGAGGTCCCGATGGATATCGGGACCGAGAATGAGCGAAAATACTGTATCTGCCGGCATGAACAAAATATATGAATAAAGCAGGTTAGCTATAATGAACAACGAACGAATGGCGGAATAAGCTTACGATGACATATTTGATTTTACGAATCATGATTAATGCACTATCCATAGCTGTTGCGGTAAAGGTTGTGGATGGCATAGCCTTTACGGGTGAATGGTGGAAAATGATTCTTGTCGGGGCGGTCTTTGGAATCGTCAATTCTTTTCTGAAGCCGCTCATAACGTTCTTTACGCTGCCGCTGATTATTCTTTCCCTGGGACTGTTTACCCTTATAGTCAACACGCTGATGCTTCTCATTACGGTTTCTCTCTCCGGGCCCCTAAAGCTTGGTCTTCAGATACATGGTTTCTGGCCGGCGTTCAAGGGGGCGTTAATTATCAGTGTTGTGAGCATGGTGCTCTCATGGCTTACCGGACTGAAAAAGATCAAATATAACAGAAGTAACTGATTATGCCGGTCAATACGGCATTTGATTTTTTCATACAGATGCATATCACAGAGCGCTGCAACCTTTCGTGCAGACACTGCTACCAGACAGGAAGATACGTTGATGAGATGTCTCTCCCGGAAATCAGGGATGCTGTCAGTGAAATAGCGGATACCGTGAATGACTGGAAAGACACATACGGCATGCATTTTTCCCCAAGTTTCACGGTAACCGGCGGGGAGCCTTTTTTGCGAGCGGATCTCTTTGATATCCTCTCTTCCATACGCAATCAGGGATTTGATATCTCCCTCCTTACCAATGGTATTCTTGCCGATGATACAAGGGCAAAGTCCTTGTCTGCCATCGGGGTAAAAAGTGTTCAGGTCAGCATCGAAGGTCCCGAACAGATACACGATTCGATCAGGGGGAAAGGGAGCTTCTCAGGTTCCCGCAGGGGAATCATGAATCTCCTTGACGCAGGACTCACGGTAACACTGAATGTTACACTTTCAGCTCTCAATGCAGGGTATTTTACGGACAGTATTGAACTTGCTCAGGCCTGGAATGTACAGAGGCTTGGATTTTCGAGACTCGTGCCTTCCGGAAGGGGTGAAGGGCTGCTGAAAGAAACGCTGAGCATGGAGAGCGTGAAAGATCTGTACAGGAAGATATTCGCCCTGGATACAGGCGCACTCGAGATTGTTACCGGTGATCCTGTCGCCTCACAGGTTACCGGGGGTAATTCCGATGATCAGGGAGATATTCCTCTGGGAGGGTGCGCTGCAGGTGTATCAGGGCTCACCATTATGCCTGATGGCACGATGGTGCCATGCAGAAGGTTGCATATTCCCATCGGCAACATCCGGCAGGATTCTTTTCGCGAGGTCTGGGCAACATCCGGAATTCTGGAAGACCTCCGCAGCAGAAGCAGATACCGGGGGAAATGCGGAGTCTGCACCAGATGGGCGCAATGCAGGGGGTGCAGGGCAATAGCATATGCTTTTTCCCGGGCGCAGGGGGAAAATGATTTTCTTGCCGAAGATCCTCAGTGTTTCATTGAACCGGGAGGATGATTGAATGAAAAAAGACCTTGTTGCTATCATTGAGGAATCATTAAAGAAGATAGGGATCAATGCAATCCCTCCTCTTGACGTGGAGGTACCGCCAGGCGAGGATTTCGGGGATCTTTCGACTCCCGTTGCGATGTCTCTCTCAAAGCTGTTAAAGAAACCGCCGAAAAAAATTGCAGACGAACTTGCCTCCTGCATGCGTGAGAAAACGATTCTTGAGAGGATAGATATTGCCGGACCTGGTTTTATCAACATTACCTTCACAAAGGAATACCTCTATGCGGAGTTGAAAAAATTGCTGGAGTCATGCAGCGTGTTTCTCCGGGAGAATATTGGTCAGGGGAGACGGGTTCAGATTGAATTTATCAGCGCGAACCCGACCGGCCCCTTACATCTTGGACACGGGCGGGGCGGTGCAACTGGCGATGCGCTTGCGAATCTTCTCAAGGCTGCCGGTTATCATGTTGAGCGGGAATACTATATCAATGATGCAGGGAAACAGATCCGGCTTCTCGGGCAGTCTGTTTTTGCCCGGTACCAGCAATTGCTCGGCGTTGAATACCCTGCTCCCGAAGAAGGATATAAAGGAGGATATATTGAAGACATTGCCCATGAAATTGTTTTCAAGGTAGGGTCGCACTATATCCAGAAGAGATTCGATGAAGCAGGCGATTTTTTCATTGAGTATTCCTATAAGAAGATCCTGTCAGGCATCAAAGAAGATGTTAACGCTTTTGGCATAGCATTTGATACATGGCAAAGCGAGCGGGAGCTTTTCGAGAGCGGGGAAGTCAGCAGGGCTATTGAAGATCTCCGGTCGAGAGGGGTTGTCTATGAAAAGGAAGAGGCGACATGGTTCAGGGCAACTGCCTTTGGAGATGATAAAGACAGAGTGATCATAAAACAGGACGGGGAAAATACCTATTTTACTTCGGACATCGCATATCACCGGAAAAAGATAGAGAAAAAATATGATGAACTGATTGATATCTGGGGTGCCGACCATCATGGTTACATCCCAAGGATTCAGGCGGTTATCGAGGCCCTCGGCTACCCGAAGGAAAAGTTGAAAGTTTTGCTCGTGCAAATGGTTACCCTCCTGAGGGGTGGAAAACCTGTCCAGATGTCAAAGAGGGCTGGTGAATTCGTGACGTTACGGGAAGTCATCGAGGAGGTTGGGGCGGACACGACAAAATTCATATTTCTTACGAGACGTCCGGACAGCCACCTTGAATTTGATCTGGAGGTTGCTAAAGCCCAGTCTTCAGAAAATCCGGTATTTTATGTTCAATATGCTCATGCACGGATAAACAGCATCTTTGCCCATGCGCAGGAAAAAGGAATCCAGGCAGATGAGATTTCCCATGCCGACCTCAGCCTGCTGTCCCACCATGAGGAACTCAGAATTATCAAAAAGCTCCTCATGTACCCGATGATATTTGAAGGCGCTGTGAAAGCTCACGAGCCGCACAGGATTACCTTCTATATGCAGGAGCTGTCGAGCATGTTTCATCCCTACTACAATAAGTGCAGAATTGTCACCGATGATATAGCCCTGAGCAGGGCACGCCTTGCATTGTGCGAGGCAATAAGAACTGTTCTGCGGGATGGGTTCGAAATACTCGGCATCAGTGCCCCGGAAAGAATGTAATTAACTCTTGTCAGAGGCTCGTCAATCTTCAATACGCGGATGTAATTCGTTTTGTTGGTTCTCTGAATAAAAACTTTAGAAACCATTTCCCCATAGTTTACTCCATCATCAAATTTGAACTCCGATCGCTTCCGACCGGGTGAGCATAACTCCTGCAAGACCAAAACCTAAAAGAAGGATGGTTGAGGGTTCGGGGACAGATGTCATAGCTATGCCACTAATGTATCACTCATCTAATCACCTTATACGAATATGTTGTCCGTGTATTCCCGACATACCATCCATCCTCTGTACTATAAAGAGTCCATTCGGTAGGTTGTGCATAATAAACCTGACACGCTTTCGTACCCGTACATTGATCTGGTGTAATGCCTGTCTTTTCAATAGGGCAACAGGACAGGTCGGGCAATGGCAGTTTGATCCACAGCGGGACTTTCCAATTACTGTTTGCATCCTTAACCGATAAATACCAGTACCCCTTCTCATTGCATTGGACTGTAAGCAAAGGACTCTCTGTTTCGTAATCCTTGCACAGCAATACATTCTCACCCTTCGGGCAACAATCAGTCGGTTCAGGGTCAGGCTCTGGAGTCGGTTCGGGAGTTGTGGCACAAGCTGTATTACTGAAACCAGACTCATTTCCAATAGCATCGTATGCCGTAACCTTATAACAGTACTGCGTATTTGGATTCAAACTTGCAAAATAATGTGAAGTTCCATTACCTGATGCGAGATACGATCCACTGTCGCTATAAATTTTGTATCCTGCAACTCCGAGATTGTCCATCGAGGCATTCCATGAAAGATCGATCCGACTTGAGGAAGTTGCTGTTGCTGTTAGCGTTGGAATGCTCGCAGCAGTTGTATCCTCAGAGAGGGTTGTCGCACAAGCCGTATTGCTGTGAACTGATTCGTTACCCACTGCATCGTGAGCCGTCACGGTGTAGCAGTATTGAGTGTCCGGGGTTAAGTTATCAAAATATGTTGAAGTTACATTAACAGTGCGAAGAGGTGTTCCGTTTGAGCTATGAATTTTGTATCCCGCTACTCCCTTATTATCAGTACAAGCAGTCCAGGAAAGATCAATCCGACTTGTAGAAACTGCTGTTGCTGTGAGTGTTGATGCTGTCGGTGGCTCAGAGTCCTGATCAATGTTGAGATAAACATAACAGTTTCCGTTACTTGTTAATGTATATTTAAATGTTGCATTCCCTTCAATAAAACTGTCTTTAGGTATCGCAATTGGAATCAAGTGAGATTTGTTTTCTAATGACGCCTCATGGAAAAAATAACCGTTATGCTTCATTGAAGTCTTATAATTTGTTGAATCAACAGTAGGCAGGGTCACCATTAAATTCCATGCCATCTTTTTTGACTTGCTGTAAGCATATATGCTTTTGAAATAAACCAACTCCCCTCCAGTTGCTGAATTGATAGCCTTGCCCTCTTCATTAATAATTTGACATTCCATTGCATGTAGATTTGAGATACAAAAAAATAAACAGATACTCAAAACCATGAAAAATAATTTGCTTTTCATACTATCCCTACCCTCCTTATATTGATGACAACTTTCGTCTTACACAATATTATGCTGAATACTCAATGTGGGTCATGTGATGGTCGTCACAATGAAAAATCATACAGATGAGAAGCGGGGAGAATTTCAGGTCTATTTTTTTAGCAGTATGCCTCTTACCAAAAATCCTTACCAAATTTGCATTGTCCGATTTCTTTTATGTGACAAAACATCTCTACACGAACACTTCATATTACCGATCTGGTCATGGCTGAAAACATCAGAGGGATAATTAAAGGACACCGCAAGCTCGCAAATATAAGAGAAGCGGTCAGGGAAGGCTGGCTCAGGGAAATAACGCCTGATTCTGCGTGGTAACAATATCGACAATACGCTCTGGCATTTCCATGAGAGCCCTATTTCATGAAAACATTTCTTATTCTGTCAAGGAACGAAATGCCGACTCTCACTGTAAGGTAGAGATCACCAGTCTCACCGCCATTATTTCCGTCTTTGCCCAGGCCTTTTAGTCTTATCTTCTGACCTTCCTTGATCCCCGGCGGTATCTTGATAAAGAGATCACGGGGGTTGTCGGGTTTCGCAAAGTGATAGCGAACCTTACCGCCGGCTGATGCAACCTCAGGAGTGATGTTGATCTGATCCTCGGTATCTTCCCCTCTCTCCGGTAATGCTAATCCATATTTCTTTGCAACATGTTTCTGAAATGCCTGCAATCCCTTAAGGAGTATTCTTGATACGAGTGAAGGCCGATAGGTGGGTACTTCCTTCGTTTGATGCCGGGATGCCCTCATCATATCCTGGTAACTCTTTGACATTGGTCCAAAGAAGAAAAACCCTCTGCCGGTAAAACCAGGGCCTCTGAATTGAAACGTTCTGAATCGGTCTCCGTAGAAGTTCGTGCGGCTGAAAATATCCTCGGGACTGCTGAACCCGAATGCCCTGCTCAGCTCCTCAAAGACGCGGTTGATATCGGAATCTCTGAAGATATCCTGTTCTGTATAGGTCTGCCGAAACCGGTCTCTTGCGAAGAAACCGTAACTCTGCCTATATGAATCATACTCTCTTCTTTTCTGCTGGTCTGACAGGACAGCATAAGCCTCATTGAGCTCCTTCATCATGCCCTCGTTACCGGGGTTTCTGTCCGGATGATATTGAAATGCCAACTTCCGGTAAGTCTTCTTAATCGCGTCAGCAGATGCATCCGCACTTACACCGAGAATCTTATAGTAATCTTTTTGGTCCATTTAGTTGTCCAGAGAAATTGTACCACAGCTCATTAGGACAAGCTCATTAGGATGTAATTGACAAGGACGCCCTGATTTGGTATAAATAGTACCTCATGATACCGAAGACCGAAAAGATCTGGATGGATGGAAAGTTTGTTGACTGGGACAAGGCAACCATTCACGTTCTTACCCACACCCTGCACTATGGCCTCGGAGTTTTCGAAGGAATCCGGTGCTACGAGACACGGAGTGGTCCGGCGGTCTTCAGGCTTGATGAACATATCGACAGGCTCTTCAGTTCAGCGCATATTTTCCTCCTGGACATGCCATACACAAAGAAAGAGATCAGGGAAGCCATTATCGGTACAGTTAAAGTCAACAAAATAAAGGAATGCTACATTCGGCCGCTCGTTTACATCGGGTATGGTGCGATGGGCCTCTACCCGAAAGAGAACCCGGTGAATGTATCCATCGCAGTTTGGTCATGGGGGGCATATCTTGGTGATAAGGGGCTCAGGGAAGGAATTAAGGTAAAGACATCGTCATTTATCAGAAACCATGTGAATGCGAATATGACAAGAGGAAAGGTCTCCGGCTATTACGTAAATTCACAGCTTGCAAAAAAAGAAGCCATCACATGCGGATATGATGAAGCCCTTTTACTCGACACCGAAGGGTATGTTTCTGAGGGAAGCGGTGAAAATATCTTTATGGTGAGAAATGGTATGCTGAAAACGACTCCGCTAACCTCTATCCTTGAAGGAATAACACGAAACAGCATCATGAAAATTGCGTCGGATCAGAAGATACGGGTTGTTGAAGAACGGTTTACCCGGGATGAAATGTATATTGCGGATGAGGCTTTTTTTACGGGCACTGCTGCAGAGGTTACCCCGGTGCGGGAGCTCGACGGAAGGATGATCGGTACAGGCAGACCGGGTCCAATTACCAGGAAAATTCAATCGGTATTTTTTGATATTGTTAAGGGGAAGAATAAGAAGTACGAATCGTGGTTGACGAAAGTTAAATAAAAGAGGGGGTATTGGAAAGCTCCTCTACCCCCTGAATCTTACTTTTTCTGTTCAACAGCAGCTGGAACTGCTTCTTTTTTCATTTCAGGAGCTGCTTCGGGTTTTACTTCAGGTTTTATTTCCGGTGCTGCTTCCGGTTTTTTCTCCGGCTCTGCAGCAGCCTTTATGTGGCACTTTCCACAATCAGCCTCTGTAGACTGTGAGAAGGCCTTTTTACCGTCATGGCAAATCCCGCAATATTCAGCCTTACCATGGCCTTCCTTGTTCATCTTGAATGCGCCCTTTTTCATGCCGAAGGTTTTCGGATGACAGTCATTACACTTCATGCCCTGTTTGGCACCGTGTGTATCTCCATTGAAGATAACCTTCCCGGCATCCCCGCCGGCATACTCAACTGTTTTACCGGGTCCGACTGCCAGAGCAGTTCCAACGAATGCGATCGCTACAAAAATACTGAGAATAATAGTCGTGATTTTCACTTGTTTTCACCTCCTTTCAAAAAAATAACCTGCATTGCAGGTATACATCAAATCCTATGCCACTCTGAATC
>Ga0209254_10001494_pt1 | contig 21007 bp, 19 predicted proteins | sample FrelakmetDIP11DI_FD_187148 | JGI IMG/M metagenome (GOLD analysis project Ga0209254, IMG submission 187148) | Freshwater lake sediment microbial communities from the University of Notre Dame, USA, for methane emissions studies - DIP11 DI (SPAdes)... | ecosystem: Environmental > Aquatic >...
TCTGGTACGGCGGCGGCTATGGCGCCGCCAACTACGGCTTCGTCTTCTACCTCCTGGCCGCGTATGTGCCGGCAAAGCTGATCGTGGTCGCCGCCGCCGGCGTGCTGCCCGTCCTGTACTACCTCTATCAGCGGGACATGTGGGGCATCGACGACATCTGGCCGGCCTGGGTCTTCGCCGGGATCATGAGCGTCTATCTCGCTCACGGTCAGGACCCCTTCGTCCTTGGGCTCGCGCTGACCGTGGGGGGGCTGGCCCTGCTGGCGCGAAAGCGGCCGCTCTGGGCCGCGCTCCTCGTGGGCATCGGCATCTTCGCCAACCCGATGGCCTTCATCGTGTGTCTGCCGTTCATGCTGTCCGACATCGTCGCGCGGCCCGCGCTGCGGCGCCGTTACCTGTGGTTCATGGGCGCGCTCGCGCCGTTCATCGCCCTGCGCCTCATCCTCGGCGTCGTCTTCAGTGAGCCGGGCGGCTATCTCAACGAGACATCGCAGCTCCTGCTCTATCTGGGCTTCGCGCTCGCCGGCCTCGCGCTGTCCGGCGTCAACGCCGCCCACCCTCGCCGGCCGTTCGTCATCCTGTTCCTCACGTATGCGGCCGTCTGCGTGCTTTCCTTCGTGACGCCGGGTAGCCCCCTGGGCAACAACATCGGGCGCTTCTTCTTCGTCTTCGGCCTGCCGCTGCTCGTCCTTCTGCGGCACTCGCGGCTGCAGCGGCCGTTCCCGCACGGCGACCTGGCCGTCATACCCATCGTGCTGTTCGGACTCCTGCAGATCAGCGCTCCCTACAGTCACTTCACGCGCACCGACGAATGGCCGCAGACGCGCGCGAGCTTCTTCGCCCCGGCGCTGGCCGCGGCGGCGCAGTACTACGATCCGGACTACCGCATCCACGTCGTTGCGCTCCGCCGTCACTGGGAGGCGGACTACTTCCCCGAGGCTGGCTACCCCATCACGCGCGGCTGGTACCGCCAGGCGGATGCGATCCACAACGGCCTCTTCTACACGACCTACGATGCGGCGACCTACGTCGCCTGGCTGCGCCGCATGGGCGTGCAGTACATCTTCCTGGCCGCCGCGCCGCTCGACCCGTGGAGCCGGCGCGAGGTGCGGATCCTCGAGACCTCCCCCGAGTTCGAGGTGGTGGATCGCGCCGGCGTCTGGACGGTGTATCGACTCCGCGACGCCGAGCCGCTGGCCGTGGGTCTGAACGGCGGCACGGCGCACGTGACGAGGATGGGGCACCGCGGATTCGCCGTGGAGGTCGACCAGCCGGGCACGTATCTGCTCAAGGTCACCTGGTCACCGTATTGGATCCTGGAGCAGGGCTCGGGGGTGCTTCGCCGTTCGCCCGACCGTATGATCCTGCTCGATGCTCGCGCCGCCGGCGCCTACGTCTTGCGCTTCGACGTCACGCCGGGCAAGATGCTCGCCGAGCTGAACGCCCGGCTCGGGCTGTAACGGCTTCCGGAGGACCCCGACATGCCTCACACACGCTTGTCTCCCGAAGTCTTCGCCCTGCCGCTCGACCAACTGCGAGGTGGCTACTATTCGGACGCCTACTTCAACTGTACGAAGGGCGTGCTTGAGGCCCAGGACCTGCATCCCCGGGTCACCATGCAGGTCTTTCAGAAGCAGGAACGCGCGGTGCTCGGGGGCATCGACGAGGCGCTCGCCGTGCTCAAGCTGTGCGCCGGCCGGTATAGGGGAGAGGCGGCGGCGCGGACGTGGGAGCCGGGCTGGGACCAGCTTGTCGTCGCGGCGCTGCACGACGGCGACGAGGTGGCTCCCTGGGACGCGGTCATGACCATCGAGGGCGACTACTCCCTCTTCGCCCACCTGGAGACCGTGTTCCTCGGCGCGCTCACGCGGCGCACCCTGATCAGCACGAACGTGCGCCGCGTGGTGGAGGCCGCCGCCGGAAAGCCGATCCTCTTCTTCCCGGCGCGCTTCGACCACTACCGGGTGCAGACCGGCGACGGGTACGCCGCCCACATCGCCGGGGCCATCGGCGTCAGCACCGAAGCCCAGGCCTCCTGGTGGGGCGGCAAGGGCATCGGCACCGTGCCTCACGGCCTCATCGCCGCCTGCGGCGGCGACACCGTCGCGGCCACCCGGCTCTTCGCCGACACGTACCACCCGGAGCTGAACGTCACCGCGCTGGTCGACTTCGACAACGACTGCGTGGGCACGAGCCTCGCCTGTGCCCGGGCACTTGGCGACCGTCTGTGGGGCGTCCGTCTGGACACGTCGGAGACGCTCGTCGATCGTTCGCTGTGGCCGAAGATGGGGAGCTTCCGGCCTACGGGAGTGGCGCCGGAGCTGGTGCGCGAGGTGCGGCGAGCGCTGGACGGCGAGGGCTTTCGGAGTGTCAGGATCGTGGTGAGCGGGGGCTTCACCGCCGCGCGCATCGCCGCCTTCGAAACGGCCGGCGTGCCGGCCGACGCCTACGGCGTGGGGAGCAGCTTGCTGCGGGGCGTCGCCGACTTCACCGCCGACGTCGTGCGCCTGGAGGGAGCGCCCTGCGCCAAGGTGGGTCGAGTGCATCGCCCCGACTCTCGGCTCGAGCTCGTGGAGTAGCGGCCGGCCCTACTCGCCGTCGTCCGGCGCCGACGTCTGCTCGCCCTCGAGAAGGTCGACGAAGCTCTGGGAGCGCCGTCCGATGGCAGTCGCCGGAGCGAGCTTCGCGGCCGCGGCCCATTCGGCCTTCGCCTCCTCGATGCGGTCGCTCGAGAAGTAGATGATCGCCAGCGAGTAGTGTGCTTCCTGGTGCTCCGGCGTCTTGTCGAGAACGGCCTTGATGGCCTGTGTGGCGCGCCCCGAAGCGCCGTCGGCGTGCCAGACCATGGCCAGGCGCACGGTCGCCGTGGGGTTGCCGGGGTCGATCTGGAGCGCGGTGCGGAACGTTCGCGCCGCCTGCTGGTAACGCTGCCCGAGGAAGTAGGCGTCGCCGAGCTCGAGGAGCACGGCGACGTCGTCCGGCCGGTCGGCGCTGGCGCTCTCGAGCTGGGCGATCTTCTGCTGCACGGCATCGTCCGTGACGGGTGCGGGAGTAGCCTCGTCGCCGTCGCCGTCGACCGACGGATGGCCTGGCGGCAACGACTGGCCGGCCGCGGACGGCTCTGCCACGGGGCCCGCGTCGTCGCCGCCTCCGAGGCTCGTGCCGGCCACGACGATCCCCGCGGCAACGAGCACCGCGACGCCGACGCCGACAAGGAGGTAGTGCCGTTTCAAGCCTTTCCTTCCACATGTGGGAGCACGCGAGTCTCGCGAGGATAGCACCCGGGTCTTCCTCTGGCGACCGCGTTCTGCCCGCAAACGCGGGGCATGAAGCGGCCGCGTGATCAGGCTTAACGGCCGCTTAACAAGTGGGCCTCAGTGCTGCTTCGCCGCCGCGGCCCGTCGCGCCCGGCAGTTGACGCTCCGCGGGCGCCGAGATAAGGTTCAAAAGGACCGTTTCTGTCCGGTCTCCGGCCGAAGAGAGGGCGTTCATGGGACTCCAGCTCACCCGCGGCGGCGAGTATGCCGTGCGTGCTATGACCCACCTGGCGCGATTCCCCGAGGGCCATGTGGCGTCGCTCCACGACATCGGGCAGGCGCAGGACATCCCCGAGAGCTTCCTTGCCAAGATCCTTCAGAGTCTCGTGCGCTCCGGCCTCGCGGTCTCGCAGCGCGGCGCGCACGGCGGCTTCGCCCTGGCGCGCCCCGCCGCCGACATCACGATGCGCGAGGTCATCGAGGCCGTCGATGGGCCTATCGCCCTCAACCAGTGCGTGCTCTGGCCCGAGGACTGCACGCGCAGTGGCGATTGCCAGGTACATGTGGCCTGGCTGCGCGCCCAGTCGCAGCTCATGGACGTGCTCGACTCCGTGTCCCTCAGGACGCTGGCGCCGCAGCCGGTGGTCTAGTCGGCGTAGCCCTGTGGATGCGCCAGCATCCAGGCCCAGGCATCGCGGACGGCGTCATCCAGGCCGCGCCGCGGGCGCCAACCGAGGCGCGCCGCCGCCCGCCGCCCGCTGGCCACGAGCGCCGGCGGGTCGCCGACGCGTCGCTCCACCATCTCGCGGCGCAGCTCCCGACCGGTGATGCGGGAGACGGCCTCGAGAACGCGGCTCACCGAGTCGCCGCGGCCCGTGCCCAGATTGAAGGCCCCCTGCACCTCGGGCAGCGCCTCCAGCGCCAGGACGTGGGCGTCTGAGAGGTCGGCGACGTGCACGTAGTCGCGCACGCAAGTGCCGTCGGGAGTGGGGTAGTCGTCGCCGAACACGCGCAGTGCGACGCCGTCCCGGGCTGCAGACAGCGCCAGGGGGATGAGGTGCGTCTCCGGGTCGTGGTCCTCGCCGCGGGGCCCGTCGGCGCCGCAGGCGTTGAAGTAGCGCAGGGCCGTGAAGGCGAGCTCGCCCGCCAGCCGCGCCTCTTCCAGCACGCGCTCCGCGGCGAGCTTGCCGGCGCCGTAGGGGTTGGTCGGCGCAAGCTCGTCGTCCTCGTCGATGGGCGTGCGCCGGGGCTCGCCGTAGACAGCGGCGGTCGACGAGAAGACGAGGCGGCCGACGGCGGCGGCCACGGCCGCCGCGATCACGGCCGCCGTGCCGTTCACGTTCACGTCGTGGTAGCGCTCCGGCTGCGCGACCGACTCGCCCACCTCGGCCAGCGCGGCCATGTGGACGATGGCGTCGCAGCGCTCGTCGAGGAGCGCCGCCTGTACCCGTGAGCGATCGCGGATGTCGCCCTCGACGAATGCCGCCCCGGCCGGGACGGCCGCGAGGTGGCCGCGGGAGAGGTCGTCGTAGACGGTCACCGCGTGACCGCGCGCCAGAAGACGCGCGGCGATCACGCTGCCGATGTAGCCGGCGCCGCCGGTGACCAGGACATGCATGCAGCGATGCTAGCAGGTCGCTGCTCGGTTCAGCAGCTCACTTCTTGTTGTCCACGCAGATGGTCATGCCGCTGGCGTCCATGAGATTCGAGCTTGACCCACTTGGCGATGTCGCCGGCCACCGTGAACGTGCCGTGCGACCTCGTTGGGCGGCACGGTGGCGGCCGGCGAGCCGCGAAAGCATCTTCTCCCGCCGCCGTGCGGGCCGAGGCTCAGGCGCCGCAAACGCACAAGGGCGGGGCGCCCTGCGAGCGCCCCGCCCCTGTGCGTCTTCGTTCCGTACGGCGCGACCGCGCCGCGGCTGTTCAGCCTCAGCCGAAGGGGCTGCCGCCCGAGGGCGCGCAGCCCGCGCCGGCGCCGCCCAGGCTGCGCAGGAAGCTCGAGAACTTCTGCCGCACGTCTTCGCAGCCGCACTCGGGGCACACGCGGTCCTCGTCCTTGAGAAACCCCTGATGAAACACCTCGAACTCGTGGTCGCACTTCTCACAGACCAGATCGTAGGAAGCCATGGCACTCCAGGTCGAATGGTGTCTTTATACCCTAGGGGGGTATTATACCTCCAGCGCGCGGGAGCGCAAACACCGGCCCAGCGGGTAAGCTCTGCGGAGAAGCGCCGGCGCGACCGCCGCTCTCACATCGTCATACGCAAAGGGGAAGAGTGATGCACACGAAAAGGCTCTGGCTCCTGCTCACGCTCCTGGCCGTCGTCGGGGCGGCGTCCGCCCTCGGCGCCTGCGGCGGCTCGGGCTCGCCGGCCTCCTCCGCCTCCTCGGCGGACGTGCAGTTCCTGTCGCCCGCGGACTTCAGCGTCGCCGACTACGCGGGCAAGCCGCTGGTCGTCAACTACTTCGGCTCGTGGTGCGGGCCGTGCAAAGCCGAGGCGCCCGACCTCGCCGCGTTCTCCGAGGCGCGCAGCGACGAGGCCGCCTTCGTCGGGGTCGCGGTCAACGACACGCAGAGCGACGTCGTCGACTTCATGTCCGAGTTCGGCCTCACCTACCCCGTCGTGCTCGACGACAACAGCCTCGGCGCCAAGGACGGCGTCACGGGGGTGCCGACGACCATCTTCTACAACGCCGGCGGCCAGGAGGTGGACCGCATCGTAGGCGCGGCGAGTCTCGAGCGGTTCAACACGAGCTTTGCCAAGACCCAGTGAGCCCTCGCGGATGCCACATCCCCCGGAGGGCGCTCTGAGCCGCCGGTGAGGGCGCCGGACTCGTGATCGCGGCGCAGATAACGACGCTCAGCCTGACGGGCGTGGGCCTGGCCTTTGTCGCCGGCCTACTCTCGTTCGTGTCGCCGTGCGTGCTCCCCCTTCTGCCCGTGTATCTCTCGTTCATCTCCGGCGTCGGGGTGGAGAGTCTGGGCAGCGAGCGCCGACGCCTGCTCTGGACCTCGCTGCTGTTCGTCGCCGGGTTCACCCTGGTGTTCGTGGCCATGGGCGCCGGCGCCGGCGGCGTCGGCCGGCTGCTCATCCGCTACCGGCACGAGCTGACCATCGCCGCCGGCGCGTTCATCGCCGTCAGCGGTCTGGTGGTGGCCGGCGCCATCCATCTGCCCAAGCCGGTCATGAGGATGACGCCCCGGCATGCGGGCGCGGGCGGCGCCTTCCTCACCGGCATGGCTCTCGCCATCGGCTGGACGCCGTGCGTCGGGTACGTCCTCGGCGCTATCCTCAGCATGGCCGCGTCGAGCCAGAGTGCGCTGTCCGGCGCGCTTCTTCTGCTCGTCTATTCGGCCGGCCTGGGCGTTCCCTTCGTGCTCGCCGCCCTGGCCTTCGACTGGATGAACAGACGCCTCGGTTTCGTCAAGCGGCACTACCGGGCTATCCAGGTCGGGGCCGGAGTGCTGCTCGTCGTCTTCGGGGTGCTCATGATGCTCGGCGTGCTCGAGCAGATGGGCCGCTGGCTGCCGGCTTTCAGCCCGGGCGGGCTCTGAGGCGGTATCCTTGGCGCCATGAGCGCCCGCCACCGCATCCCCGAGGTCACGCCGGAGGGGCGTGCCGCCGGCGAAGCGCTGCGGCGCGCGGCCGCCGGCCCCGTCTCCATGTCGCCGCTCACGCGCTGGCTCTATTCGACCGACGCCTCGATCTACCGCGTCGTTCCCGATGTGGTGCTGGTCGCGTCGTCGGCCGCCGACCTGCACGCCGCCGCGGCGGTCGCCGCCGACCACGGCGTGCCGCTGGTCGCCCGTGGCGCCGCCACCAGCGTCGCGGGTCAGGCCATCGGACCGGGCATCGCCGTCGACTGCTTCAAGCTCGACCGCATCCTGGCCATCGATGCGGAGGCGCGCACGGCGCGCCTGGAGCCGGGCGTGATCCAGGCGTCGCTGAACCGCGCCGCCGCGGCCTTCGGCCTCGAATTCGGTCCAGACACGTCCACGGTGGACCAGGCCACGATCGGCGGCATGGTGGGCAACAACTCCTCGGGGTCGCGGTCGATCGTCCATGGGGAGACCAAAGACAAGGTATTGAGCGTCCATGCCGTCCTCGTGGGCGGCGGGCAGCTGGTCTTCGGGCAGTGCCGCGGCGCCGATCTGGCGAGCGGACTGACGGGGCCGGGTGCGGCCGCGCCGGCGGCGGCGCTCGCGGAGGTCCGCGAGCGCTATCGCCGGCCGATCTCCGAAGACTCCCCGCGCACCCGGCGCTGCACCTCCGGCTACAACCTGCGCGAGCTGCTCGAGCCCGCGCCGAACCTGGGCAAGCTGCTGGCCGGTTCCGAGGGCACGCTGGCGCTGTTCACCGAGATCGAGGTGATGCTCGACCCGCTTCCGGTGGCGCGCACGGGGGCGGCGCTGACCTTCTTCACTCTGCGCGCCGCCCTGGAGGCCAACCTCGCGATCCTCGAGACCGGCCCGTCGGCGGTCGAGCTCCTCGACCTCGACGCGCTGCGGGCGGCGCCCAACCTCGCCACCTTCGCCCGCATGGCGCCGCTCCTGGCTGGCGAGGAGCGGGCGCTGCTCACCGTGGAGTACCAGGGCGGCGCAGACGAGGCGCGCGCCGGCCTCGGCCGCCTGCGCGCGCTGACCGGCGACCTCGGTGCGATCCGGCTGCAGTGGCTGGAGGATCCTGCGGCACTCGCCGAGGCCGGCGCCTTGCGGCGCGCGGTACTGCCGCTGCTCATGGGCGCCCCCGGCACCGAGCGCCCGGCATCCTTCGTCGAAGACACGGCGGTGGCCGTGGAGCGTCTGGCCGACTTCGTCGACGAGTTCGAGCGCCTCGTCGCGGCCGCAGGCGCGCGCGCCTCGTTCACGGGGCACGCCTCGGCCGGCTGCATGCACGTGCGGCCGCTGCTCGACCTCAAGTCGGCGGCCGGCGTGCGGCGCATGGAGGCGCTGGCCGCGGCTGTCGGGCGCCTGGTCGGCGAACATCACGGCGCGATCTCGGGGGAGCACGGCGTCGGGCGCTCGCGAAGCTGGGCCCTGCCCGGCCTGCTCGGCGCGGACCTGTACGCGGCCATGGTCGCCGTCAAGGACGTCTTCGACCCGCGCCGTCTGCTCGGGCCGGGGACGATCGTCGGCGGCCCCGCCGTGGCCGACTCCCTGCGCTACGGCGCCGATTACCGCGGCGCCGGCGCCTGGGCGCCGCGGCTCTCGTTTGCCGCCGAAGGCGGCTTCGACCTGGCCGTGGAGAAGTGCTTCGGCGCGGGCCTCTGCAAGAAGCTCACGGGGACCATGTGCCCGCCGGCCGCGGCCTCGCGCAGCGAGGCCTTCGCGACGCGTGCCCGGGCCAATGCCTTGCAGGCCGTGGTCTGCGGCGCCGTGCCGCTGGCGGCCATCAGCGCGGCTGAGTTTCGCGAGGTGCTCGGCACCTGCGTGGCCTGCAAAGCCTGCAAGACGGAGTGCCCTGCCGGCGTCGACATGGCCGCCCTCAAGGCCGAGTGGCTCGCCGAGCTCCACGCCAGGGAGGGCGTCCCCGCCCTGGCGCGCGGCATCGGCGAGTTCCGCCGCCTCGCGGCCCTGGCCTCGCCGCTGGCGCCGCTCGTGAACGCTCTCGCGCGGACGCGCCTCGCACGGGTGGTCACCGACCGCGCCGGCGTCGCCCCCCGGCGGACCTTGCCGGCGTTCGCGCGGCGGCCGCTCACCAGGCGGCTCGCCGGCTCGCCGGCGCGCGCGGGAGCCGCGCTGTTCGTCGACTGTTTCGTGCAGTACCAGGAGCCCCAGGTCGGCGAGGCGCTGGCGCACCTTCTTCGCGCCGCCGGCCTCGAGCTGGCCCTCGTGAACGCCGGCTGCTGCGGGCGCACCGCGCTCTCGAGCGGGCAGATCGACAAGGCGCGCGCCGCGGCCGCCACGGCTCTGGCCGCGCTCCACGCGCGCGCCGCCGAAGGCTGCGACCTGCTCTTCATCGAGCCCAGTTGCCTGTCGATGGTGCGCGATGACTGGCGGCGCCTGCTGCCCGGCGATGCGCGCGTCGCCGAGGTGGCCGCGGCCGCGCGCCCGGCGCTGGCCCTCGTCGCCGACCAGGCCGCGGCCGGCCGTCTGCATTTCCGCGGCGGCGGCCGCGCTGTGCTGCACAGCCACTGCCACGAGAAGGCGCTGTCGTTTGCAGAGGCTACCCAACGCGCTCTCGGGGCCGTGCCGGACCTCGAGATCGAAGTGCTCGACGCCGGTTGCTGCGGCATGTCGGGCGTGTTCGGCTACGAGGCCGAGCACTACGAGCTGAGCGTCGCGATGGCCGCGCGGGTCTTGCTCCCGGCGCTGCGCGCCGAGGGGCCGGAGACGGCGGTGCTGGCGACCGGCACCTCGTGCCGCGCGCAGATCCACGACCTCGCCGGCCGCCCTGCCGTGCACCCGCTGGAGTTCCTTGCGGCGCGTGTACGATGAGCGGCATGAATCTCGTGATCGTCATCGCCGGGATCGTCGGGCTGCTCGTGGCGGGCTACGGCTTCGTCACGCTGACCGTCGACGCCTGGCGCCACCGTCAGTACCTCGATATCGTCCTCGCGGTCGCGGTCGCGGTCGCGGTCGTCGCCCTGCTCATCGCCTACGGCGACCGCCTCCTGAGGTAGTCCGGCCGGTGCTGTGCGAGAGCCGCCGGCCTTGTTCGTGCGCACGCTCTCCTAACGTCGGCGGCCCATGCTGCCGATACCCGCAGAGGTCCGCCGTGGGGGGAAACCGTATCCGCGGCGCGAATCTGGCAAGCGCTGACAAGCGCACGTCACGGCGCCCGGGGTCATGGTTGCGTGGCCGCGGTGGAGAGCACAGACGAGGTCCCGGCGCCAGCGCCGGAGTCGGAGAGTGAGCTGATGGCCAAACGCATCCTTATCGTGGACGACGAACCCGACATCCGCCGGCTCGTCGCTGAGGCGCTGGTGGTCACCGGCTACGACGTGCATACGGCCGCGAACGGCCAAGAGGCCATTCGCGCGGCCTCCCTTTTCATCCCCGACCTCGTGCTCCTCGACATCATGATGCCCGACATGGACGGGTTTGCCGTGTACGAGCGCCTGCGCGCCAAGCCCGTCGATCTCCGCTCGCCGATCATCTTCCTGACGGCGAGACGGGAGATCAACGACAAGCTCCTGGGCTTCGAGAAGGGCGCCGCCGACTACATCACCAAGCCGTTCCACATCAAGGAACTGCTGGCCCGCGTCAAGGTTCATCTCGGCGAACTGGGGCCGCCCAAGGGCGACATCCCCAACCCCCTCACCGCCCGCGAGCTCGAGGTCCTCGGGCTCCTGGCCAGCGGCAAGACGTACAAGCAGGTCGCGAGGGCCCTGGACCTCTCGCAGAGCACGGTGCGCAACCATCTGCACAACGTCTACCACAAGCTCAACGTGGTCGACCGCGCGCAGGCGGTCATCGTCAGCCGCGAGAACGGCTGGATCTAGCTCAGGAAGCGGAGAACGGCATGTCCGGCAGCGACCAGAAGGCGTCGCGCTCGCGGCGGTCGCCGTGGCGACGCTCGCTGAACGGTCCCGCGCCTGAGACCCAGCGCGGATGCCGGCGCTCGCCGCCGCGGCGGTCGACCACGACCTTGAGGTCGTCGCGGCCGGCGAACTGCTGCGTGAGGCGCTCGTAGAAGAAGCCCTCGAGCTGGCGCGGTATCACGATCAGCTTGGGCTGCACGCTCTGCGTCGACGCGGGCATGCGGTACCTCCTCGACACCGGTACGTTACCACTTCAAGTGCCGTGTCATTCGCCGTCGTGGCCGGCATCTCCTTGGCTAGGCTCAGACGGACTCCGTCAGGCGTTGCCGACGTGGGCTACGGCCGTGCTCACGCGGCCCCCGGACGCGGTCGCCATGACCACCGGCCCGTCGCGGCCGAGCGAAGACCGCGGCCCAGGATTCGAGTACAATCATGGTCAGTCACGCATGGCTGCGGACGTCGTGGTGGTGCGTGGCTGTTCACAGGCCGACAAGAGGGAGCTGAGCGTGGACCTCACCATCGACGGGCGGCAGGTCGCCGCCGAACCCGGCACCACCATCCTTCAGGCCGCCAGGGCCGCCGGCATCGAGATCCCGACGCTGTGCCAGGACGACCGCCTTGACCCCATCTCCGCCTGCCGTCTCTGCGTGGTCGACGTGGAGGGTCGCAAGGACCCGGTCACGGCCTGCGACACGCAGGTCGCCGACGGTCTCGTCGTCACCACGCAGACCGAGGAGCTGCGCGCCATCCGCCAGCTCAACCTCGAGCTGCTGCTCAGCGACCATACCTCCTTCTGCACGCCGCCCTGCCGCGATGCCTGCCCCACGCACATCAAGATCCCGGAGTTCCTCGCGCACATCGCGGCGCGCGACTACGAGGCCGGGATGCGCGTCCTGCGCGAGGACCTGCCGTTCCCGGGCATCCTCGGACGCGTGTGCCCGCGGCCCTGCGAAGGCCCCTGCCGGCGGCAGCTCGTCGAGGACCCCATCACCATCTGCCAGCTCCACCGCTACATGGCCGACCACACGCGCCCCGGCGAGCAGGAGGGCGAGCTGCTGCTCCCCCACGAGCCCAAGCCCGATTCCGGCAAGCGCATCGCGATCGTCGGCGGCGGCCCCGCCGGCCTCGCCGCCGCCTTCTACGCGCGCCTCGAAGGGCACGCCGTCACGATCTTCGAGGCCATGCCTCACCCCGGGGGCATGCTTCGCTACGGCATCCCCAGCTACCGCCTGCCGCGCGACGTCATCGACGAGGAGCTCAACATCCTCTGGCGCATGGGCGTCGAGCTGCGCACCGGCGTGCGCCTCGGCGTCGACTTCCGGCTGGGCGACCTGCGCGCCGAGTACGACGCCGTCTTCCTCGCCCTGGGCGCCTTCAGCGCCAACGCCATGCGCTGCCCCGGCGAGGACGCTCCCGGGGTCGTCACGGCCGTCGACTTTCTCGGCGACCTCGAGCTGAACGGCGAGGTCCACGTGGGGGACAAGGTCACGGTCATCGGCGGCGGCTTCACCGCCATGGACGCCTGCCGTACCGCCGTCCGGCTCGGCGCCGAGGAGGTCACCTGCCTCTACCGCCGCTCGCGCACCGAGATGCCCGCCCACCACACCGAGGTCGACGAGGCCGAGGAAGAGGGCGTGCGCCTCGTGCTCCAGGTGGCGCCCGTCGCGGTGCTCACCGACGACGCCGGCAAGGTCAGCGGCATCGAGATGATCCGCATGGAGCTCGGCGAGCCCGACGCGTCCGGCCGCCGCCGGCCCGTGCCGCTCGACGGCTCGGAGTTCGTCGTCGCCTGTGACCAGGTGATCAGCGCCATCGGCCAGTTCCCCCAGCTCGACGGCGCCGGTGAGGCCGAGGGTCTCGCCCACACGCGCTGGCGCACGCTCGCCGTCGACGACTGGACCCTGCAGACGGCCGACCCCAAGGTCTTCGCCGGCGGCGACGCTGTGCTCGGCGCGCAGACCGCCATCCAGGCCATCGCGCAGGGCAAGAAGGCCGCCTGGAGCATGGACGCCTTCTTGCGCGGCGACGACATGCAGGCGGTCTCCAGGCAGCTGCACGACCTGCGCCGCACGCCGTTCGTCGACGCCCTCGGCGCCAAGGCCGGCATCGCCGCGGGCGTGCGCCGCATGGCCGAGGTGCCGCCCGTGTTCATCGACATCAACGCCGGTGTCACTGAAGTGAGCCCGCCGGCGCGCATGCCCAAGCTGTGGCCCGAGGACCGCAAGACCAACTTCGCGCAGATCGAGCTCGGCTTCCCCGAGGATGAAGCGGTGCGCGGCGCCGACCTGTGTCTGCAGTGCACCTGCGAGGCCAACGGCAAGTGCGACCTGCAGCGCCACAGCATCGACCACGAGGTGTTCGCCAACCGCTTCCAGGGCACCGAGGCGCGCGGCTACGACGCCCGCGAGGACACGCCGTTCATCGCCTACGACCCCAACCGCTGCATCCTCTGCGGGCGCTGCGTGTCGGTCTGCCGCGAAGTCCAGCAGTGCAACGTCCTGGACTTCGGCGAGCGCGGCTTCGACTCGCTGATCACCACCTCGTTCGGGCGCTCCATGGTCGAGACCGACTGCGAGATGTGCGGTAACTGCGTCTCCGCGTGTCCCACGGGGGCGCTCATGGACAAGCTCAGCCGCGTCACGGGCAAGGCCGGCGCCACCGCGGCCGTCGACACCGTGTGTCCGTTCTGCGGCTGCGGCTGCAACGTCCAGCTGCAGGTCAGCGACGGCCGCGTGGTGCAGGTCACGTCCCTGGTGAGCGAGGGTCCCGGCGAGGGCAACCTGTGCGTCAAGGGCCGCTACGGCTACCAGTTCATCGCGCACCCCGACCGGCTCACGCAGCCGCTCGTGCGCCGCGACGGCGAGCTCGTGCCGGCCACCTGGGACGAGGCCCTCGCTCTCGTCGCCGAGCGCTTCGCGGCGATCAAGGCCACGCACGGCGCCGACGCGCTCGTCGGGTTCTCGTCGGCGCGCTGCACCAACGAGGAGAACTACCTCTTCCAGAAGTTCATGCGCGCCGTCATCGGCACGCAGAACGTCGACCACTGCGCGCGCCTCTGCCACGCCAGCACCGTCACGGGTCTGCGCCAGTCGCTGGGCAGCGGCGCGATGACCAACTCGTTCAAGGACCTCGAGGAGGCCGAGGCCATCCTCATCATCGGCTCCAATACGAGCGAGGCGCACCCCATCGGCGCGCTGCACATCAAGCAGGCCATGCGCAGAGGCGCCAAGCTCATCGTCATCGACCCGCGCCAGATCGACATGGCGCGTCGCGCCGACGTCCACCTGCAGCTGCTCTCGGGCACCAATGTGGCCGTGATCAACGGCATCATGAACGTGATCCTCCAGGAGGGTCTGGCCGATCAGGACTTCATCGCCGGACGCACTGAGGGGTACGAGGACCTCCCGGCGGTGCTCGCCGCGTACACGCCGGAGCTGGTGGAAGAGATCGCCGGCGTGCCGGCCGACAAGCTCCGCGAGGCGGCGCGCATCTTCGGCGCCGCCGACAAGGGCGCCATCTTCTACTCGATGGGCATCACCCAGCACTCGCACGGCACCGAGCACGTGCTCGCGCTGAGCAACCTGGCGCTGCTCACCGGCAACCTCGGCCGCCGCGGCACCGGCGTGAACCCGCTGCGCGGCCAGAACAACGTGCAGGGCGCCTGCGACATGGGGGCGCTGCCCAACGTGTACACGGGCTATCAGGCCGTCGGCGATCCGGCCGCCCAGAAGCGCTTCTCGGAGGCGTGGGGCGTCGACCTCGCCGACAAGCCCGGCCTGGGGGTCACGGAGGCCTTCGACGGCATGGAGGCCGGCACGGTGCGCGCCTTGTACGTCGTCGGCGAGAATCCCGTGCTGTCAGACCCCGACCAGACGCACGTCATCGAGTCGCTCAAGGGCCTCGACTTCCTCGTCGTGCAGGACATCTTCCTCAGCGAGACGGCCGCCCTGGCCGACGTGGTGCTGCCGGCGGCGAGCTTCGCCGAGAAGGACGGTACGTTCACCAACACCGAGCGCAAAGTGCAGCGCGTACGCGCTGCCGTGCCCAGCCCGGGCGAGGCGCGCGCCGACTGGGCGATCATCGCCGAGCTCGCGCGCCGGCTCGGCGGCGCCGGCGGCTGGGACTACGCGCGTCCCGCCGACATCATGGCCGAGATCGACGCGCTCACGCCCTCGTATGCCGGCGTGACGTATGAGCGCCTGGACGCCGAGGGCGGCCTCTGCTGGCCGTGCCCCGACACGACGCATCCCGGCACGCCCATCCTGCACATCGGCCAGTTCACGCGCGGCAAGGGCAAGTTCTTCCCGATCGCCTACCAGCCGCCGGCGGAGGTCGCCGGCGGCGACTACCCGCTCACGCTCACCACGGGCCGCATGCTCGAGCACTACCACACGGGCACCATGACGCGGCGTTCCGACGGCCTCAACGAGCTCGTACCCACGGGGTTCGCCGAGATCCACCCGGACGACGCCGCGCGCCTCGGCGTCAGCGACGGCGCCGCGGTCAGCGTGGAGACGCGGCGCGGCGTCATCAGCGTTCCCGCCAACGTCACGGCTCGCGTGCGCCCCGGCACCGTGTTCGTGCCCTTCCACTTCTGGGAGTCGCCGGCCAACATGCTCACCAACACCGCCCGCGACCCCATGGCCAAGATCCCCGAGTTCAAGGTGTGCGCCTGTCGGGTCACCGCCTGACGGGCGCCTTCGGCGGCGGTCCGCCTTGATACCGCTGCGCGACGACGTGCCGACGCACCGCTTCGCCGTGGTGACGCTGGTCGTTATCGTACTCAACGTGGCGGTGTTCGCCTTCGAGCTGGCGCTGCCGCGCTACGGCCTGACGCTGGGCGGCTTCTACGCCAAGGCCGGGGCTACGCCCTTCGAGCTGGCCAATGGCCTCGACGTACCGCCGGCCGATCTCGTGCCATGGTGGGCGACGCTCTTCACCAGCATGTTCGTCCACGGCGGCTGGCTCCACCTGATCTTCAACATGCTGTACCTGTGGATCTTCGGCAACAACGTCGAAGATGCTCTCGGGCGCGCGCGGTTCCTCGGCTTCTACCTCGCCTGCGGCCTTGTGGCCACTGCCACCCAGGTGCTCACCGACCCGGGGTCCACGGCCCCTCTGATCGGCGCCAGCGGCGCCGTCGCCGGCGTGCTCGGCGCCTACCTCGTGCTGTATCCGCACGCCAGAGTCCTGAGCGTGTTCATGTTCGGGCTCGTCTTCCCCGTGGTCTCGGTGCCGGCCTGGATCCTGCTCGGGATCTGGTTCGTGATCCAGGCCGTGGAGGGTGTGCTGTCGTTCCGCCACCCCGACGTGGGCGTGGCGTTCTTCGCCCACGTCGGGGGCTTCGTGACCGGCATGGTCCTGGGCTTCGTCCTGGCGCCGCGGCCGCGCCGCCGCGCCCCGCGGCGGGCCTGAGGTGTAAGCTTGCCGCCACGAGGCTGGAGCATGATCACCGACTATCACATCCACACGGGCATGTGCCCGCACGCCGAGGGCGATGCGCGCGAGTACGTCGAGCGCGCCATCGCCCTCGGCATGTCCGAGATGGGTTTCGCCGAGCACCTGCCGTTCCTCGCCGGCTGGACGCCCCTCCACGACCTCACCGACGACTGGGCCATGGGCCTGGACGAGGTCGAGGACTACGTCTCGCGGGTGCAGGCCCTCGCGCGGGAGTACGCCCCAGACCTGCGCATCCTTGTCGGCATCGAGGCCGACTACATCGAGGAGACGCTGGACGAGACCGCCGAGGTACTGGCGAGCTATCCTTTCGACTACGTCATCGGCTCCATCCACATCGTCGGCGAGCGCTATGCCTTCGACCACCCGGAGATGCGCGACCGGCTCCCGGAGTACGGCCTCGAGCGCATCTTCCTCGAGAGCCTCGAGCTGGCCGAACGCGCGGCGGCGAGCGGTCTCTTCGACGTCATCGGGCACCTCGACCACGCCAAGAAGCTCGGCCCCCGGCCGCGCGACGAAGGGGCCGTGGCGGCCGCCGCGTCCGCGGCGCTGCGCGCCGTGGCGGCGGCCGGCATGGCGCTCGAGCTCAACACGTCCGGGCTGCGCAAGCCGGTCGGCGAAGCCTACCCGGCGCCCGGTCTGCTCGCCGAGGCCCGCGCCCTCGGCATCCCGCTGACCTTCGGTTCGGACGCCCACCGTCCGCAAGAGGTCGGGTGGGCCTTCGACCAGGCCGCCGAGACGGCGCGGGAGGCCGGCTACGCCGCCACCCTGCGCCTCGCCGGCGGCCTCCCGGAGCCGCTCTGATGCTGCCCGACGTCGGACGGCGTCTCATGGCGATCTTCAATGCGCACTCGGGCGGCGGCGCCTACCATCGCGACCTGCCGCTGATCATCGACTCCCTGCGCGGCCTCGGCTACGACGTCGACGAGCGCGAGACCCAGGGCGTGGGCGACGCCACGCGCCTCGCCCGCGAGGCCGTGGAGCACGGGCTCGACCTCGTCTGCGTCATCGGCGGCGACGGTACGGTCAACGAGGCCATCAACGGGCTCGCAGGCGCCGAGGTGCCGCTGGCCATCGTGCCCACGGGCACGGTCAACGTGCTGGCCATGGAGCTCGGCATCCCGCTGGAGCCCCCCGATGCCGCGAAGCTCCTCGACGTGGGTACTCTCTCGTGGATCGACCTGGGCCTGGCCGGCGAGCGCTACTTCGCGCTCATGGCCGGCGTCGGCATGGACGCCGCCGTCGTCGCGGCGCTCAATCCGGCCATGAAGAAGGCGTTCAAGGAGGCGGCCTTCGCGGTGCAAGGCTTCGCCAACTACCTCACCAAGGAGGAGCCGCTGATCCGCGTCACCGCTGCCGAGCGCACCGTGGAGGGGTACTTCGCGGTGTTCGGCAACTCGTCAAACTACGGCGGCGGCTTCGGCATCACGCCGCTGGCCGACATGCGCGACGGCCTGCTGGACGTCTGCGTGCTCACGGACAAGTCGCTGCTGAGCACCATCTGGTACTGGACCGCGGCGCTCATCAACGCGCACATCAAGCACCCCAAGGTGGAGTACTTCCGTACTCAGGAGGCCGAGATCGTCACCGTCGAAGAAGGCAAGGAAGTGCTCGTCCAGACCGACGGCGAGATGGCCGGCGCGCTCCCCCTCACCTGCCGGGTGGTGCCCCGCTCCCTGCGCGTCATCGTGCCCTGACGGTCACAGACCCATCACGTGCGCCAGCGCGCGCAGCCTCTCGCCGTACTCCTTGCGCGCCTTAGGGTCGCGCTCGCGCAGCTCCTCAGGCGCGGCCACCGGGACGATCTTGAAAGCGGGATTGTCGAAGAGCCGCAGCTCGAGCGAGTCGCCCTTCTTGTACGGCTGGTGCTTGAACAGCTTGCCGAGCAGGTAACGCGCCGTCTCCTCGCCCACGGGGAGGACGTAGTGCGGCGTCGTGATGGTGAGCTCCTTGGAGAGGAACGGATAGCAGTCGTCCTGCTCGGACTTCCGAGGAGCGCGCCGGTCGCAGGCGCTGCGCGGCACGCACTTCATGAGCGTGGTGACGTAGACCTTCTCGGCGCTCTTCGTGAGAGCCGGCATGAACTCGGCCAGACCGGTGACGAGCGTGGACCCGGCGGGCAGACCGGCCTTCTCATCGGCGGGGTCCGGGCTGAGGGAGACGACCATCACGGCGCAGTGCGGGTGACCGCCCCCGGGGACGGCGCGGAGACGGCAGGCGACGAGCTCCTCGCAGCGGGTGCACTCGCCGACGCTCCGCGCCAGCTTCTCCAGTTGTTCGAGCGCATCTTCCATGAGAGGTCCCTTCTGTCGTAGATCCGGACGGAGTCGCGCGCGGTTCCGGCCGGCGCGGTCAGGCGCCGGTCGTGTTGAGCCGGTACTCGCAGATCAAGGCGCCGGGCGCGCCGACGAGAGCGAGCATGAGCTCGTCCCCGAAGGGCGCCAGCACCAGGTTGAGCGTGTCGAACTCGAGCGAGATGTACTTGGCCTCCGGCTGGTCGAGCTCGCCGGCCAGGCGCGCGCCCAGGTCGATGGCGCCGGCCGCCTGGGCGGCGACGGCGTCGGTGGCGAAGTCGGGCTCGGCGTCGGCGGCCACCACGAAGCCGTCGCGCGAGATGAGAAGGGCGGCGATGATTCCCGGGGTCTCGCGATAGGGAGCCAGTCTGGTGACGAGGGAGTCGGTCTGATCGCTCACTATGCCTCCAAAGCTGTGTCGAGTTGGCTGCGCACGGCGTCTGCGAACGCGTCGGCAGCTGCGCCATCGGCAAACACACGCGAGAGGCCGTCGGCAAGGCCGACCAGCTCGCTGACGAAGATGCTCGTGCGTGGGATCGGCGAACTCTCCGAGGCGGTGAGCGCCCCGTCGAGCGGCAGCTGGATGAGCGTGTCACCGCTGAGGAAGAGCCGGCTGGTCTCACGCCCCGACAGCCGCACGCGCACGCGCACGGCGACCCCTTCGGGGACCAGCTCCTTGGCGATGTCGATCTCCACAGGCGAAGACTAGCGAGGCGGATGGTAGGTAGCAAGACGCGGCCCCCGCAAGGGCCGCCGCGTCACTGCGCAGCCGCCAGCGTGATCGCCGCCGGGGCGGCCTCCCGGCTCTCGTAGGGCGCCAGGGCATCGTCGCGCGCCGCCGCCAGGAGGTCGGGGAGGCGGCGGATGGTGGGGAACGACGAGGCGCCGGCGGCCAGCGTCTGCCGGCGTCCGGCGATCAGATTGGCGCTCACATCGTGGGCGATCTCGGCGGCGAGCCCGCGAGCCTCGGCCAGGGTGCGGCCCGCGAGGACCAGCACGAACCCGTCGGCGCGCACGCGAAAGGCCCGGTCGTCGGCCGCCAGGCGGCGCTCGATGCGCCGTGCGACGCCGCGCACGAGCTGCTCGCTGCGCTCCGGCCCGAGGAAGTCGTGGCAATCCTGGAAGTGCTCCAGGCGCAGGCAGACGACGCTCAGCGGCTGATGCTCGGCGAGCGCCGCGTCCATGCCCGCGCCGAGCAGCTCCTCGAGACGCTCGCCGGTGTAGAAGCCGGTGGTGTCGTCGACGCGGGCCGGCCGCCGCCGCCGGGCCGGCTTCTTGTTCAGGCGCGTCGCCGCGACCCAGCCGCCGGCCGCCAGTACCGCGACCTTGGCGACCCCGCCGGCGCGGCTGCCGCCGAGCGAGGGATCGGCGATCGCGAGGACGATGAGCAGCAGGAGGGTGGGGGCGAGAAGATACGGCCAGTCCTTGCGCGGCGCGCCGGCCAGCTGGCCCATGGCGAGCACCGGCACGGCGCCCAGAAGCCAGCTCTCGGCGCCGCCGGAGAACACGAGGGTGCAGCCGAGCAGCAGCCAGTCGAGGACGGCGAACGTGTGCGCCAGCTCGTCGCTGCGCAACCGCGCCACGTGCACGGAGTACATGCCCAGCGCCACGCCCATCAGCGCCGGCACGGCCGCCTCTCGGTGGCCGAGCGCCACAGCGGCGATGGCGAGAAGCGCGAAGAAGAGGGTGCGGAAGCGGCCTCGCAGAAGTGCCGGGCTCCGGCGTCTGCGAGACGGGCGGCTCACCGAGGCGCCGTCCGAGTCATGCGTGGCGGATGAGGTACGCGCTGCATGCCGCGAGTATTCTCCCCCATTCCGGCAAATCCTTCAAGGTCGACTTAAGGGTTTGGGTCGGCTCCTCACTGGCGCGGACGACGGCGTCGGCTATAATCGGTGCCCCGTGGAACGCACTCTCTTCTTCTCTGGGAACGAGGCCATCGCCCACGGCGCCGTGCGCGCTGGGGCCGCTTTCGCCTGCGGCTACCCGGGCACGCCGTCGACCGAGATCCTCGAGACGGCCGCTCACCTCGAAGGCATCCATGCTCAGTGGTGCGTCAACGAGAAGGTCGCCCTGGAGACCGCCGTGGGGGCGTCGCTCGCCGGCCGCCGCGCCCTCGTGACCATGAAGCACGTGGGTCTCAACGTGGCCGCCGATCCGTTCATGACCCTCTCGCTCACCGGCGTCAATGGGGGGCTGGTCATCGTCAGCGCCGACGACCCCGGCATGCACTCTTCGCAGAACGAGCAGGACAGCCGCAACTACGCCAGGTTCGCCAAGGTCCCGCTGCTCGAGCCGTCCGACAGCCAGGAGGCCTACGACTTCGTCGCCGAGGCCTTCGCCCTGTCGGAGGAGTTCGACACGCCGGTGTTGCTGCGCTCCACCACGCGGATCTCGCACGGCCGGGGGAAGGTCATCCGGCGCGTGCCGGTCGTGCTCGAAGCGCGCGACTACGCGCGCGACATCAGCAAGTACGTGATGGTGCCGCAGTACGCGCGTATCCGCAATCGGCTCGTG
>Ga0209254_10001495_pt1 | contig 21004 bp, 16 predicted proteins | sample FrelakmetDIP11DI_FD_187148 | JGI IMG/M metagenome (GOLD analysis project Ga0209254, IMG submission 187148) | Freshwater lake sediment microbial communities from the University of Notre Dame, USA, for methane emissions studies - DIP11 DI (SPAdes)... | ecosystem: Environmental > Aquatic >...
AAGGAACGAGAAAATGGCACAAGGTACAGTCAAGTGGTTCAACGACGCCAAAGGCTTCGGCTTCATCACGCCGGAAGATGGCTCCAAGGACCTGTTCGCACACTTCTCCGAGATCCAGGCCGGCGGCTTCAAGTCGCTGACTGAAGGCCAGCGTGTGCAGTACGTCACCAAAGACGGTCCCAAGGGTCCGCAGGCATCGCAGATCCAGGTTATCTAAGGGTCTCGCTGCAAGAAGAAACCGCGGCTCGCCGCGGTTTTTTTTCGTCCCGGGAAAGCGCAACGCTGCCGAGGACGGCCTACCGGGACTCCGGCTCGGACGTCAGCACCATCAGCATGTCCGCGTACCACGCGACATTGAGGCCGAGCGCGTCGTCGATCTGCGGGTCGCGCGTGCGCATGTCCAGTATCGACGAGTGCACTCCGAGGAGCTTCCATGGAAGACCCGGCGGCCCGTCGGTGCGCAGCACGACCGGAGCGCCGCTCATCCCGCGATGCGTACGCGCATCGGTGAGGAAACATCCCTCGCCCTGAAAGCGGACCCCGAACGACGAGGCGATGGCCGCCTGCCGGACGACGGGAAGATGGTGAACCGTGTCGTAGAAGCCAAGGGGGAAGCCGACGATTTGCAGCGTGGTCCCGACTTCCAGTTCCTCCAGCGAACGCTGGAGGTGATCGGGCCTGAAGCAGCGTAGCTGAGCCGACGCCGGCAGCAGCGCGCGATCGATCTCGATCACGGCGACGTCGACCTCGCCGCCCTGATCCCGGCCCTGGCGCCAGACGCCCTGTCCAGCGCGATACAGGTCAACCGACACAGTGGCGAACCGCGTGAGGTCGTGCGCGTCGAGGTGAATCGGGATCTCGATGCGATCGGGCAGATGCGCCGTCGGCTGGTCGAACAGCACGTGCCGGCTCGTCACGAGAAACAGGCGCTCGTCGCGTTCGAAGAAGAAGCCGCTGGCCGCCGTGAGCAGATGCGCGCCGAGGAACGTCGAAACGCGCGTCGTGGTTAACAGGATGGGTTCGGCCATGAATGACGTTACCGCAACCGTTCAGCGCGTGCCGGAGCGTGAAGCGACCGAGGCGCGGAATCCGGCGTGCTAGAGGATCTCCGCTGCGTGGTCGGCCAGTCGCGAACGCTCGCCCCGTTGCAACGTCACGTGCCCCGAGTGCTGCCAGCCCTTGAAGCGGTCGACCACGTACGTCAGGCCCGACGAGCCCTCCGTGAGGTAGGGCGTGTCGATCTGCGCGATGTTGCCCAGGCACACGACCTTGGTACCAGGCCCCGCCCGCGTGATCAGGGTCTTCATCTGCTTCGGCGTCAGGTTCTGCGCCTCGTCGATGATGAGGTACTTGTTGATGAACGTGCGGCCGCGCATGAAGTTCAGCGACTTGATGCGGATGCGCGTGCGGATCAGGTCGTTGGTGGCGGCGCGGCCCCACTCGCCTGCCGCGTCGTCGGTCTTGTTCAGCACTTCGAGGTTGTCCTCGAGCGCGCCCATCCACGGCGCCATCTTCTCTTCCTCGGTGCCGGGCAGGAAGCCGATGTCCTCGCCCACCGGCACGGTGGCGCGCGTGACGATGATCTCGGTGAAGCGCTTCGTTTCCAGCGTCTGCGACAGGCCGGCCGCGAGCGCCAGCAGCGTCTTGCCGGTGCCGGCCTGGCCGATCAGCGTGACGAAGTCGCACTCCGGATCCATCAGCAGGTTCAGCGCGAAGCTCTGCTCGCGGTTGCGCGCGGTCACGCCCCACACTGCATTCTTCGCGTGCGTGTAATCCCGGAGCACGCGCAGCACCGCCGACTTGCCGCGGATCTCGCGCACCTGCGCGTAGAAGCTCGAGCCGTTCTCGAGGAAGACGAACTGGCCGACCAGCAGGTCGGCGACGATCGGGCCCGTGATGCGATAGAACGTGTAGCCACCGTGCTGCCACGACTCCATCCCCTTGCCGTTCCTGTCCCAGAAGTTCGCGGGCAGCTGGAGGAGGCCGGTGTAGAGGATGTCCGTGTCCTCGAGCACCTTGTCGTTGTAGTAGTCCTCGGCCGGTAGGCCGAGCGCGCGCGCCTTGACGCGCATGTTGATGTCCTTGGACACCAGCACGACTTCGCGGTCCGTGTGGCGATCCTTCAGTGTCCGGACGACGCCGAGGATCTGGTTGTCCGCCTTGCCGGCCGGCAGGCTGGCGGGCAGCGAGGCCTCCGCCGCGGTCGTCTGGAAGAACAACCGTCCCGCCGCGTCCTTGTTTCCGAGCGCCGACAGCGGAATGCCTTCCTCGATCGGCGTCTTGCACGAGGCCACGAGGGAGTCGAGCGTCCGCGACACCTGTCGCGCGCTGCGCGCCACCTCGCTCATGCCCTTCTTGTGCGCGTCGAGTTCCTCCAGCGTCATCATCGGCAGGAAGATGTCGTGCTCCTCGAACCGGAAGGGACTCGTCGGATCGTGCAGGAGCACGTTGGTGTCGAGCACGAAGAGCTTCGGCGTTTCGACCGCGCGTGCCTTGCGGCCCGTGCCCTTGGGCTTCGATTCGACGACTGCCAGGCGTGTGGCGGGGGCGGGACGCGAGACGGGTGTTTCCGGGCCACGCGCTTCGGGTTCCTGCGGGATGCGGTCCACGCGAGCCGGAGCGGTCGGGACGGGGACGAGGATGGCAGCGGGCTTGGTCGGCGCTTTCGGCAGTGGCATCAGCGGTGGGATGAATCCGTCAGGGGTGAATCGGTCGGTCAGGCAAGCGTCTGTACACAGGCGAGTACTTCATCCACATGGTTCGGCACCTTCACGCCGCGCCACTCGCGCGCGAGCTTGCCGGAGGGATCGATCACGAACGTGCTGCGCTCGATGCCCCGCACCTGGCGGCCGTACATGTTCTTCATCTTCATGACACCGAACTGGTTGCAGAGCGCTTCCTCGGGATCCGAAATCAGTTCGAACGGAAACTTCATCTTGGCCTTGAACCCGTCGTGCGACTTCAGGCTGTCGCGCGAGACGCCGGCCACCACCGCGCCGGCCTCGAGGAACTTCGCGTGGCTCCTGGCGAAGTCCGACCCTTCGGTCGTGCAGCCGGGCGTGTTGTCCTTCGGATAGAAGTACAGCACCACGGTCTTGCCGCGCTGTGACTTGAGGTGGAACCCGCCGCCGGTCGAGGCCGCGGTGAAATCGGGGACGATCTTGCCGACGGTGACGGTCATGACTCGCTTTCGAGCAGCAGGGCCGCGGCAACCTTGCGGCCCTCGGTCATCAGGATGTTGTACGTGCGGCAGGCCGCTGCGGTGGTCATCACCTCGAGACCGATGCGTGCCTCGTTCAGCGCGCGCGACAGCCGAGGGTGAGGGAAGCGCTGGCGGGAGCCGGTGCCCAGCAGCGCCACCTCTGGGTCCAGCGCGCGCAGGCGCTCGAGGTCCGCCTCGGCCAACGCCTCGAATGAGGCGACAGCCCACGGCTCGACGCGGTCGGGCGTCAGCAGAACGGCCGAGACATGACGAACCTTGTTGATTTCGATGAAGCCGGGACCGTAGGCAGTAACGGTGTTGAGCGCTGTCGGCGTATCCGCGTGCAGTTTCAATTCGCCCGAGGCTTCCTGTATCCGCCCTCCGGATGCGGAGGCGGCGAGTCAGAGTCTTCGAGTACATTATAGGCACACGTTGCAGCGCAAAAGCGAGCCCCGGTCCGCGGTTTTTTCGTCTCGGCTGGCGGGCTTGCAACTCTTTCAGGGCTGGGGATCGATGGTCGAGTTTCCGCGCATCAAGCGCCTTCCACCGTATGTATTCAACATCACGGGCGAGTTGAAGATGGCCGCCCGGCGCCGTGGCGAGGACATCATCGACATGAGCATGGGCAACCCCGACGGGGCGACGCCGAAGCACATCGTCGACAAGCTGGTGGAAGCGGCCCAGCGGCAGGACACGCACGGGTACTCGGTCTCGAAGGGCATCCCGCGGCTGCGCCGCGCGATCAGCACCTGGTACAAGGCCCGCTACGACGTGGACATCGACGAGGACTCCGAGGCGATCGTCACGATCGGATCGAAGGAAGGCCTCGCGCACCTGATGCTGGCCACGCTCGATCGCGGCGACATCGTCCTGGTGCCGAACCCGAGTTACCCGATCCACATCTACGGCGCGATCATCGCGGGGGCCGACATCCGCTCGGTGCGGATGGACGGCCGGGTCGACTTCTTCGCCGAGCTCGAGCTCGCGATCCGCGAGTCGTTCCCGAAGCCGAAGATGATGATCCTCGGCTTCCCGAGCAACCCGACCGCCCAGTGTGTCGAGATGGAGTTCTTCCATCGGGTCGTCGACCTGGCGAGGCAGCACGGCATCTACGTCGTGCACGACCTCGCGTACGCGGACATCTGCTACGACGAGATGTACCCGAACAACCGGGCGCCGTCCATCATGCAGGTGCCCGGCGCGCGCGATGTGGCCGTCGAGTTCTTCACGATGAGCAAGAGCTACAACATGGCCGGCTGGCGCATCGGCTTCATGGTCGGGAACAAGGACCTCGTCGCCGCGCTCGGCCGCATGAAGAGCTACCACGACTACGGCACGTTCACGCCGATCCAGGTGGCATCGATCGCCGCCCTCGAAGGCCCGCAGGACTGCGTCGAGGAGATCCGCTGCGAGTACCAGCGCCGCCGCGACGTGCTGGCGCGCGGCCTGCACGAAGCCGGCTGGATGGTCGACGTGCCGAAGGCCTCCATGTACATCTGGGCCGAGATTCCCGAGCCGTACCGTGCCATGGGCTCGCTCGAGTTCTCGAAGAAGGTCCTGGCGGAGGCCAAGGTCGCCATCTCGCCGGGCATCGGCTTCGGCGACTACGGTGATAACCACGTCCGCTTTGCGATGATCGAAAACGAACATCGGATCCGGCAGGCGGTGCGGGGCATCAAGGAAATGTTCCGCACGGACGGACTGGTCGCGCCGCGGGCGGAGAAAGCGGCCGCCTGAGCCGAGGGGGCGGCTCCGGGAAAGTTCATGTCGCCGGACGCGAATGCGGCCGGCTTGTCCAGGTGACGAAATGAAACCGATCAAGGTCGGCCTGCTGGGGCTCGGCACCGTGGGGCGCGGCACGTACCGCGTGCTGAAGCGCAACCAGGAAGAGATCACGCGGCGCGCCGGGCGCGGCATCGAGATCGCTGCGGTGGCAGTGCGCGACGTCGGCAAGGCGCGCGAGGTGGTCGGGCCGGAGATGCCGATCACCACGAACGCCGAGGACGTCGTCCGTCGTCCGGACATCGACATCGTCGTCGAGCTCATCGGCGGCTACGAGCCCGCGCGCACGCTGGTGCTCGAGGCGATCGCCCGCGGCAAGCACGTCGTCACGGCCAACAAGGCGTTGCTCGCAAAGCACGGCAACGAGATCTTCGAGGCGGCGCGCGCGAAGGGCGTGATGGTCGCGTTCGAGGCCGCCGTCGCGGGCGGCATCCCGATCATCAAGGCGCTGCGCGAGGGCCTGACGGCCAACCGCATCGAGTGGATCGCCGGGATCATCAACGGCACCAGCAACTTCATCCTGTCCGAAATGCGCTCGAAGGGCCTGACCTTCGAGGCGGTCCTGGCGGAAGCGCAGCGGCTGGGCTACGCGGAGGCCGACCCGACCTTCGACGTCGAGGGCATCGACGCCGCGCACAAGCTCGCCATCCTGTCGTCGATCGCGTTCGGCGTGCCGATCAACATCGACGCGGCGTACACCGAGGGCATCTCGAAGCTCGCCGCCGCCGACATCCGTTACGCGGAGCAGCTCGGCTACCGGATCAAGCTGCTCGGCATCACCAAGCGCACGCAGAAAGGCATCGAGCTGCGTGTGCACCCGACGCTGGTGCCGATGCAGCGGCTGCTCGCGAGCGTGGAGGGCGCGATGAACGCCGTGCTCGTGAAGGGCGATGCGGTCGGAACGACGCTGTACTACGGCCCCGGCGCCGGGGCGGAGCCGACGGCCTCCGCCGTGATCGCGGACCTCGTCGACGTGACGCGGATGCAGACCGCGGATCCCGAGAACCACGTGCCGCACCTGGCGTTCCAGGCCGGGTCGATGGCGGAAGTCCCATGGCTGACGATCGACGACACGGTCACTTCGTACTACTTCCGCATGCGCGTGGCCGACCAGCCCGGCGTGCTGGCGGACATCACGCGCATCCTCGCCGACGGCCGGATCTCGATCAACGCGCTGTTCCAGCGCGAGCCGTCGGAGGGCGAGAACCAGACCGACATCATCATGCTCACGCACGATGCGGTGGAGCGCGACGTGAACGCCGCGATCCGGCGCATCGAGGCGCTGCCGACGGTGCTGGCGCCGGTGATCCGCCTGCGGCAGGAAGAGCTGCTGTGATGCAGTACGTCTCGACGCGCGGGCGCGCGCCGACGCTGGGCTTCAGCGACGTGCTGCTCGCGGGGCTCGCGACCGACGGCGGCCTGTACCTGCCGGCGCAGTACCCCACGATCACCAGCGTCGAGCTGGCTCGCTGGCGCGGGCTGACGTATGCCGACCTCGCCGCCGAAGTGATCGCGAAGTTCGTCGACGACATTCCGAAGGAGACCTTGCTCGATCTGTGCCGGCGCACTTACACGCAGTCCGTGTACGGCAACGGGCGGCCGGACAGCGACACCGCGCTGATCACGCCGCTGCGCTGGCTGGAGCCGGGCCTCGGGCTGCTCGAACTGTCGAACGGTCCGACGCTCGCGTTCAAGGACATGGCGATGCAGCTGCTCGGCGCGCTCTTCGAGCACGTGCTCGAGCGTCGCGGCGAGCGGCTGAACGTGCTCGGGGCCACCTCCGGCGACACGGGCTCGGCCGCCGAGCACGCGATGCGAGGCCGGCGCGGCATCGAGGTCTTCATGCTGTCGCCGCAGGGACGCATGAGCGCGTTCCAGCGCGCGCAGATGTACTCGTTGCAGGACGCGAATATCCACAACCTCGCGGTGAAGGGCGTGTTCGACGACTGCCAGGACCTCGTGAAGGCGGTGGCAGGCGACCTGCCGTTCCGTGAGCAGCACCACATCGGTACGGTGAACTCGATCAACTGGGGCCGCGTGGTGGCGCAGGTCGTGTACTACGTCCGCGGCTACCTGCTGGGCACGAGATCGAACGACGAAAAGGTGTCGTTCGCGGTGCCGACGGGCAACTTCGGCAACGTCTTCTCCGGCTGGGTGGCGAAGCAGATGGGCCTGCCGATCGACCGGCTGGTGCTCGCGACGAACGAGAACGACGTGCTCGACGAGTTCTTCCGTACCGGGCGTTACCGCGTGCGCGGCGGCGGCGAGACCCACGCGACCAGCAGCCCGTCGATGGACATCTCGAAGGCGTCGAACTTCGAACGTTACGTCTTCGACATGATCGGCCGCGACGCGGCGATGCTGCGCGAACTGTGGTGGGAAGTCGACACACGGGCGCAGTTCCATCTCGGTGCGACGCCCATCTGGCCGGTGATCCTGGCGAGCGGCATGCTGTCCGGCACGAGCACGCACACCGACCGGCTGCGGACGATCTCGATGGTGCACGACCGCTACAGGCTGATCATCGACCCGCACACCGCGGATGGGTTGAAAGTGGCGCTGCAGAACCGGGACCGCTCGGTACCGATGATCTGCCTGGAGACCGCGCTGCCGGTGAAGTTCGCCGAGACGATCGTCGAGGCGATCGGGGTGCAGCCGCCGCGCCCGCCGGCCTTCGACGGCATCGAGGCGCGCCCCCAGCGGTTCGAAGCGATCGATGCCGATGCGGGCGTGCTGAAGGACTACATCGCGCGCCATGCGTGCTGACGAGCGCAAGGCGGTCGGCTTCATCGGCTACTCGAACAGCGGCAAGACCACGCTGATCGAGAAGCTGATCCCGCTGTTCCGGGCGCAGGGCCTGACCGTGTCGGCCATCAAGAACGCGCATCACGGGTTCGACATGGACCGCCCCGGCAAGGACTCGCATCGCTATCGAGAGGCGGGGGCGGGGCAGGTGCTGATCTCGACGACCGAGCGCTGGGCGCTGCTCACGGAGACGCCTGGAGGCCACGCCACGCTCGAGGAGCTGCTCGCGCGACTCGATCCGTGCGACCTGGTGATCGTCGAGGGCTTCAAGAGCGAAGGCCGGATTCCCCGGGTCGAGGTGCGGCGCGCATCGGTGGGTGACCCGCCGATCTACCCGCATGACCCCAACGTCATCGCAGTCGCCGCCGACTTTGCGCTCGAGTGCCCCTTGCCCGTCCTCGACCTGAACGACCCCGATAGAATCGCCGCGTTCATCACCCAGCGCCTGTCCCTCGCGGCGCCACGCTGACCTTGGCGGCCCGTCCCATGCTCACCGTCGAACAGGCGCTATCGCAGGTGCTCGCGGGCGCCGACGCGCTCGCGGTCGTCGAGTCCGTTCCGACGCTGCAGGCGTGCGGCCGCGTGCTTGCGACCAATGTCGTCTCGGCGATGCAGGTGCCGCCGATGGACAACTCGCAGATGGACGGCTACGCGGTGCGCTCGCTCGACGTGCCGGCGGCACCGACGACGCTGCGCGTGACCCAGCGGATCGCCGCCGGGCACGTGGGCGCGCCACTCGAGCCTGGGACCGCCGCCCGCATCTTCACCGGTGCACCGGTGCCGCCCGGCGCCGACGCGATCGTGATGCAGGAAGCCTGCGTTGCGAACGGCGACAAGGTGACGATCAATGAGAAGCCGGCGGCAGGCGCGTGGGTGCGCCGGGCCGGGGTGGACGTCGAGGCGGGCCAGACGGTGCTCGCGGCCGGCACGCGGCTGAGGCCGCAGGACCTCGGGCTGGCCGCATCGGTCGGCGTCGGCGACCTCACCGTTCATCGCCGGATGCGGGTGGCGGTGTTCTTCACCGGCGACGAGCTCGTGATGCCAGGCGAGCCGTTGCCGCCCGGCCGCATCTACAACTCCAACCGCTTCGTGCTGCGCGGGCTGCTGGAGAGTCTTGGCTGCGAGGTGCTCGACCTCGGCATCGTGCCGGACGATCGCCAGCGCACGCGCGAGGCGTTCGCCAGCGCTTCGGTCGGCGCCGACCTCATCATCACGTCCGGCGGCGTGTCGGTCGGCGAAGAGGACCACGTGAAGCCGGCGGTGGAGGCCGAGGGCCGGCTCGAGATGTGGCAGATCGCGATGAAGCCCGGCAAGCCGCTTGCGTTCGGGCACGTGCGCGACGTCCCGTTCATCGGCCTGCCCGGCAATCCGGTGTCGAGCTTCGTCACGTTCCTGCTGTTTGCGCGTCCCTTCATCCTGCGGCGGCAGGGCGTGCTCGACGTCGACGTGCGCAGGCTCATGCTGCCCGCTGACTTCGACCTGCCACAGGGCGACAGGCGCCGGGAGTTCCTGCGTGCGCGGATGAACTCACGCGGAGCGCTCGAACTGTTCCGGAACCAGAACTCGGCCGTGCTGAACTCGGCGGTATGGGCTGACGGCCTGGTCGACAACCCGGCGGGGCAATCGATCCGGCGTGGCGACGCCGTGCGCTTCCTGCCGTACTCGGAGTTGCTGTCGTGAAGCTGCGCGTGCTGTATTTCGCGGCGCTGCGTGAGCGCGTTGGGCGGTCCGGGGAAACGGTCGACGTGCCGGACGACGTCGGCCGGGTCGGCGAGTTGCAGCGCTGGCTCGCCGCACGCGGCGAACCATGGGCGACCGCGTTCGCCGAGACGCGGCGGGTGAGGGCCGCCGTCGACCAGTCGATGGCGAGCGAGAGTGCCGAACTGCACGAGAACGCCGAAGTGGCGTTCTTTCCTCCGGTGACCGGAGGCTGAGCGAGATGGGCCCCCCACGCTCACTTCGTTCGCTGCCCCCCGCGGGGGCGCTCAGCCGCCTTGAGGCGGCTCGGCGGCGGCTAGTTTCGATGAGCCCCCACGCTCACTTCGTTCGCTGCCCCCCGGGGGGGCGCTCAGCCGCCTTGAGGCGGCTCGGCGGCGGCTGAGATGCCGGTCCGCGTCCAGCACGAGGACTTCGACGTCGGCGCCGAGATCGCGCGCCTGCGCGCGGGCGATCCGAAGGTCGGCGCCGTCGCGAGCTTCGTCGGCGTCGTGCGCGACCTGAACGAAGGCGCCGAAGTCGCGACGATGGCGCTCGAGCACTATCCGGGCATGACCGAGAAGGCGCTGGGCGGCATCGTCGAGCGGGCGAAGGCGCGCTGGGAGCTGTACGACGTGCTCGTCATCCACCGTGTCGGCAAGCTCGAGCCGACCGACCAGATCGTGCTGGTCGTGGTCACGAGCGCGCATCGCGGCGAGGCCTTCGCCGCGTGCGAGTTCGTGATGGACTACCTGAAGACCGAGGCGCCGTTCTGGAAGAAGGAAGCGACGCCGGAAGGAACGCGCTGGGTCGATGCCCGCGACAGCGACAACGCCGCGCGCGATCGCTGGGAGCTGAAGCCGTGATCACAGGCCGTGACGGACCGGTGCTCGCGGCCCTGGCGGCGGTCGGCGTCGGCGCCGTGCTCGGTGCGTGGCTGCGGTGGGGGCTGGCGTACTGGCTCAACCCGAAGCTCGAACACCTGCCGCTGGGGACGCTCGCGGCGAACCTCGTCGGCGGCTACCTGATCGGCATCGCGGTCGCGGTGTTCGCGGCCCATCCCGCCTTGTCCCCGTTCTGGCGCCTGCTGATCGTCACCGGTTTCCTCGGGGGCCTGACCACGTTCTCGACGTTCTCGGCGGAGAACATTGCGCTGCTCGCCAGCGGCGCCTGGGGTGGAGCGTTGCTGCACGCCGGCCTGCACCTCGCTGGTTCGCTGGTCGCGACCGCGGTGGGGATCGCGAGCGTCCGGGCGTTTTCCTGATCGCCCTCGCCATTGCGCTCGCTGCGCGTGTTCCTGCCGCGGTGGTGGCGATGATCCCGCTGTCCCGAAGCGTTTTCTGGGGTCCGATGGCCGTCGCGATCATGGGTGGACTGGTCGTCGCCACGGCGTTGACCCTGCTCTTCCTTCCTGCGCTGTACGCCGCCGCGTACCGCGTCCGCCGGCCGTGATGTCCCCGGCCTGTGTCTCGGCAAGGCGGCCGAGGCAGAATGGCGGCTTCATCGAACCGCACCGCTGCGATGTCCTCCCGAGCCGCCGACGCCGAACGCCTGCGCCAGCAACTGCGCACGAAGCCCACCGACCGCATCGCGTGGCACAACCTGGCGGCGGCCGAGGGCGACCTCGGGCGCGTGGCCGAAGCCGAAGCGGCGCGCGGCGGCAGCCAGCTCCACCTGCAGGCGCCCGAGTTCGAGCGGCCGCTGATCGCCGCGCTGTTCGGCGCCATCGGCGTCGCGGTGCGCCGGCACCTCGCCGGCCTCGGCCGCGGCGAAGGCCCGATGTGCTCGCGCAACCGCGGCTCGGGCGTCGTCACCGGGGCCTGGAGCGTGCGGCTGCGCTCGGGCGGCTTCCACACCGACCACGTGCACCCGCACGGCTGGCTCTCGTCGGCGTGCTACATCGCGCTGCCGGACGCGATCGGCAGCGGCATCGGCGGCGACCGCGCCGGCTGGCTTCGGTTCGGGCAGCCCGCCGGCCCGACGCGGCCCGCGCTCGCGGCCGAGCACTTCGTGCGGCCGGAGGCTGGGCTGCTCGCGCTGTTCCCTGCGTACATGTGGCACGGGGTCGTGCCTTTCGAGGACCACCAGCCCAGGCTCACCGTCGCCTTCGACGTCGTGCCGGGCTGACGGCCGCCTGCCTTCGGCCTGCCGGCGCCGTCAATCGAACGCGAGCGAGTAGACGAGGTCGAGCGCGTTGGTGCTGCCCGCGCGCGCAACGAGCGAAAGCCGCCGCGTGAGCTGGTAGTTCAGCGCGACGAAGAAGTCGGATCCGCTCAGCGCCTGCTCGAACGTCACGTGCAACTCGTCGTTGATCCGCTTTCCGACCGCCACGAAGTCACCGGCGGCGGAACTGGAGCTGCCCCGGCGCAGCGTGCCCGCCACCGTTTCGCGCGGCAATATCGAAGTGCCGCCCTGCAAGCCCGACCGGACGCCGAATTCGTCGATGCCGAGCGAACGCATGATGTTCGACGCGGCGCCGTCCGACTGCCCGGCAAAGATCGCACTCGCCGCTGCCGCCAGCATCGCCGCTTCCTGGCCCTCGCCCGTGCCCGCCGGGCGCCCGAGAACCAGCCAGTTGAGCCTCTCGACGTCGGACATCGCGACATCGGAGTGCAGCTGCACGACCGGTGTGAGGGCGGTGCCCGAGATCAGCACGCCAACCTCGACCGGCAATCCGCTGCGCACCGCGAGCACGTTCAGGGCGGGATTGCCGAGCGGTCCGGAAAACGTCACCAGTCCACGCTGGATCTGCAACCTTTGTCCGTAGCCGTTGAAGACGCCGTCGACGATGCGAACGGTGCCGACCGCCTGCAGCTGCGTCGGACGCCCGGTGACGGCGACGCCGCCGGCCAGGCGCGCCTCGAGCCCGGCGCCGCGAATGTAGAAGCGCTGGCCCAGCCGTGCATCGACCTTCAGCACGACGTCCATCGGCGGGGCGCCTTGCCGTTCCTTCGGCGGCTGCTCGCGCTGCACGACGACGACGTCGCCGGGCAAGGTGCGCGGACCGCGCAGCGACGAGAAGTCGACATAGGCGCCGTCGACGGTCGGCGTCGCGTACAGCTCCGCGCGCGTTGGCGTCAGGGTGATGCCGCCTTCGCCGCTCACCACCATCCACCGGTCGCGCCGCTGCAGGATCGGCAGCCGCGTCGCCGTGATGCCGATGCTGCCCGTCAGCGTCTGCAGCGCCACGCGGCCGGTGACCTTCAGCGTGCCTGGCTGGCCGGTCGTGAGGGCGCCGAGCGCGCGTGCCTCGTCGGGCGGCACGCGCGCCTCGCCGGTGAACGTCATCTCGTCGAGCACCAGCACGCCGTCCTCGACCGCGGCGTTGAGCGTGCCGTTCTCCAGCCGGAAACCCTGTTCGATCCAGACGAGCCGCAGGTCGCGTCCCCGCACCTGGCCGTTGGCGCTCGGGCTGCCCGGCGTGCCGCCGATCACCGCCTGCACCGTTGCCGAGCCCTGGATCTGCACGGTGTCGCCGATCAGAGGGCCCATCCATCCGAGGTCGGGCAGCGTCGCGTCGAGGTTCACGCGGAAGGGCCGGTTCTGCGCGAGCCGCAGTCCTTCGGGATCGACGTAGGCGTCGATGACGGCGTCGACCTTGCCGAGCGCGCGGCCGCGCACGTACGCGGCGCCGGTCACGCGGTTGTCGACGATGCTGAGCGCCGCGCCGACGTCGCTCACGCCGATCGCGTGGATCGCGTCGGCGCCGCTGTACAGGTCGCCGCTCGTGCGCTCGATCACGAAGATGCCGCTCAAGGCTGCCGCGTACTCGAGGTTCCAGCGGCCGGCGAGCGTCAGCGGCTTCGGGTCGGCCGCGGTCGTTCTCACGGCGCGCCGCGCCGCGCGCGCACGTGGGTCGAGCGCCTGCGGCTGCAGTTCGGCGAAGGCGCCGAACGTTCGCCAGCGCCCGTCGCCGCGGCTGAACTCGACCTCGGTGAAGCGCGTCCCGCGCATCGTGAGCTGTGCCGGCCCGAGCGCGATGCGATCGGCCGCGACGACCAGCGGCGCCGTGCCGTCGAGCAGGAGGTCGAGCGGCTTGCCGGCGGCCAGCGAATCCACCTTGCCCCGCCACGCGTCCTGCAGCCAGCCGCCGCTCGCCCGCAGCGTCAGCGGCTCTCCGGTCTCCGTCTTCGCGTCCACTGCGATGGCGTGCGCCGACGTCGTTCCCTTCGCCGTCAGGATGGCGGTGGACAGCCAGAGTTCCGGCCGGCCCGGCGCCTTGTGCCCGCTCAGCGTCAACTCGACGGCGAGCGGCGCGTCCGCGGCCAGGCCGCCGCGCAGCGCGGCATCGAACTTTCCGATCTTGTGCTGGCCAGGCAGCAACAGTGCCGCGCCGGTGGCCGTGGCCTCTATCCATGGCGACTGCACCGTGCCGCCCAGCTTGCCCTGCGCCGAGATGCTGCCGCCGAGCGACGCGGCGAGGTCACCGAGGCGCGGCACTTCGATGTCGAACGACAGCTCGCTGCCGCCGCCGATGCCGCCGCGCGCGCGCAGCCGCGCGTCGCCGGACACGAGCTCGGTGTCGACATCGAGCCGGTCGCCGTTCAATTGCAGGTCCGCGCGGCCCTCGACCGGGCGTCCATACAACCGGCTGTCGCTCAGCGCGATTTCGGCGCGTCCGCGCCGCACGGGCCGCAGCGTGCCGTCGACGTTCAGCCGGCCATTGAGACGCGTGTCGAAGCCGGCCACGAACTTCGACAGGTCGAGCGCGCGAAAGTCGCCGCGCAGCTGCGCGGCCGTCGCCTGGCCGAGCTGGATGCGACCGCTGAGGTCGGCGCGGCCTTCGCCGAGACGCGCAATTGCCCGTTCGATGTCGACGACATCGCCGGCCACGGCGACGGCGAAGTCGAGGTCGATCGGAAGGCCGCGCGCGTTGGTCGCGCGGCCGGTGAAGCGCTGCCGGCCCTGCCCGGACTCGAAGTCGATCTGGCCCGATGCCTGTGTAGCCGTGGCGGCCGTGTGGACGCGCGACGCGTCGATGCCCGTGAACGTCACCTGGCCTGCGAGCGCACCGTCCGCGGAGCGAACGACGCTCGCCCGCGCGCTGCCGCCCGCGCCTTCGATCCGTTCGAGCGTGAGGTCGAGCGCCGCGGCAGACCAGCGCAGCCCGCCCCGCACCGACTGCACTGGCAGGCGCCGGCGGTCGACGGGTCCGGGCAAGGCGTTCGTCAACTGGAAGGGGCCGGCCAAGGTGAAGTCGGCGCCGGTTTGCGGCTGCAAATCCGCCGTGCCTGCCAACCGCATCGAAGGGACGTCGGACAGCCACTTGTCCGGTTCGAAGTCCGCGATCGTCAGCGACAGCGCGGCGAGCGGCACGGGCGAGAACGGCGTGATGCGCGCCTGCGCATCGAGTCGGCCCGCGTCGTTGTCGCTGCGAGCGACGAGTGCCATGTCCAGCAGCGAGCCGCTGGCGTCCAGCACCGCCCGCACGGGCTTGTCGAGAACGATCGATCGCAGTTCCGCGTGCACCGAGAGCGGGAACGGACGGGCGGCGCCCAGCGTGCCGCCGAGCACCGCGTCCGACGGTCCGTACCGGGCACTGGCGTGTTCGATCCGGATCGCGTGCTCGTCGGCTTGTCCGCGCAGCCGGACGTCTTTGACCACGTGCGGCTCCTGCCCGCGTTCGCCCAGTCGCAGTTCGCCGATCGTCACGTCGCGCAGGCGTACGCGCAGGGACAGCGGCAGCGCAAGCGATGCCGGTGCCTCGGGTGAGGACTTCGTTTCGCTCGGCGCCCAGGCGACGTTCGCCGACCCGGCCGAAACCTGCGCGAGGTCGATCAACCGGTTCTGCACGCTGAGTTGCGCGGGATTCACGACGACGTCCGTCGCCTCCAGCGCGAACCCCGGTTCGTCGACCACGATCCGCTCGAACGTGAAGCCGTCGTGGAGCGATCCACGCACACCGGTCGCGTGCAACGAGGGCACGGCCCAGGTCCCCGCCCACAGGAGTGCGCGCAGGCCAGGGGCCGTGGTGCCCAGCCACACCGCCAGAAGTCCGATGGCCGCGACCACGGCCGCGGCAGGCACCAGAACGACGGCGATCGAAGTCAGCCACGGCGGACGACGATGCGGTGTCGCAGGCGGCCGGGCGGCGGACGGAGGCGGGGTGTCGGCCATGACGCTAGAACGCGATCGCGATCGAGAAGTGCACCCGCACCTGCTGCTCGCGCTCGCCGTACGCGACGTCGACCGCGAGCGGTCCGGCCGGCGTGCGATAGCGCACCCCAAGGCCGACCCCGACCGCCGGATCGAGCGCGCTCCATTTATCGGCGGCATCGCCGACGTCGACGAACGCCGCCACGCCCAGGTTGCCATCGAAGCGGTCGGTCCACTTGACGTACTCGGCCGACGCCACGGCGAGCGTGCGGCCGCCGATCGTGGCGGTGCCCTGCTTGACGCCGATGCTTTCGAAGCTGTAGCCGCGGACGGTCGTCGTGCCGCCGGTGCGGAACAGGTACTTCGAAGGCACGGCCGCGATGCTGTCCGCCTGCACGTAGCCGAGGTCGGCGCGCGCGATGAAGACGTCCCGTGCGCCGACCGGGAAGAACTGCTGGATGCGGCCGTAGCCGCGCAGGAAGGCGTCGTCGAGCTGCGTGCCGCTCGCGCCCACGGTGCCTTCGAGCCGCAGGATGTTGCCTCGGCGCGGGCCGACCAGATTGTCCACGTCGCGCCGCACCCAGCTGTACGTCGTGGACAGGACGCTCAGACGCTGCCAGTCGGTGACCGGCGTGCGGCGGTTCTCGTGCTCGAAGTTGACCGACCACCGGGTCACGAGGTTGTTGCCGATCCGCGGGCCCACGGTTCGCGCCCTCGCGGCGCCCAGGCCCCAGCGTCGCACTCGCAGGTCCTCGACGTCGGAGTCCTCGACCAGCACGCCGACGCTGTCCTGGATCCGGTTCGGCCGCGGCGGCAACAGGACGTCGGCGTAGCCGAACCCGCCGGTCTGGTCGAGGCGCGCGCCGGTCAGCAGCACCAGCGGACGGTCGAACAGAATGTTCTGGCGATAGGCGACCTCGACGTGGGGGCCGGTGTTGGTCTCGTAGCCGACGCCGATGCTGATCCGCCTGAGACGCGATTCGCGGACGACGACCTTCAGCGGCACCTCGTCCGGCTGCTCCGGCGTCGGCGGCAGAGTGACGACCGCGTTGGAGAAGAAGGGAGTGTCGGTCAGCGCCTGCTGGAACTCGACGAGCAAGGCGCGATCGTAGGGCGCGCCCGGCGTGAACGGGTTGAAGCGCTCCACGAGCGTAGCGTCGAAGCGGCTCAGTCCCTCGACCTGCAACCCGCCGACGGTGTAGGCCGGCCCGCTGTCGATTTCGACTTCCAGCGTCGCGGTCGCGCTCTCGACATCGACGCGCGCGCCGGAGCCGACGAGGAGCGCGCCGGCGAAGTGGCGCTCCTCGGTCGACGCGAGCAGGCGCATCTTGGCCCGCTCCCACTCGGCCGAGCGAAACGGGCTGCCGGGCCCCAGTGGCCAGGCGGCGCGCAGTTCCTCGGCGCGTTGCGCGAAGCGCGGCTCCGCGAGCGCGCCGGTGAACTTCAGGTTCACGGAATCGACGCGGGTCAGCGGTCCGAGGTCGACGATCAGCCGGTAGCGGGTGGCACCGGCTCCGGCGGGCTCGAAGCGCAGCTTCGGATCGAAGTAACCCTCGGTGGCGAGCGCCTCGCGCACCGCGCGCTCGGCGCGCCGCAGTTCGCGCTCCTCGTCCGCCTCGTCCGCGTCCGGGCCGAGCGTGAAGCGGACCAGGGCGGCGTCCACGACGCCGGCCAGCGCACTCGGCAGGCCGGGCGCTGCTGCCGCGACCGGGCTGGCGTCCTGCGCCGCCGCGTGGAGCGGCCAGACAAGCAGGAGGATGGCGACGGCGGCTAGGAAGCGGCGGAGCACGATGCGGTACGGGGCGGGCCGGCAATGCGGGAAACACACCGTGGCGGCAGGGCGTCGATGCTAGCAGGGGGCCGAGCGCCTCTTCGTCGGCTTGAAAGGCCAAGCACCGGCCCAAAGTACCCGCTAACCAAAGGGCCATTGCGCACACCATCCATGCGACTCGACAAGCTCACGACCAAGTTCCAGGAAGCGCTTCAGGACGCGCAGTCCATCGCCGTCGGCCACGACAACCAGTACATCGAGCCCGTGCACGTGCTGCTCGCGATGCTCCGGCAGGACGACGCCGGGACGAAGTCGCTGCTGCAGCGCGCCGGAGTCAACGTGGCGGCGCTCGCCGGCGCACTGGACGGCGCCGTCAAGCGCCAGCCCCAGGTGAAGGGCGGCGATGGCCAGGTGCAGATCGGCCGCGATCTCACGGCCGTCCTGAACGCCACCGACAAGGAAGCGCAGAAGCGGGGCGACAGCTACATCGCCAGCGAGATGTTCCTGCTGGCGGTGGCGGACGACAAGGGCATCGCCGGCCAGCTCGCGCGCGATCACGGCCTGTCGAAGAAGGCGCTGCAGGCCGCCGTCGATGCCGTGCGCGGCGGCCAGAGCGTGGACTCGGCCGAGGCCGAAAGCCAGCGCGAGGCGCTCAACAAGTACACGATCGACCTGACCGAGCGCGCCGAGCAGGGCAAGCTCGACCCGGTGATCGGCCGCGACGACGAGATCCGCCGCGCGATCCAGATCCTGCAGCGGCGCACGAAGAACAACCCGGTGCTGATCGGCGAACCGGGCGTGGGCAAGACCGCCATCGTCGAGGGCCTCGCGCAGCGCATCGTCAACGCCGAGGTGCCCGAGACGCTGAAGGGCAAGCGTGTCCTCGTGCTCGACATGGCGGGGCTGCTGGCGGGCGCCAAGTACCGCGGCGAGTTCGAGGAGCGCCTGAAGGCGGTGCTGAAGGAGGTGTCGGCCGAGGCCGGGAAGATCATTCTCTTCATCGACGAGATGCACACGATGGTCGGCGCCGGCAAGGCCGAAGGCGCCATCGACGCCGGCAACATGCTGAAGCCGGCGCTGGCGCGCGGCGAGCTGCACTGCATCGGCGCCACCACCCTCGACGAATACCGCAAGTACATCGAGAAGGACGCCGCGCTCGAGCGCCGTTTCCAGAAGGTGCTGGTCGACGAGCCGAGCGTGGAGGCGACCATCGCGATCCTGCGCGGGCTGCAGGAACGCTACGAGCTGCACCACGGCGTCGAGATCACCGACCCGGCCATCGTCGCCGCCGCCGAGCTTTCGCATCGCTACATCACCGACCGCTTCCTGCCCGACAAGGCGATCGACCTGATCGACGAGGCGGCCGCGCGCATCAAGATGGAGATCGACTCCAAGCCGGAGTCGATGGACAAGCTCGACCGCCGCATCATCCAGCTCAAGATCGAGCGCGAGGCGGTCAAGAAGGAGAAGGACGAGGCGTCGATCAAGCGGCTCGAGCTGATCGAGGCCGAGATCGCGCGCCTGGGGCGCGAGTACGCCGACCTCGACGAAGTGTGGAAGGGTGAAAAGGCGGCCGTGCAGGGCACGCAGCACATCAAGGAAGAGATCGAGAAGCTGCGCGTGCAGATGGAGGATCTCAAGCGCAAGGGCCAGTACGACAAGCTCGCCGAGATCCAGTACGGCAAGCTGCCGCAGCTGGAAGCGCAGATGAAGCAGGCCGAGACGGCGGAAGCGCCGAAGGGCAGGCCGAAGCTGCTGCGAACCCAGGTCGGCGCAGAGGAAATCGCCGAAGTGGTCTCGCGCGCCACCGGCATCCCGGTCAGCAAGATGATGCAGGGCGAGCGCGAAAAGCTTCTGAAGATGGAAGGGTTCCTGCACAAGCGCGTGGTCGGCCAGGACGAGGCGGTGCGGCTCGTCTCGGACGCCATCCGCCGCTCGCGTGCTGGCCTGTCGGACCCGAATCGCCCGTATGGCTCGTTCCTGTTCCTCGGTCCGACCGGGGTCGGCAAGACCGAACTGACCAAGGCGCTCGCCGAGTTCATGTTCGACGCCGAGGAAGCGCTGATCCGCATCGACATGAGCGAGTTCATGGAGAAGCACTCGGTCGCGCGGCTGATCGGCGCGCCGCCGGGCTACGTCGGCTACGACGAAGGCGGCTACCTGACCGAGGCGGTGCGCCGCAAGCCGTACGCGGTGATCCTGTTCGACGAGGTCGAGAAGGCGCACCCTGACGTGTTCAACGTCCTGCTCCAGGTGCTCGACGACGGCCGCATGACCGACGGGCACGGCCGCACGGTGGACTTCAAGAACACGGTGATCGTGATGACGTCGAACCTCGGCTCGCACGAGATCCAGCGGCTGGCGGGCGAGGAACCGGACGTGATCAAGGACACGGTGATGGGCGAGGTGCGCAAGCACTTCCGGCCGGAGTTCATCAACCGGATCGACGAGATCGTCGTGTTCCACGCGCTCGACAACTCGCAGATCCGGGCGATCGCGAAGATCCAGCTGAAGCGGCTCGAGCAGCGGCTGGCCGCGCAGGACATGAAGCTCGACGTCAGCGACGCGGCGCTCGCCGAGGTGGCGAAGGTCGGCTTCGATCCGCTCTACGGCGCGCGGCCGCTCAAGCGCGCGATCCAGCAGCAGATCGAGAACCCGGTCGCGCGGCTGGTGCTCGAAGGCCGGTTCGGCCCGAAGGACGTGATCCCGGTCGACTTCAGGAAAGGCGAGTTCACCTTCGAGCGGATCGTGCACTGACACGCTCCGGCGGCTGACCGGCGGACGTGGGCACGGCGGCGAGGACGTAGCATTCCGAGGGTCAGGCGCCGAGCGATCGTCGGGCTCCTGCGTGATCTGAGTGATCTGAGTGATCGGAGGCCGGCGTGTTCCTCGTTCGACAAGCCTTTCTCCCGGCATGGCTCGCCGTGCTCGCGGCCTTGCTGGGCGGCTGCGCGACGGCCCTGCCGTCGCTCGACGGTCGCGCGACCACGCAGGCGCTGGAAGACACGGCGGACACGCGGCTCGGACGGGCGGTGCAGGCCGACGTGGTGGCGCACCCCGGCCAGACCGGCGTCCACCCGCTGCTGAACCCGCGCGACGCGTTCGCCGCCCGTGTGCTCCTCGCGGCATCGGCAGAGAAGTCGATCGACGCGCAGTACTACATCTGGCACGGCGATGCCGTCGGCGTCCTGATGTTCGAGGCGCTGTGGCAGGCCGCCGAGCGCGGGGTGCGCGTGCGCCTGCTGCTGGACGACAACAACACCGTCGGCCTCGATCCGACCATCGCGGCGCTCGACGCCCATCGGAACATCGAGGTGCGGCTGTACAACCCGTTCGTGCAGCGTGGTTCACGGCTGGCGGGTTACCTCACCGACTTCGCGCGCCTCAACCGCCGCATGCACAACAAGTCCTTCACGGTCGACAACCAGATCACCGTGGTCGGGGGCCGCAACATCGGCGATGAGTACTTCGGGGCGGGAAGTGGAGTGGTCTTCGCTGACCTCGACGTCGTTGCGGTGGGGCCGGCCGTGCCGGAAGTGTCGAAGCAGTTCGACCTCTACTGGAACAGCGCGTCCGCTTACCCTGCCGCGGCCTTCGTTGCGCCGGCCGGCGCGGACGCTGCAGCGCGACTGGCTGCCCTGTTCAGCGCGACG
>Ga0209254_10001496_pt1 | contig 21000 bp, 19 predicted proteins | sample FrelakmetDIP11DI_FD_187148 | JGI IMG/M metagenome (GOLD analysis project Ga0209254, IMG submission 187148) | Freshwater lake sediment microbial communities from the University of Notre Dame, USA, for methane emissions studies - DIP11 DI (SPAdes)... | ecosystem: Environmental > Aquatic >...
CTACAATCCCGCCCATGCACGCCTGGACCTTCGACTTCCTCCGCCGCCAGATCGTCGGCATCGACTCGTCGTTCGACACGCCGTTCGGCCGCCGGTTGATGGTGTACTGCGACTACACGGCCTCCGGGCGCTGCCTGGTGTTCGTCGAGCGCTACCTGCAGACCCTGCAGCGCAGCTACGCCAACACCCACACCGAGGACGACGTCACCGGCCGCAGCATGAGCCGCCTGCTGCACGAGGCGGAGGCGATGATCAAGCGGGCGGTCAATGCCGGCCCGCAGGGACGCATCGTCGCCTGCGGCACCGGCGCCACCGGCGCGATCGACAAGCTGCAGCAGATCCTGGGCGTGGCGCTCCCGCCAGCCACCCGCCGGGTGCTGGGCGACGAGCTGCGCGAGTTCCTCGGCGAGGAGCGCTTCGAGGAATTCCGCGCGTTCCAGCAGTCGCACCAGCCCGTGGTGTTCGTCGGGCCCTACGAGCATCACTCCAACGAAGTCACCTGGCGCCAGGGCCTCGCGACCGTGGTCGAGGTGAACCTCGCGCCCGACGGCGGCGTGGATCTCGCGCACCTCGAGGCGCTGCTCGCCGACCCCCAGTACCAGGGCCGCCTGCGCATCGGCTCGTTCTCCGCGGCCTCGAACGTCACCGGCATGCGCTCGCCGGTGAGCGACATCGCGCGCCTGCTGCACCGGCACGGGGCGTACGCCTGCTTCGACTACGCCGCGAGCGGGCCCTACGTCGCGATCGACATGAACCCGCCGCGCGACCCCGACGGCGGCGACCCCTCGATCGACGCGGTGTTCCTGTCGCCGCACAAGTTCCTCGGCGGCCCCGGCTCGAGCGGCGTGCTGGTGTTCAACGAGCGCCTCTACCCGCGCGACCTGCCGCCGAGCGTGGCGGGCGGCGGCACCGTGGACTACGTGAGCCCGCTGGACCAGGACTTCATCGTCGACATCGAGGAGCGCGAGAAGGCCGGCACGCCCGGCGTGCTGCAGACCCTCAAGGCGGGCCTCGCGCTCGCGCTCAAGGGCCGCCTCGGCGCAGAGCGCATCGAGGCCCGCGAGCAGGAACTGGTGGGCCGTGCCCTCGCGCGCTGGGGCGCGCACCCGCGCATCGAGATCCTCGGCAACCCCGACCCCGCGCGCCGCATCGGCATCGTGTCCTTCAACCTCGGCGACCCCCGCGGCCGCTACCTGCATCCCAAGTTCGTCACCGTGCTGCTGAACGACCTGTTCGGCATCCAGTCGCGCGCCGGCTGTTCCTGCGCGGGGCCCTACGGCCACCGGCTGCTCGGCATCGACCAGCCGACCTCGGAGCTCTACCGCGACTGGGTGCGCAAGGGCTTCCAGGGCATCAAGCCCGGCTGGTGCCGCGTCGGCTTCCACTACTCGATGGACGACGTCGAGGCCGGGTTCGTGATGGACGCCGTGGAGTTCGTCGCCGAGCACGGGCACCGGTTCCTGCGGCTGTACGCGTTCGACCCGGCGACCGGCGCGTGGAGCCACCGCCAGTACCGCGAGCACGATGCGGCGTTCTCGCTGGAGGCGGCGCTCGCGGCAGGCGGCTGCGACGAGACCGCGTTGCCGGCGGAGGAACGCGAGCGGCTCTACGCCGAGGCCCTCGGCGAGGCGCAGGACTGGGCCGGGCGGCTCGGCGAGCCCGACGCTGCCCCGCCGCGGCCCGCGGCCGCGGACTTCGGCGAGCTGCAGTTCTTCAATGTGGGTTGAACGGCCGCGCGTCAACCGCCGGCGGGCGGGCGCGTTGGTCGCCGGCATGAATGTCCGCATCCGGCGGCCGGGAGGGATCGCAATGCAGTCGAGAACGGTGCGGCCCTGGCGGCGCGTGGCAGGTGCCACCGTGCTCGCGTTCCTCGCTGCCTGCAGCGGCGGCGGCTCCGGCGGCGACGGCGGATCAAGCGGTGCGGGTGGCTCCGGCGGCAGCGGCGGCAGCGCCCCGCCGCCCATCTCCAGTACCGAGGCCTTCCGTTTCCTGAACCAGGCCACGTATGGCGCCACCGAGGCCGAGGTCCAGCGCCTGGTCGCCCTCGGCGACAGCACCACGGGTTACGACCGCTGGATCGACGACCAGCTTGCGCAGCCCGCCTCGCTGCAACTGCCGACGGTACTGGCCGCGCTCCCTGGCCTGAGCAACCCGCTGCAGATGCTCTTCGTCCTCAACCAGGACCGGCAGGAGATCTGGTTCCGCAACTCGATCCGCGGCCCGGACCAGTTGCGGCAGCGGGTCGCGTTCGCGCTTTCGCAGGTCTTCGTGGTGTCGCAGCAGAGCGTGCTGCAGAACTACCCGTTCGCGCTCGCCGACTACTACGACATGCTGGCCCGCAACGCCTTCGGCGACTTCCGCCAGCTCATGAACGACGTGACGCTGCACCCCGCGATGGGCCTGTACCTGAACATGCTGGGCAACCAGAAGCCCGACGTGGCGCGCAACATCCGGCCCGACGAGAACTACGCGCGCGAGCTGCTGCAGCTCTTCACCGTCGGCCTCGTACAGCTCAACGCGGACGGCACGGTGCGCACCGGCACCGACGGCGTGCCGCTGCCGGTGTTCGACCAGGCCGTGATCGAGGGCTTCGCCAACGTGTTCACCGGCTGGCACTTCGGCGGCGCGCTCGGCTTCGAGCAGGCCCGGCCGACGCTCGCCAACCAGGTCCAGCCCATGTGGGCCTACCCCGAGCAGCACTCGCCGCTCGCCAAGCAGCTGCTGCCGTATCCCGGCGCCACGATGTCCTCGCTGCCGGCCGGGCAGGCCGCGCAGCAGGACCTCGCCGACGCACTCGACAACATCTTCCGTCACCCGAACGTCGGGCCGTTCGTCGCGAAGCAGCTCATCCAGAAGCTCGTGACCAGCAACCCGTCGCCGCAGTATGTCGGGCGCGTCGCCGCGAGGTTCAACGACGACGGCACGGGCAAGCGCGGCAACCTCGGCGCCGTGGTGCGTGCGATCCTGCTCGATCCAGAGGCGCGGCCCGCCGCCGGCACGGCCTCGGCCGGCAAGGTCAAGGAGCCGCTGCTGCGGCTCACCCAGCTCTGGCGGGCCTGCGGCGCCCAGTCGGCGAGCGGCCAGTACCGCATCGGCAATATCAACGCGGTGTTTGGCCAGGGGCCGCTGCAGGCGCCCTCGGTGTTCAACTTCTTCAGCCCGTCCTACGCGCCGCCCGGCGAGACCGCCGAGCAGGGGCTCGTGGCCCCCGAACTGCAGATCGCCACCGAGTACCTGAACACCACGGTGACCAATACGTTCTACAACGTGATCTTCTTCTGGAACTCGACCGTGCCCGGGCTGCCCGCCAACGCGATCGTCATGGACTTCACGCAGGAGGCGGCGCTCGCCGGCGACGCCGAGGCGCTGGTGAACCGCATCACCGAGAAGCTGCTCGGCGGCACGATCTCGCCGACGCTCAAGGCCGAGGCGAAGGCAGCCGTGGAGCGCGTGCCGGCCACGAGCGCGGGCCAGCGGGTGGCGGAAGCGATGTTCCTCATCGCCACCTCGCCCGAGTACGTGCTGCAGCGCTGAGGAGACCGCCATGAACCGCATCACCCGACGTCGCTTCGTGCAGGCCCTCGGCGCCGGCGGACTCAGCTACGCGCTCGGCCGCACCCCCGGCACCGTGTGGGCGCAGGCGGCCGGCACCGCCGGCTTCGGCGACTACAAGGCGCTCGTCTGCGTATTCCTGGTCGGCGGCAACGACTCGTGGAGCATGGTCGTGCCGCGCTCAGCGGCGGAATACGACGCCTACGCGCGGTCGCGCCAGAACCTCGCCATCCCCCGGGACGAGCTGCTGCCTGTGGAGGCCATGAACGGGGAGGGCGTGCTGTTCGGCCTGCATCCCTCGATGGCCGGCATCGCGGGGCTGTTCGAGTCGGCGCGCTGCGCCGTGGTCGCGAACGTCGGGCCGCTGGTCGTGCCCACCACCAAGGCGCAGTACCAGGCCCAGTCCGTCCCCCTGCCGCCGCAGCTCTTCTCGCACAACGACCAGCAGGACCAGTGGCACAGCCTGCGTGGGCGGACGGTGTCGAAGTCCGGCTGGGCCGGGCGCATCGCCGACGTGCTCGCGGGCGAGGTAGCGGGCCAGCAACTCGCGCTCAACGTCTCGCTGTCGGGCAACACGCTGTTCCAGGCCGGCACGAGCGCGACGCCGTACGTCATGGGGCCCGCCGGCGCCACTACCTTCACCGGGCTCGGCTCCGCCGGCGGGCAGCCCGCGCGCAAGGCATCGTTCCAGGCGGTCGTGGACGCGAGCTACGGCACGATCTACGAGCGCGGCTACGCCGCGGTGCAGAAGCGCGCCCTGCGCCATGCCGAACTCGTCAACGACGCGCTGGCCGCCGCGCCGCCGCTCGCCACGCCGTTCCCGGAAGACTCGCCGCTCGCGACGCAGCTGCAGACCGTGGCGCGCATGATCGCGGTGCGCGAGCGGCTCCGCATGTCGCGGCAGGTGTTTTTCGTCGCCACCGGCGGCTTCGACACCCATGACGAACAGCTTCAGGACCAGCCCGGCCTGCTCGGCAACGTCAGCGACAGCCTCGCTGCATTCCACCGGGCCACCGTCGAGCTGGGCGTGGCCTCGAGCGTCACGACGTTCACGCAGTCCGATTTCGGACGCACGCTCACCTCGAACGGCGACGGCAGTGACCACGCCTGGGGCGGCGTGCAGCTCGTGATCGGCGACGGCGTGCGCGGCCGGACGATCTACGGCCGGTATCCCACGCTCGAGATCGGCGGCCCCGAGGATGTGGGCGGCGGGCGGTTCATCCCGGCGGTGTCGTCGGACCAGTACGCGGCGACGCTCGCGAGGTGGTTCGGGGTGACGGACGGGCAGCTCGGGACGGTGGCGCCGTCGCTCGGCAACTTCGCCCAGAAGGACCTGCGGTTCCTGATCTAGTCGATTTCCCCGTATTGCATGAGTCCATAATCCGGAGGTAAGTTGGACAAGGTCTAAAGCGGTTCGGCACCCAACAGGAACCAGGGTGCCAGGACCCCAAGCCGCTACGAGGGAGTGTCACCATGAACCGTCGCCACACGTCGCTCTGGTCGGTGCTGGTGGGAGCCGGGCTCCCGGCCGCGATCGCCCTCGCGGGCCCGCTCGGCCTGCCGCCGGTGCCCGTGCCAGCCAGCAACCCGATGACGCCCGAGAAGATCGCGCTCGGCAGCACGCTGTTCAACGACAAGCGCTTCAGCTCCACCGGCGAGGTGAGTTGCGCCACCTGCCACGATGCGACCAAGGCCTTCACGGACAGCCCGCGCAAGACCTCCGAGGGCATCAAGCAGCTGACCGGCACCCGCAATGCACCGACGGTGGTGAACGCCGCGTTCTTCGAGAAGCAGTTCTGGGACGGCCGCTCCGCCGACCTCGAGGACCAGTCGCAGCACCCGTTCGTCAACCCGATCGAGATGGGTCTGCCTGACCACGAGCCGATCCTCAAGATCGCCCGTACGGACGCGGCCTACATCGACATGTTCCGCAAGGCGTTCGCCATCGAGCCTTCGGCGATCACCATGGAGCACGTGAAGATGGCCATCGCCAGCTTCGAGCGCACCCTGGTCGCGGGTGATTCGCCTTTCGACAAGTACTACTTCGGCGGCGACAAGACCGCGATGAACGAGGCCGCGGTGCGCGGCTTCCAGGTGTTCCTCGGGGACGGCCGCTGTGTGTCGTGCCACACCATCGAGCAGGATCACGCGCTGTTCACCGACAACCGCTTCCACAATGTCGGCGTCGGCATCAACCGCATCCAGGACAAGGTGCCGCAGATCGCGCCCAGGTTCCTCGAGGCGAAGGCCAAGGGACTCGACGTCGACAAGGCGGTACTGTCGGATCCGTCGTCGTCCGAGCTCGGCCGCTTCGCAGTCACGGACGGCCTCGACGAGCTGGGCGCCTTCAAGACGCCGACACTGCGCAACGTCGCCGTGACCGCGCCGTTCATGCACGACGGCAGCCTCGCCACGCTGCGCGACGTGGTCGTGCACTACAACAACGGCGGCGTCACCAACAAGGGCGACAAGGTGAACGACTTCCTGAGCGGCGGCATCCGGCCGCTGAACCTCGAGGAGCAGCAGATCTCCGACCTCGTCGCCTTCATGGAGGCGCTCACGAGTCCGCAGCACGCCAGGCCCGCCACCACTGCAGGAGTGCAGCCATGAGCAACAACTACTCCCGCCGCAGCTTCCTGAAGACGGCCGGCTCGGTCGCGGCCGTCGGCGCGCTGCCCGTGACGATGGTCGAACTCGCGTTCGCGAAGTCCAGTGAGAACTTCACGTTCGCCTACATCTCGGACGCGCACATCCAGCACATGAGCGGCACGCGGTTCGTGAACAACTGGGACCGTGGCCTGATCCGCGCGGTGGCCGAGGCGAACCTGATGACGCCGAAGCCCGACTTCGTGATGTTCGGGGGGGACCTGGCGCAGCTCGGCAGCAAGCCCGAGCTCGACCACGGCGCCGGGATGCTCGCCAAGCTCACTGCGCCGCTGCACGCCGTGATGGGCGAGCACGACTACTACCTCGACCTCGGCGAGTACTGGAGCAAGCTGTTCGGCCCGCAGTACTACAGCTTCGACCACAAGGGTGTGCACTTCGTCGTGCTGAACAGCATCCTCACCACCGACGAGTGGACGTTCAAGCGCTGGCCGACGGCCGAGCAGCGCATGCTCGAGATGGCGGGCCTCGACAACCCGAACGGGTCGCCGTTCATGGTGGGCGAGAAGCAGCGCGAGTGGCTGGCGAAGGACCTCGCCAAGGTGAGCAAGGACACGCCGGTCGTGGTGTTCTCGCACTCGCCGCTGCAGAAGATCTACAAGGGCTGGAACTTCTGGACCGACGACGCCGAGCAGGTGCAGGCGCTGCTCGCGCCGTTTGACAAGGTGAACGTAGTCTACGGTCACGTGCACCAGATCCAGTACAACCAGATCGGCAACATCAGCTTCAACTCCGTGATGGCGACGGCGTGGCCGTGGCCGTACCCGCAGAGCTACGCGCAGGCCGAGACCCACCTGCCGAAACTCACCATCCCGATGAATCGCGCCGACCCGTTCTTCGAGCGCGACGCGACGGGCTGGCAGATGATCGACGTCAACACGGGCCGCGTGGCCCTGGCGTACAACCTGTACAACAACAAGTCGCGCACCGTGGCGTTCGATCCGAAGCTCGGCCATCCCGTGGACAAGGGGCTGCAGACCGTCGCGCTCGAGCCCAACCGGACGCATTACTGACGCACCGCGGAGACAGCACATGAAGCAGACCATCATCCGTTGCGGCCTGGCCGCGGTCGTCGGGCTCTCGCTTTCGCTCGGGGCGACGGCTGCCCGAGCCGACGAGTTCACCAAGCAGGACGTGGAGCGCTGGAACGCGCAGTTCATGCAGGTCGTGCAGAAGGGCCGTGAGCTCTGGACCAGCCCCGCGCTCGGCAAGAACGGCGTGGTGTGCGCGCAGTGCCACCCGAACGCCGCGAACTCGCACCCGGAGACCTATCCGAAGTTCCAGAAGCAGATCGGCAAGGTGATCACGCTGCCCGAGATGATCAACTGGTGCATCCGCAACCCGCTGGAGGGCCAGCCGCTCGCGGTGGACAGCCCCGAGATGACCGCGCTGGTGGCGTATGCGACGTACGAGCGGCGCGGGGTGAAGCTCGAGCCGGGCAAGCACTGAGCGTTCGAGGCCCTGGCCCCGGCCTGAGGGCCGGGGTGAAGGCTCTTTTTCTTGCCTATTCCACACCCAGCAACTTGAACGCTGCCAGCTTTGCCGCCTTGCGGTCGAAGGTGACGGTGTACTCGCAGCCCGCGGTGACATTGGTCCGCCCGAGCAGGCAATCGGTGAATCCTGCAGTCGAATTTTCAAAGTCGGACAGGGCGCAATCGACCTCGTCAGCCGATTCGATCTCGAATTCCGACACGTGAATGATGCCGCGGATTGCGCCCGCGATCTGCAACCTGTCGTAGGCGTAGATGTCCTTCAGGACCCATGCCGTCTCGGCGATGACAACCCTTGAGACATACCCGGGGTCTTCGTTCGAGCAGTGCGTGGAAATGAATCGTTCCGCGGCACGGATCTGGTCTTCGCTGTCGCGAACCAGCAGGCGCAGAAGGACGTTGGTATCAATCCCGATCATGCCCCAGCGCTCGTGCGACTGCGGATCGCGCGATCGACTCTTCGATTTCCTCGATGCTTGCCTTGCGCTTCGGTGGCGGCAGGATCCCACGCAACGAGGAGACGTCCTTGTTGGCTGCTCGCAGGCGCACGGTTCCATCGTCCCCGACGATGAACAGCACCCGGTCTCCGGGCTTGAGATTCAGCTTGAGCCGAACGGTCTTGGGCACGGTGATCTGTCCCTTGCTGGTCATTCTGGCTTCAGTCATGTCGCCTTACCGAAAGCTGGCTTCCTTACTATAGTGTAAGGAAATCAGCGTCCCGGTGCAGCCGGATCGCAATCCTGCGCGTGCGCAGTCACACTCCGCTCGCGCGAATCGATCGCATTTGCCGAGATTCTGTCCCCGTCCGTCCCCGCACCCGCGAGGCCACCACTCCCATGAAGCGCTGGCTCAAGATCCTCGTCGCCGTCCTCGCCGTGGGGCTGGTCGCCCTGGCGATCGCGCTCAGCCACGACTCGGCCTGCCCGACGACACCGCCGGCGGGGCTCGCGGCCGGTGCAACGCCCATGAAGGCCGCCGTCTATCGCTGCTACGGCCCGCCCGAGGTCGTGAAGATCGAGGACGTCGAGAAGCCAGTCCCGGGCGACGACGAGGTGCTGGTGAAGGTGCGCGCCGCCGCGGTCAATCCGCTCGACTGGCACTACATGCGCGGCGTGCCCTACGTCATGCGCCTCGGCGCCGGCTTCGGCCGGCCGAAGGACACGCGGCTCGGCGTCGATTTCGCGGGGACGGTCGAGGCCGTGGGCAGGAACGTCACGCGATTCCGGCCCGGCGACGCGGTGTTCGGCGCGCGGAGCGGAGCGCTCGGTGAATACGTCCGCGTGACGGCGACGCGCAACGTCGTGCCGAAGCCCGCCCGCCTCACGTTCGAGCAGGCGGCGGGCATCCCGATCGCGGCGGTCACGGCGCTGCAGGCGCTGCGCGACCAGGGCCGCCTCGCGCCGGGGCAGAAGGTGCTGATCAACGGCGCGTCCGGTGGCGTGGGGACTTTCGCCGTGCAGATCGCCAAGGCCCTCGGCGCCGAGGTGACCGGCGTCTCGAGCACGCGCAACGTGGAGCTGGTGCGCTCGCTCGGGGCCGACCACGTCGTCGACTACACGCAGCAGGACTTCACCGCGGGGACGGAGCGCTACGACCTGGTCGTCGACAACGTCGGCAACCACTCGTTCGGCAAGATCCGCCGCGTGCTGGAGCCCCAGGGCCGCTACGTCATCGTCGGCGGCAACAGCGAAGACCGCTGGCTGGGCGCGCTCACGACGCCGCTCAAGGCGATGCTGTGGTCGCCGTTCGTGAGCCAGGAGGCGATGTTCTTCATGGCGGAACTCAAGCCCGAGGATCTCGCGTTCCTGGCCGACCTCATGGCGGCCGGCAAGGTGACGCCGGTGGTCGATCGCACGTATCCCCTGGGCGAGACCGCCGAGGCGATCCGGTATCTCGAGACGGGACGCGCGCGGGGAAAGGTCATCGTGACGGTGGGGCCGGACGCGGCCGACTGAGCGGAGGGGCAGGCGCCCGGACGCCGCAAGCAGGGCGTTCGAAAGTACTATCCGCGGTCGAAACCATCACGCTCACTCGGAGGAACTTGCCCATGGGTTACTCGATTGCGGCCAAGATTGCGCTCGTTACCGGTGCCAACCGCGGGATCGGCGAGTCGATGGTGGACGCGCTGGTGGCCGCCGGAGCGGGAAAGGTCTACGCGGCAGCGAGAAGGATCGACGACCTCGCGCCGATCCTGGCGCGCCACGGCGCGCGAGTGGTCGCCCTGCGGCTCGACGTCACCGACCCTGCCCAGATCAGAGAAGCAGTCGCAGCGGCGCCGGACGTGCAGCTGCTCGTGAACAATGCCGGTGTAGCGGGTTACGGCGGGGGCGCGTTCGCGAACATCGGGTCGCTGGCGTCGCTGGTGAGCTTTCCGCTGTTCATCGCCTACAGCGCATCGAAGGCTGCCACGCATTCGATTACCCAGGCGGCACGTGCGATGCTCAAGGCGCAGGGGACGCAGGTGTTCGGCGTCTACCCCGGCCCGATCGACACGCGGTTGGCCGAGGCGGTGCCGTTCCAGAAGACGTCACCCGCCGATGCCGCGCGCGCGATCGTCGCCGGCATCCAGGCCGGGACCGAGGACATCTTCCCAGACCCCATGAGCCAGGCGATGGGCGCCGCCTTCTTCGCCGATCCGAAGGCTGTCGAGCGACAGACTGCGTCCATGGTGGTATGAGGGGGCGGTCGCTGAGCCGGCGCAGCGCCGTCGCGGGCGCGCCGGATCCGGTCCGCGGCGCGGCGCGAACCGGTGGGCTCCTGACGGACGAACTTCGGCCCGGCGACCGCCATCGAACCCCGGATGAACCCGCCTTCAGCCCCGCACCGTCCGCCGCTGGCCCGCGCCTCCCTCGCGGCGCTGCTCGGCCTGTTCACCGCCGCCGCCGCGGGGCCGGTGCTCGCGACCGCCAGTCCGGAGCAGCGCACCGACCACCTCGTCTCGCGGCTGGTCGCCGAGCAGGAGGCGGCCGTGCCGGGCCGTCCGCTGCGCCTGGGGCTGCTGCTCGAGCACGACCCGCACTGGCACACCTACTGGTCGAATCCCGGCGACTCCGGCCTGCCGACCAAGGTCCGCTGGACGCTGCCCGCCGGCGTGACCGCGGGCGAGATCGCCTGGCCGCTGCCGACGCGCTTCGTCCTCGGGCCGGTGGTGAACTTCGGCTATGAGGGCCGCACGCTGCTGCCCGTGACCCTCGAGGTCCCGGCGGGATTCGCCGGCGAGGCGCTCGAGATCGAGGCGCACGCGAGCTGGCTGGTGTGCAGGGAGGAATGCATCCCGGGCGAAGCGCACTACCGGCTCGTGCTGCCGGTGGCGGCATCCGCGGTGCCGGGCCCGTGGCAGCAGGTCTTTGCGACGGCCGACCGCCGCCAGCCGCAGCCGGCGCCCGCGACGCTGCGCGCCCGCTACGAGGTCGGCGAGCGCGAGGTGTTGCTGCGACTCGCAGGCGACCTGCCCGACGGCCTCGAGCGCTGGCAGTTCTTCCCCGCGACGCCCGACGTGGTCGAGAACGCCGTCGAGCCGGAATGGCGCCGCGAGGGCGACGGCTACACGCTGCGCCTGGCGCGCAGCACCTACTTCAGGCAGTCGCCGGCACGCTTCGAGGTGGTGCTGCGCGACGGCGAGCGCGGCCTGGCGTTCGCGGCCACGCCTGCGCTGGCGCCGGTGGCGTCCGGCGCGACCGCCGCCGCGACCGGACCGGCACCCACCACGCTCGCGCTGGCGCTGGTGCTCGCGCTGCTCGGCGGCCTGGTCCTGAACCTGATGCCCTGCGTGTTCCCGGTGCTGTCGATGAAGGCCCTCGGCGCCGTCGAGGCGGGCGGCGACCGGCGCGCGCTGCGCCGCCACGGGCTGTGGTACGCGGCGGGCGTCGTGTCGAGCTTTCTCGCCATGGCGGCGCTGCTGCTCGCGCTGCGTCGCGGCGGCGAGCAGCTCGGCTGGGGCTTCCAGCTGCAGGAGCCGGCGTTCGTCGCGGTGATCGCGCTGCTGCTGTTCGCGATGGCGCTCGGCTTTTCGGGACTCGTCGAGTTCGGCGCCCGGTTCGCGGGCCTCGGCGGCCGCCTCGCCGCGGGCCACGGCGACCGCGCGGCGTTCTTCACCGGCGTGCTCGCCTGCGTCGTGGCGAGCCCCTGCACCGCGCCCTTCATGGGCACGGCCCTCGGCTTCGCACTCACACAGCCGCCCGCGGCGGCGCTCGCGGTGTTCGCCGCACTCGGGCTCGGACTCGCGCTGCCCATGCTCGCGCTCGGGTTCGTGCCCGCGCTGGCGCGGCGCCTGCCGCGGCCGGGCTCGTGGATGCAGACCTTCCGGCAGCTGCTCGCCTTCCCGCTGTACCTCACGGTCGTCTGGCTGGTGTGGGTCTACGGCGAGCAGACCTCGCCGCGGGGCATGGCCTTGCTGCTCGTGGCGCTCACGGGGCTCGCGTTCGCGCTGTGGCTGTGGTCGCAGGCGACGCGCGCGGCCGGCACATCGCGGCTCGCCACCCAGGGCGCGGCGCTCGCGGTGCTGGCGGCCTCACTCGCTGCGCCGCTCGCCGCGCGGCCGCCCGTGACGGCGCCGGCCGCCGAGCGCGCCGGCGGGGCGTACGAGCCGTGGAGCGCGCAGCGCCTCGCTGCCCTGCGTGCCGAGGGTCGCCCGGTGCTCGTGAACATGACCGCCGCGTGGTGCATCACCTGCCTGGCGAACGAGCGGGTGGCGCTGTCGTCGCCGGACTTCGCCGCCGCGCTCGCGGCGCGCGACGTGGCCTACCTCAAGGGCGATTGGACGCGACGCGACCCGGCGATCACCGCCTACCTCGAAGGCTTCGGCCGCAGTGGCGTGCCGCTGTACGTGCTCTATCCCGCGCGCGGCGAGCCCGAGGTGCTGCCGCAGATCCTCACGCCGGACCTGCTCCGCCAGGCCCTGTCCCGCCTCTGATCCGTCTATCACCGAAGGAGTCGACACCATGTCCCGATCCACACTGTTCGCCGCCGCCGTCGTCCTCGCCGCTGGCACGCTCGCCGCCACCGCCGCCCGGGCCGACGCCGTCGTCGGCCAGCCCGCCCCCGCCTTCACGCTCACCGACAGCCAGGGCAAGACGCACTCGCTCAAGGACTTCGCCGGCAAGACCGTGGTGCTCGAGTGGACCAACAACGAATGCCCCTTCGTGAAGAAGCACTATGACGGCAAGAACATGCAGGCCCAGCAGGGCGAGGCCAAGGACGACGGCGTCGTGTGGCTGGTGCTCAACTCCTCGGCCAGCGGCAAGCAGGGTCACGTCACGGCGGAGCAGGCCAACGCGATCCAGGCGAAGTGGGGCGCGCGCCAGGCGGCGTACCTGTTCGACACGCCGGGGACGGTCGGCCGCGCCTATGGCGCCAAGACCACGCCGCACATGTACGTGATCGACGGGCAGGGCATCCTGCGCTACAACGGCGCCATCGACTCGAACCCAAGTTCCGACCCGAAGGACATTCCCGGCGCGACGCAGTACGTGCGCGCGGCCCTCGCGGACCTCGAGGCCGGCAAGGCGGTGGCGACCCCCACCACGCGCCCCTACGGCTGCTCGATCAAGTACTGAGCGGCTGCTGCAATCGGCGGCCCGCCCTCGCGGCGGGCCGCTACAGCAGCTTCTCGATCTCGCGCGCCAGCTCGCGGAACACAGGGTTCGCACCGGCGCCGGTGACTGCGGACGGCGAGAGCATCGTGAAGGTGACGCCGTAGTTCAGGTAGCAGACCTCCGCGGTCTGCGCCTGGTCGGCGGATTCCTGGTCGAAGTCGCTCGAGGGGAACCCGACCACCACGAGGCCGCGGTCGCGATAGTCGCGATGCAGGGCCTCGAGGCCCTTGAACTGCGGCGTGAAGCCGCAGTGGCTCGCGGTGTTGACGATCAGCATCCGCGCGAGGCGCGGGAGGCGGATTTGCATGCGGAGCTCTCCTGGACGGCCGCGCAAAGCCTGCGCCGCCGGGACCCAAAGTTTCGACACGCAGGCCGCCGCGAATGCGTCGGGCTCAGGGTCGCGGCCACAACACCCACGCCGTAGGGCACCGACTGCAGGTCCACGGCGACATCGGGCGCTAGGACGCGCCGATCTCCTTCATGTGCCGCTGCAGGGTAAGCTGGTCGAGACCTGAGATCGGCAGGGCGATGAGCAGGCCGATGCGCCAGTCGAACTGCATGAACGCGTCGTGGAAGGCCTTCTTTCGAGCGAGTTCGGGACCGGTCACTGCCAGGGGATCGGGCATGGTCCATCTCGCGACCACGGGCTCGCCCGGCCAGTCGGGTGCCGCTTCCCGTGCGGCCGTGCTGGTCGACCCGGCGCACTGTCACCGCGGGGAAACGGCGCTGTCATCCTCCTCTGATAGCGTTGGAGGCGTCGTAACGCTTTGGCTTGTGGCCAGCGGTCTGTGTCCCGACAGCCGCGTCCACGAAAAACTGGAGGGGTGATCATGCCTGACATCAAGATTGACAAGGTGCCTGATCATGAAGGTCGATCGCTGCCGGTATTCGCCGATCTCGACCGGTGGCTCGAACAGGTCCGCAAGGAGGCGTTCGAGTTGTTTGCCGGTCGCGGCTATGGCGAGGGTCACGCGCTCGAGGACTGGGTTGCCGCGGAGCAGCGCGTCTTCGGTGCGGACTCGGTGATTGTCGAATCAGGCGGGAACTACGAGTTCCGTGTGCCTATGGACGGCTTCAAGCCGACGGAGATCAGCGTCACCGCAACGCCGCGCGAGCTGATCGTCGCGGCGACGGCAGGCGCCGACGCAGGCGGTTCCCCTGCGCTGGGGTTTGCCGAGACCGCGGCGTTCCGGCGCGTCGTGCTGCCCGACGAGATCGCAGTCGAACAGGTCTCGGCGTCGATCAAGCAGGGTGTGTTGACGGTCGTCGCGCCGAAGTCCACTGGGTCCGCAACGATCGAGGTGGCGGTCTCTGCCTGACCGCAGGTGGCTGGCTCGGGGCGTCGTGGCCAGTGCGCGGTGCCCCGGACGACGGGAGCGAACGTGGGCGGCGCTTGAGACGGTGGCGCGATCATGGCGCCAGTGCCGCTGCGTTCGGCCTGGCTCAGCGCAACTGATCCACCAGGACCAGCACCCACGTGACCACGGCCAGCAGCAGCGCGAGCAGCACCGCGCTCGACCCGAGATCCTTGGCGAATCCGGACAGGCGATGCCGCTCGTGGCTGATGCGGTCCACCACGACCTCGATGCCCGTGTTGAGGAGTTCGACGATCATCACGAACAACAGGCTGCCGACCAGCAGCGCACGCTCGATGCCCGTGCGACCGAGCCACAGCGCCAGCGGCACCAGCACGCAGGCCGCCCAGACCTCCTGCCGGAACGCCGCCTCGCTGTGGTAACAGTTCTTCAGCCCCCGCAGGGAATTCACGGTCGCCAGCCAGAGGCGGGCGGCGCCGTCCGGCCGCGGGCCGTCACGCAGCGGCGTCACGGGCTACGCCGACCAGACGGCCAGGCTGGCCGTCGCGAGCAGCGCCCCGATGAGCGCGCCGGCAATCACATCGGTCGGATAGTGCAATCCGAGCACCACCCGGGAGGCAGACACCAGCAGCGTGAACGGCACCAGGACCGGCGCCAGCTGGGGCACGTGCGTCGTTGCCAGCGCCGTGAAGCACACGGCGTGCAGGGTGTGACCCGAGGGGAAGCTGTAGCGATCGAGCGGCGCGGTTCCCAGCTCGATGCCGGCCTGCGCAATGTACGGTCGTTCGCGCACGAGCCGTTCCTTGAGCGACTTGTAGAGCGCCGTGCCGATGAGGCCGGTGGCGGCCATCTGCGCGGCCACCCGCGCGGTGCTCTCGCCGCTCACGACGAGGACGAGCATCAGCAGGTACCAGAAGCCTCCGTCACCGAGCCGGCTCACCGCCACAAACAACGCCTTGACCGCGGGGTATCGGCAACCGCGATTGACGCGCAGGCACAGCGACTGCTCCATCCGCTCGAAGCGCTGCCAGAGTGCAATGGAACCCACGGTATCCATGTCGCCTCGCGGCCGTGCCGCGGCGCGAGGATCGCCGCGACTCGCGTGCAGACTGGACGCAGACCGCTACCGTTCCGTGTCAGGGAGTTGAACGATTGGTGACGACGGCCGAATGTGCCCCAGCCTCTGTGTCGCTACGTCACTGCAAGCACCGTCAGCTCAGACCAGTCCCTTGTCGCGCAGCTCTTCCTTGAAGTAGGCATAGAAGATCGGAGCAGCGATCAGTCCGGGAATGCCGAAGGCCGCTTCCATCACCAGCATCGCAATCAACAGCTCCCAGGCGCGCGCGTTGATATGCGAGCCGACGATGCGCGCGTTGAGGAAGTATTCGAGCTTGTGGATGACGACGAGGTAGGCGAACGAGGCGACGGCCACCGGCAGGCCCTGGCTTAGACTGACGATGATGATCGCCGTGTTCGAGATCAGGTTGCCGATGATCGGCAGCAGGCCGGCGACGAAAGTAATCGCGACCAGGGTCTTGACGAAAGGCAGTTCGACGCCGAACACGGGCAGCGCGACGCCGAGGTAGAGCCACGTGACGAACGTGTTGATCGACGAGATCCAGAACTGCGCGAAGACCACCCGTCGGAACGCGGAGGCCAGACGTTCGGCCTGACGCGCGAGACGCTCGGAGAGCGGGCGTCGGCCCGTATACCGCACGGCCTTCTGCAGCGACAACAGCGCGCCGATGATCATACCCATCAGCACGTGAACCAGCGTGCGCCCGAGATCGCGACCAACGAGTGGCAGGGAGCCCGAGTGCGAACGCAGCCATTCGACCAGTGTTCGCTGCAGCGTATCGGCGTCCTCCGGCACGTAGGCCAGCAGCCCGGCCGGCAGCTGCGCGCGCGCGTCCTCGATGATCTGCGCCATCTTCTGCATCAGGATCGAGAGGCCTTCGCCGCTGTTGCGCAGGAAGGCAGCGAGGCCGAAGCCGGCGGCAACGAGCGCGGCGACAACGACCGTGGCGATCAGTGTCACCGCGAGCAGGCGCGGCCCGTCGCGGCCGAGCGCGCGCAGGCGCAGCCACGGCGTCAGCAGGTTGACCAGTTCGAAGACCAGCAGGCCGGCGAGCAGTGCCGGCAAGAGGCGCAGTTCGAGGGCGAAGCCGAGCGCAAGCGCGCTCAGGCCCCAGGCGACGATGTCGGCACGTGTCACGGACTTGGCGACGGCGGTTCTCCTCGGAAGAGACCGCCTATCTTATAGGGCTTCCCGGGACCCGCACGGGCGCCCTGCCTGCTTTCAGGAGCAGGCGTCCAGGCATCTGCTCCAGTCGGCGTAGAATCGGCGTAAAATACGCCTGGTTTCCCGGGCCGGCGGCCAACGCAGCGAAATCCGCCCGGACAATCCAAGAAAAGGCTACAAAGACAGCGACCGCTGCCATGTCTGCCCAATCGCAACGTCGCCTGCGCGACGTGCTTCTGGGTCCGCCGCGCGACCCGATGGCGCCGGAAACCCGCAAGCACATGGCCCTGGCGGCCTTCCTGGCCTGGATCGGCATCGGGGCCGACGGACTGTCGTCGTCGTCGTATGGTCCTGCCGAGGCCTTCATCGCACTCGGCTCGCACAGCCAGCTTGCCCTCTACCTGGCCATCGCCACCGCGTTCACGGTGTTCGTGATCTCGCTCGCCTACAACCAGGTGATCGAGCTGTTCCCGAATGGCGGCGGTGGCTACAAGGTTGCGACCCAGCTCGTAGGGCCGTATGCGGGACTCGTCGCCGGGTCCGCGCTCATCGTCGACTACGTACTCACGATCGCGATCTCCGTGGCCAGCGGCGTGGACGCCCTGTTCAGCCTGATACCGCCGACACACCAGATCGTGAAGCTCGAGGTCGAGATCGCGATAGTGATGGTGTTGATCTACCTCAACCTGCGTGGCATGCGGGAGTCCATTCGCGTCCTGGCCCCGATCTTCATCGGGTTCGTGATCACGCATTTCTTCCTGATCGTCTACGGAATCGCCAGCCACGGCTCAGGGCTGCGGCCCGAGATCGACCAGACGATCAAGGAGACGCGCGACCTGGCGTCCCAGTCGGGCGGCTTCTTCGTGCTCGCCCTGTTCCTGAAGGCCTACTCGCTCGGTGGCGGCACGTACACCGGCATCGAGGCGGTCTCGAACAATGTGAACATGCTGAAGGAGCCGCGGGTCCGCACCGGCAAGTGGACGATGTTCCTGATGGCGGTGTCGCTGAGCTTCACCGCGGGCGGCATCATCCTCCTCTACCTGCTGTGGGACGTGCAGCCGTCGCACACCGGACAGACGCTCAACGCGGTCGTTTTCGGCGACATCATCGCAAGTCTTGGATTCCAGGGTTCGACGACCTACGCCCTGCTGATAACCGTGCTCGTGTTCGAGGGCGCGCTGCTCTTCGCCGCGGCGAACACCGGCTTCCTGGGCGGCCCGGCGGTGCTTGCCAACATGGCCGTGGACCGCTGGGCGCCCAACCAGTTCAGCTCCCTCTCGTCGCGGCTCGTCACGCGCAACGGTGTATTGCTGATGGGGGTCGCCGCGCTCGCGATCCTGGCCTGGACGGAGGGCTATGTCGGACTGCTGGTGGTGCTCTACACCGTCAACGTGTTCATCACCTTCACGCTGTCGCTGCTCGGCCTGACCATCTATTGGTGGCGGCAGCGTCGCGACGACGCCCTGGCCCCGCGCCGGCTCGTCCTCTCGGCCATTGCGCTCGCGATCACGGCGTCGATCCTGGCGGTGATCATCGTCGAGCGATTCCTGCAGGGCGGCATCATCACACTCGCAATCACGTCGATCGTCGTCGCCGGCGGGGTGCTGATCCGCCGTCATTACAGTCGAGTGCGCGAGCTCGCCCGGGACTTCGAGCGCACGCTTCCCTGGCGCATACTCGACCTGCCGGAAGGGGAGCCTGCCCTCGACCCGGCGCAGCCCACGGCCGTGTTCTTCGTGAGCTCGAGCCGGGGCATCGGCATTCACATGGTCGATCGCGTCCGGGCGATGTTCCCGGGCCACTTCCGTAACTTCGTGTTCGTGAGCATCGGCACGGTGGACAGCCATGCGTTCGGCAGCGACCAGGCGCTGCGGACGCTGCAGTATGAGACCCGGGCCGCGCTGGACGGATTGGTCAACTATGTGCACATACTCGGGCTCGGCTCACGCTGGTACGACGCATATGGCAGTGACCGGCTCGTCGAGATGGAGCGGATGGCCCGCGAGGTGCGGAACGAGTACCCGCACAGCGTATTCTTCGCCAGCCGGCTGGTGTTCGATGATGAGCACTGGTGGAACCGCTGGCTGCATCACCACACGCCACTGGCGATGCAGCGGATCCTGAACGAGGACGGCATGGAAATCGTCATCCTGCCGGTCGCTCTGCGCGAGAACGACTCGTCGGGCCGCGCGGCGCCGGGTCGCGAGGGAGGCACCGATGGCGCGAATGAGGTTCGATAGACTCCTGGCCAGGAAGCCGATCGACGTGCTTCTCGCCCAGGCCGCCGAAGAAGGCGACCATACGCTGAAGCGCTGCCTGGGCCCGTTCCAGCTCACGACGCTCGGCGTCGGCTGCATCATCGGCGCCGGCATCTTCGTGCTGACCGGCCACGCCGCACACGAACACGCGGGGCCCGGCATCGTCCTGTCCTTCGTGATCGCCGGCGTGGTCTCGGCGTTCGCGGCGCTGTGTTATGCAGAGCTCGCGTCGATGATCCCGGTTTCAGGGTCGGCCTACACCTACGCCTACGCGACGCTGGGCGAACTGTTCGCGTGGATCATCGCCTGGGATCTCATCGTCGAGTATCTCTTCACGGCGTCCACGGTGGCTGTCGGGTGGTCGGGTTATTTCACCGGCCTGATGCATGATCTCGGTATCCACATCCCCGCCGCCTGGAGCCAGGCGCCCTACACCACGGCCGAGGGCGGCCTCGGGCTGGTGTCCACGGGCGCCATCATCAATCTGCCCGCGGCGTTCATCATCGGGCTCACGTCCTTCGTGCTGGCGCTCGGCGTGTCGGAATCCGCCTGGTTCAACACCGCGATGGTCGTCGTGAAGGTCGGCGTCATCCTCCTCGTGATCCTGTTCGGCTTCGCGTTCGTGGACGTGTCGAACTGGACGCCCTTCATTCCGGAGGCGACCGTGAACCCCGCGACCGGAGCGTCCCACTTCGGCATGCCGGGCGTCGTCACGGCGGCGGGCGTGATCTTCTTCGCCTACATCGGATTCGAGTCCGTCTCGACGGCTGCGCAGGAGACCATCAACCCACAGCGGAACATGCCGATCGGGATCCTGGGCGCACTCGGCATCTGCACCGTGCTCTACATCCTGATGTGCCTCGTCATCACGGGGGTGGTGCCCTACACGGATCCGGGCCTCGCCGAGCCGCGCCCCATCTACACGGTCGTGGATGCCATGGGGCCGTCATTCACGTGGCTCAAGTTCGTGGTCACCATCGGTGCGACCATCGGGCTCGGCTCGACCATCCTCGTGCTGCTCTACGGCCAGTCGCGCATCTTCTATGCGATGGCACGGGACGGCCTCCTGCCGTCGGCCTTCGGCAGCGTCAATCCGAAGCGGCGCACGCCCGTGGTCGGCACGGCGCTCACGGCGATCGTCGGGGGCCTGATGGCCGGGCTTTTCCCGATCGGGCTTCTCGGTGAACTCGTCTCGGTGGGCACGCTGCTCGCCTTCGCCATGATCTGCGCGGGCACGATGTACCTGCGCATCAAGCACCCGGAACTCCCGCGCGCCTTCAAGACCCCGGTGTGGTGGCTCACCGCGCCGCTCGGTATCGCCTCCTGCGTCTATCTGATCGCGAGCCTTCCGGTGGCGACCTTCTGGCGGCTGCTCATCTGGATGGGCCTCGGGCTCGTCATCTACGCCACCTACGCCTATTGGCATTCGCGCTATCACGAGACTGCGGTGGTGGCACCGCAGGGTGGGAACCGGACGCCCGGCGGCGGAGTGCGCTAAGCGCATGCATTTCAAGGGGTTTCAGGGAGCCATCCTTGACGACCGGACACCCCTCGGGTCTAATCCCCGCCCTTCCGATGGCCCAGCCGCCCGGCTGGGAACGCCTACCGTGGCCAGGTAGCTCAGTTGGTAGAGCAGCGGACTGAAAATCCGCGTGTCGCTGGTTCGATTCCGGCCCTGGCCACCATTTCTAACTCGATGATTCGCAACGGGTTCCGGGTATCACCCGCGGACTATTTGTGCCCATTGATGGCTGACCCGCGGACTATCGGGAAGTGGGTGGGTCGAGGTGTCCCACGAAATCGGGCCGTCGTCTGCCGTTCTTGCAGCCCTTGGTCGCGTCGCCCGTCTGGCCCGCGCCGGCCGCGACGCAACGTACAGGTATC
>Ga0209254_10001497_pt1 | contig 20990 bp, 20 predicted proteins | sample FrelakmetDIP11DI_FD_187148 | JGI IMG/M metagenome (GOLD analysis project Ga0209254, IMG submission 187148) | Freshwater lake sediment microbial communities from the University of Notre Dame, USA, for methane emissions studies - DIP11 DI (SPAdes)... | ecosystem: Environmental > Aquatic >...
CTGCCGGAAGCGTCCTGGACCCTGTCGATGAACTGGAAGATCGTGAAGCCGAAAGCGATCAACGAGACGGCGGTACGCATGTACGCCATCATCGTGCGCTCGACGGCGAGCCGCGTGCGCAGCCACGCAAAGTGGCTGTCGGCGGTCACGCGAACTTCAAACCGTTCCGTTTGCCCGCCGGCCTGTGGATCACTCATCGCCGGAAATCCCCTTCACGGTTGAACCACCAGCGCGCGGCGCGTGCGAACAGCCCGCGCAGCAGCAGGTAGGGCACGAAGGCAAGCAACAGCGCGATGATCACCGCCTCGGCCGGGTGGAAGCTCTTGAATTCGATCGCCTGGTAGATGCCGTCTATCACCAGTCCCAGCAGGATGATGCGCGCGGTGGCCACCAGTGCCTCGTTCAGGCGGACAGCGCGTTGCGCCGGATCCCTGAGGGCGCCCTCGAAAAAAGGCGTGCGCCGAGCCCGGGCGTCACTGAGCCCATCGCGCCACGCGGCGAGCGCCGCCATGGTCGGCTGCAGGAAGAAGCGGAAGACCATCGGCCCACCCGGTCGATCGAACAGGTTCTGCCACAACCGCGCGCGCTCTTCCGCAGCGAAGCCGTACCAGAGCAGGCCGCCGACGACAAAAGCGGCCATCAGGCCGACCACCAGTCGCGCCAGGAAAACCTGGGACTCCGTTGCCGCCTTGGTCATCTTGTGGCGTCACCGTTGCGAAACGAATCTTTAATTCTCACTGTCTGCGCGGGGTATGTCCACTGCATTACGCGCATACCTTCCATAGCATGGATGCATACCCTTCGATCCTCGGCGGATGCACCCTATGCTGTAGCACAGCCCACAGTCGCTCGAGCGGCCGGTCGGCGGCCCCTGGTCATGACTAAATGACGATCGCGCCGGAAGCGACCGGGCCCAGCGCCACGATCGCCGCGCTGGCGACGACTCCGAAGACCGTCATTTCGGCCCGGGAGAACACCCGCTGCTGCTGTTCACGGCGTGCGTTGAAGTCCGGCCTCCGCCCGTCACTCCCACTCGATCGTGGCTGGCGGCTTGCCGGTGATGTCGTAAACCACGCGCGAGACGCCCTTGACCTCGTTGACGATGCGGCGCGAGCAGACGTCGAGCAGCTCGTACGGCAGGTGCGCCCAGTGCGCCGTCATGAAGTCCACGGTCTCGACGGCGCGCAGCGCGATCACGGGCTCGTGGCGGCGGCCGTCGCCGGTGACCCCCACGCTCTTCACCGGCAGGAACACCGCAAACGCCTGGCTGGTCTTCTCGTACCAGCCAGCGCGGCGCAGCTCCTCGATGAAGATGTGGTCGGCGAGACGCAGCGTGTCGGCTGCGGCGCGGGTCACCTCGCCGAGGATGCGCACGCCGAGCCCGGGGCCGGGGAACGGGTGGCGATGCACCATCTCGGCGGGCAGCCCGAGCTCGACGCCGATGCGCCGCACCTCGTCCTTGAACAGCTCGCGCAGCGGCTCGACGAGCCGGAGCTTCATGTGCTCCGGCAGGCCGCCAACGTTGTGGTGCGACTTGATGACGTGCGCCTTGCCGGTCTTCGCGCCGGCCGACTCGATCACGTCCGGGTAGATGGTCCCCTGCGCGAGGAACTCCACGCCCTCGAGCTTCGCGGCCTCCTCGTCGAAGATCTCGATGAACAGGCGGCCGATGATCTTGCGCTTGGCCTCGGGGTCCGCAACGCCCGCGAGGGCCGTGTAGAAGCGCCCGGCGGCGTCCACGCGGATGACGCGCACGCCGAGGTTGCGCGCGAACACGGCCATCACCTGGTCACCCTCGTGGTGGCGCAGCAGGCCGTGGTCCACGAACACGCAGGTCAGCTGGTCGCCGATCGCCTTGTGCAGCAGCGCCGCGACCACCGAGGAGTCCACGCCGCCCGAGAGTCCCAGCAGCACCTTGCCGCCGCCGACCTGCGCGCGCACGCGTGCGACCGCATCCTCGATGATGTTGCCGGCGTTCCAGCCGGAGTCGCAGCCGCAGATGCCGTGCAGGAAGCGCTCGTAGATGCGCGCGCCCTGGCGGGTGTGCGTGACCTCGGGGTGGAACTGCAGCGCGTACAGCCCGCGCGCCTCATCGGCCATGCCAGCGATCGGCAGGTCGGGCGTCGAGGCGATGGCCTTGAAGCCGGGCGGCAGCCCGACGACGCGGTCGCCGTGGCTCATCCAGACGTCGAGCAGGCCGTGGCCCTCGGCGTCGACGCGGTCCTCGATGTCGCGCAGCAGCGCCGAGTGGCCGCGCGCGCGCACCTCGGCATAGCCGAACTCGTGCACGGCGCCGGGCTCGACGCGGCCGCCGAGCTGCGCGGCCATCGTCTGCATGCCGTAGCAGATGCCGAGCACCGGCACGCCGAGCTCGAACACGGCCGCGGGCGCCGTCGGCGCGCCGGCCTGCGTGACCGACTCGGGGCCGCCCGACAGGATGATGCCGCGCGCGCCGAAGGCACGCACCGCCGCCTCGCCCGCGTCCCACGGGTGGATTTCGCAATAGACGCCGAGCTCGCGCACGCGGCGCGCGATCAACTGGGTGTACTGCGAGCCGAAGTCGAGGATCAGGACCCGGTGCGAGTGGATGTCGGGCGGACGGACGCTCGCGGGCTCAGCTAACACGGTAATTCGGCGCTTCCTTGGTGATGGCCACGTCGTGGACGTGGCTTTCGCGCATCCCGGCGCCGGTGATGCGCACGAACTTCGGCCGCGTGCGCATCTCCTCGATGCTGCCGCTGCCGGTGTAGCCCATCGCCGCACGCAGGCCGCCGGTGAGCTGGTGCAGGATCGCGACGATGCTGCCCTTGTAAGGTACCCGGCCCTCGACGCCCTCCGGCACGAGTTTCTCCAGCTCGGACGTGGTGTCCTGGAAATAGCGATCGCGTGAGCCGTGTGCCTGCGCCATCGCGCCGAGCGAGCCCATGCCGCGGTACGACTTGTAGGACGCGCCCTGGTACAGCTCGACCTCGCCCGGCGATTCCTCGGTGCCGGCGAACATGCTGCCGATCATTACGCAGTGAGCGCCGGCAACGATGGCCTTGGCGACATCGCCGGAGTAGCGGATGCCGCCGTCGGCGATCACTGGCACGCCGTGCGGTGCGAGCGCCGCGGCGACGTTGGCCACCGCGCTGATCTGCGGCACACCAACGCCCGCCACCACACGCGTGGTGCAGATCGAGCCCGGGCCGATGCCGACCTTGACCGCATCCGCGCCCGCATCCACCAGCGCCAGCGCGGCCTCGTCGGTAACGATGTTGCCCGCGATCACCTGCTGGTTCGGCCACTTGGCCTTGATCCGGCGCACCGTCTCGATCACGCCGCGCGAATGGCCGTGCGCGGTGTCGACCACGATCACGTCCACCCCCGCCTCGCGCAGCGCGGCGGCGCGCTCGAGTGTGTCGGCACTGGTGCCGATGGCCGCGCCGACGCGCAGTGCACCCCGTTCGTCCTTGCAGGCACGCGGGAACTCGGTGGCCTTCTGGAAGTCCTTGACCGTGATCATGCCCTTGAGATCGAAGTCGTCGCCGACCACCAGCACCTTTTCGATGCGGTGCTTGTGCAGCAGGCCGAGCACCTCGTCCTTGGGCGCCCCTTCGCGCACTGTCACGAGCCGCTCACGCGGCGTCATCACGGCGGACACCGGCGAGTCGAAGCGCGTCTCGAAGCGCAGGTCGCGGTGGGTGACGATGCCGACCGCCTTGCCGTCGCGCACCACCGGCACGCCGGAGATGTTCTTGGCCCGCGTCAGCTCGAGCACCTCGCGGATCGTGGCCTCGGGCCGCACCGTGATCGGGTCGTGGATGATGCCGCTCTCGAAGCGCTTCACCCGCGCCACCTGCCGCGCCTGCGCCTCCACGGACATGTTCTTGTGGATGATGCCGATGCCGCCCTCCTGCGCGATGGCGATCGCGAGGCGGTGTTCGGTCACGGTGTCCATCGCGGCCGACAGCACCGGCAGGTTGAGCCGGATGCCGCGCGTGAGCTGCGTGCCGAGGCTGACCTCGTGCGGCAACACCTGCGAATACGCAGGGACCAGCAGGACGTCGTCGAAGGTGAGGGCTTCCTCGAGGATGCGCAGCATGGGCTGATCCGGGCTTTTGAAAGGAAGCGCGCAATTGTACTCGCCGCAGCCACCCCGGGGAAAGCGCCCGGACCGCCCGCCGGGTGGCCGGAGTTCGCTAAACTCCCGCCATCATGCAGGATTCCTGGCTCGACGCCCCCGCCGCCGCCCCGCCCCCGCGCGAGGTTTTCTCCATCAGTCGCCTCAATCGGGAGGCTCGCGCGCTGCTCGAGCGGGGCCTCGGCTCGGTCTGGCTCGAGGGGGAGATCTCCAACCTGTCGCGGCCCGGCTCCGGCCACTGGTACTTCTCGCTGAAGGACGCCGCGGCCCAGGTGCGCTGCGCGATGTTTCGGCAGCGCAACCTGCTGGTGCGCTTCCCGGTCAAGGACGGCGCCCAGGTGCTGGCCCGCGGCCGGGTCAGCCTGTACGAAGCGCGCGGCGAGTTCCAGGTGGTGATCGAGCACCTCGAGGAGGCCGGCGAAGGCGCGTTGCGGCGCCGCTTCGAGGACCTGCAGCAGAAGCTGCAGGCCGAAGGCCTGTTCGACTCGCAGCACAAGCAGCCGCTGCCCGCCCTGCCCCGTCGCATCGGCGTGATCACCTCCCCGACCGGGGCGGCGGTCCGCGACATCCTGCACGTACTGCGCCGGAGGTTTCCGGCCATCCCGGTGCTCATCTACCCGGTCGCGGTGCAGGGCGAGGCGGCGCCGCGCGAAATCGTGCAGGCGCTCGGGCTCGCGTCGGCGCGGCGCGACTGCGACGTGCTCATCGTCGCACGTGGCGGTGGCTCGCTCGAGGACCTGTGGGCGTTCAACGACGAAGCCGTGGCACGCGCGATCTTCGCCTGCCCGATTCCGGTGGTCAGCGGCGTCGGGCACGAGGTCGATTTCACGATCGCGGATTTCGTCGCCGACGAGCGGGCGCCGACGCCTTCCGCCGCCGCTGAGCGTGTCGTGCCGGATCGCGCCGAGTGGCTCCGCGCGCTGGCCGCCACGTACCGGCGCATGGGCCTCGCGATGCGGCGCCGGCTCGGTGACCAGCGACAGGCATTGCTGCTGCGTGAACAGCGCCTGGCCCGGGTCCACCCCGGCGTGGTGCTGCGCCAGCATGCGCAGCGTCTCGACGAGCTGGAGGGCCGCCTGCGCCTCGCGGCGCGCGCCCGCCTCGAGCGGGTCACCAGCCGTTTATCCACCGCGCACGCGCTGCTACTGCGCGCGTCACCCGCACTGCGGGTCGCGGCGTCGCGCCTGCGGCTTGATGCCGCCGAGCGCGGCCTTGCCCGCGGCGTACGCTTCAGCCTCCAGGCACGCCGCCAGCGGTTCGAGCTCGCCGCGCGCGCACTGCACGCCGTGAGTCCGCTCGCGACGCTTGACCGCGGCTATGCCATCGTCACCGACGCCGACGGCAAGGTGCTGCAGGACACCGCGCTCGTGCAGCCGGGTGACCGCATCACGGCACGGCTGGCGCGCGGCCGCATCGCTGCACAGGTGCTCAGCGTGGAACACGGCGGGCCGGCCGCACCGGAGATCAACGAATGAACCGGCGCTTTCCTGCGCCGTCACGTTGCGCGCTCAGCTGCGCGCGAATCGCCATGCTGGCGCTGGCGTTCAGCGCGCAATTTGTGCCACGCGTGGCCGCCGCCATCGATCTGCCGCGCGAAAGCCGCGTCCCGGGCGGCATTGCACTGCTCAATCTCGGCGCCTCGGACGAACCACCCGGCACGGTGCAGCTGGGCGGGTACTTCGCCCCGGTGCTCGAGACGGCCGCGGGCTGGGTGGCCGTGGTCGGGATCCCGCTCGACACCAAGCCTGGCCCGGTGCAGGCGAAACTACAGCCGCCGCAGGGCGCGGCTCGCGAATTGGCTTTCACGGTGACCGCCAAGAAGTACGACGAGCAGCACCTGAAGGTCGCCAACCAGCGCCACGTGGACCCGAACAAGGACGACCTGGAGCGCATCGCTGCAGAACGCAAACGTATCGACGGGGCGCTCGGCACGTTCAGCGCTGATCGGGTGCCAGAACTCGGGTTGCAGACTCCGCTGCCAGGGCAACGCTCCAGCAGTTTCGGCCTGCGGCGCTTCTTCAACGGCCAGCCGCGCAACCCGCACAGCGGCATGGACATCGCCGCCCCGACCGGCACGCCGATCCTGAGCCCGGCACCCGGCAAGGTGATCGACACCGGCAACTACTTTTTCAACGGCAACACGGTGTTCGTCGACCACGGCCAGGGCGTGATCACGATGTACTGCCACCTGAGCCGCATCGACGTGAAGGCCGGCGACGAAGTCGACACCCGCGCGAAACTCGGCCTGGTGGGTGCCACCGGGCGCGTCACCGGGCCGCACCTGCACTGGGGAGTCGCCGTGAACCGGGCGATGGTGGATCCAGCGCTGTTCCTGACGGAATAGCGGGAGGGGATGGGGGATAGGGGATGGGGGATAGGGGATAGGGGATCGTGAAGAAGCATGGCTGCCGCTGCAACGACAGCGGCAACTCCGACTATCCCCCATCCCCTATCCCCTACCCCCTCAAGAAGTTTCCTATCGCCGGCTCGAACCGCGCCAGGTCCACGAGGAACGCATCGTGGCCCTGCAGCGACGGGAAAGCGTGATACTCGACCGTAGCGCAGCCCGCAGCGCGCAGGTGGTCGGCGATCTCGCGCTGCTGTGCGATCGGAAACAGCATGTCGGTCTCGACGCCGAGCACCAGCGCCCGACGCACCTGGAACTTGGCAAAAGCCGCGGCCAGCGAGCCGTCGCCGTGGTCGGCGAGGTCGAAGTTGTCCATGGCGCGCGACAGGTACAGGTAGCAGTTGGCGTCGAACGCATCGGCGAAGCGCTGCGCCTGGTGCTCGAGGTAGGCCTCCACCTCGAACTGGGGTCGGAAATCGCCGGCGATGCCCGCGGTCTCGGGCACGCGGCGGCGGCCGAAACGCTGGTCCCACTCGTCCACCGAGCGGTAGGTGATGGTGCCCAGCTTGCGCGCCAGGCGCAGGCCGAGCCGCGGACCGCGCCCGGGCGGATAACTGCCGCCGTGCCAGGCCGGGTCGCTGCGCACCATCTCCCGTTGCAGCGAGCGCAGCGCGATCGCAAACGGATTGGCGCGCGCCGCGCCCGAGATCGTGACGACGCTGTCCACCTCGCCCGGGAACAACGCGCAATAGGCGAGCACCGTCATGCCGCCCAGCGAAGGCCCGACCACTGCGGCGACGCGCTCGATGCCGAGCGTGCGCAGCGCCTCGCGGCCTGCCCGCGCGATGTCCTCCACCGCGACCTCGGGAAAGGCAGTGCCGTGGGGGCGACCATGGCGCGGGTCGATCGACGCGGGGCTCGACGAGCCGAACGGGCTGCCGAGCGAGTTGATGCAGACCACGAAGTAACGCCGCGTGTCGATCGGCCGGCCGTCGCCGATCATCGACTCCCACCAGCCGGGCTTCGGGTCGGCCGGTGACGACGCCGCGTGCGCCGAGGGCGACAAGCCGGTGAACATCAGCACCGTATTGTCGCGCGCCGCGTTCAACTGGCCCCAGGCCTCGTACGCCACCACCGGCTGCTCGATCACGCCACCGCGACGCAGGCGCAACGGCTCAGCCAGCCACGCGAGGCGGCGCGCAGGCAGTTCCGGTGCGGACGACGACGGTGGGCGCGCGAGAGCCATGGCCATGCCGGCAGTCTATGCCGCCCTCCCCGACGAACAAGAGCCAGAGGATAGCGCGTCAGAAGCGCTGGTTATGAGTCCGGCGGGCCGGGCCGCCGCCGCGCTCAACGCTTGCCGCCCTTCACCTTGCGGATCAGCCGCCGCTTCTTGCGCACCTGGCGCGGTGTCAGCGGATTGCGGCGTCCGGCAAACGGATTGTCGTCGGTGCGGAACTCGATCCTGAGCGGCGTGCCCTCGAGGCGGAACACCTCGCGGAAGTGGTTCTCGAGGAAGCGGCGATAGGTGGCCGGCACGTGCTGGGTCTGGTTGCCGTGGATGACCACGATCGGCGGGTTGCGGCCGCCCTGGTGCGCGTAGCGCAGCTTGATGCGGCGGCCACGCACCAGCGGCGGCTGGTGCACCGCCACGGCCTGCTCCAGCGCGCTGGTCAGTTCCTTGGTGGGCAGCTCGCGCATCGCCGCCCGGTACGCAGCCCGTACCGCGACCATCAGCTCGCCGACACCGGTGCCGTGCCGTGCCGAGATGAAGTGCACCGGCGCGAAACGCAGGAAGTCGAGGCGCAGGTCGAGGCCGTCGCGGATCGCCTGGCGCTGGTCGGGCGGGATGCCGTCCCACTTGTTGACGGCGACCACCAGCGCGCGCCCCTGCTCGACCACCATGCCGAGCAGGCTTGCGTCCTGCTCCGCCACGGTATCGTGCGCATCGATCACGCCGACCACCACGTGGGCATGCTCGATGGCCTGCAGCGTCTTGACGATGCTGAACTTCTCGACCGCTTCGCTGACCCGGGCGCGGCGGCGGACCCCGGCCGTGTCGATCAGTACGTAGCCCTGGCCGTCGCGCTCGAACGGCACGTACACGGTATCGCGCGTCGTGCCGGGCTGGTCGAAGGTGACCAGGCGTTCCTCGCCGAGCAGCCGATTGATGAGGGTGGACTTGCCGACGTTCGGGCGGCCCACGACCGCCACGCGGATGTCGTCGGCATCCTCGCTCGGCTCGGGCTCCGGCTCGGGCTCGGGGAAACCCTCCAGGGCGCGTTCCATCAGCGACCAGACGCCCTCGACGTGCGTCGCGGAGATGGCCACCGGCTCGCCGAAGCCGAGCTGGTGGAAATCCGCGGTGGCCATGTCGGGGTCGAGCGATTCGGCCTTGTTCACGACCACCAGCACCGGCTTGCCGGCGCGGCGCAGCACGTCGGCCACGTGCAGGTCCGAGGGCGAGCAGCCCGTGCGCGCTTCGACCAGGAACAGCACGCGGTCGGCCTCCTGCACGGCCTTCATCGTCTGCTCGGCCATCAGGCGTTCCACGCCTGCAACCGTCTCGACCAGGCCACCGGTGTCGACCATCACGCAGCGGCGCTCGCCGACGCGCGCATAGCCGTACTTGCGGTCGCGGGTCAGGCCGGGAACGTCGGCGACCAGCGCGTCACGCGTGCGCGTGAGCACGTTGAACAACGTGGACTTGCCGACGTTGGGACGCCCGACCAGCGCAATGACGGGCAGCACAGGTCAGCGGCCCGCGCCGCCTCCGGCGCGGAACGCCGTGACCTCGCCGTCGTCGTCGATCACGAACAGCCGGTCGCCGTCCACGATCGGTGCCGTCGCGAAACGGGCGCCGCCCACGTGCTCGCGCGCGACGAACCGGCCAGAGTCGCGGTCGAGCCAATGCAGGTAACCGTCGAAATCGCCCACCACGATGGCGCCACCATGAATGACCGGCACGCCGAGCCCGCGGCGCTTCAGGCCCTGCTGCTGCCAGACGGTGCTGCCGTCACGACGGCGCAGGGCAACGACGTCGCCGTCGGACGTCGCGACGTACAACCGCTCGTCGTCGAGCGCGAAGCCGCGGTAGCTCGACAGGTCGCGCGTCCACCACAACTGGCCGGTGCCGAGCGCGATCATCGCGACGCGGCCCTGGTAGCCGATCGCGTAGACCTCGTCACCGGCAACCTGGATCGCGGCGTCGATGTCCGACAACCGCTCGAGCTCAGTGCGTCCGCGCGGCGAGTTGACCTGCGCCTGCCAGAGGATGTCGCCGTTGCTGAGGGCAACGGCAAACACGCGACCGGTATCGAAGCCAGACAGCACCACATCGCCGGCACGGACCGGCGGCGACGTGCCGCGCAGTGTCAGGCGCGGCACGGTGTCTTCGACCATCCACAGCTCCTTGCCGTCAGCCGCGCCGAACGCCCGCAGGCGTCCGTCCACCGAGCGCACCACGACGCGGTCATCCGCGACCAGGGGCGCCGCGAGCACCTCGCCGCTGGTCGTGGCTTTCCAGCGCTGCTTGCCGCTCGCCGCCTCGAGGGCGATGATCGCGCCGCCGTTGGTGCCGACGACCACCACGCCACTGCCGACCCCGGGACCGGCCGACAGGTCGGCCTTGGTCTTCGCTTGCCAGCGTGTGCTGCCAGATGCCGCGTCGAGCGCGCGCACGTCGCCGTCGCGCGACGCCACGAACAGCGTGTCACCATCCTGGGCGAGGCCGAGCGCCAGGCGCAGCTTTTCGCCGCCACCGCCCACGCCGGTCGACCACAACTGCTTGACCGGCAACGTCTGGTTGATCTCCACCAGCTCAGCCGGCGGCTCGGCCGTCTTGTCGCGGTTGCAGGCGGCCAGCAGGCCGAGGGCCGCCAAGGCGACGAACGAGCGCCAGCGGATCATTTGGCGGGCACCTCGGCGGGTGCAGCGGCAGGTGCAGCGGCCGGGGCCGCCGGTGCGGGAGCAATCGCGGACTGTGGCAGCGCGTCGCGCTTCAGCTCGATGAACGCCTGGTCGACCCCGGCTTCGTCCTTGGCCGCCGCCAGTGCTGACTCGTATTCCTTGCGTGCACCCGCCGCGTCGCCCTTGGCGGCCAGTGCATCGCCGCGGATGTCGTGCACCAGGCCCGCGAACGCCCCGGCCTGCGCCACGTCGAGCAGAGCCAGCGCTTCGTCGTGCTTACCCTGCTCGAGCAGGACCCGCGCGCGGCGCGTCTGCGCCACGAGCCGCAATTCGGCATCCCTGGAATCGTCCGCTACCCGCTTGAGCAGGCCGGCGGCCTCGTCGTACTGGCGCGCCGCGACCGAGGCGCGGGCCAGCGCGAGGTCGGCCTGGTCCGCGTACGGCGAGCCGGGCCGGCGCTCGCGCAGCTCGGTCGACTGCTTCGCTGCGTCGTCGCGCTTGCCGGCGTCCAGCGAGCGGACGATGGCAAGATAGGCACTCTCGTCCGCCTCCGCATTCTGCACCTGGTAGCGCTGCCAGTACTGCCAGCCGGCCAGCAGCGCGAGGCCGAGCGCCACGCCGCCGATGATCCAGGCCCAGTTGTCGCTCCACCAGCGGCGCAGTTGTTCTTCAAGTTCGTTGTCGGTCAGGTCTTCCACTTCTCGAGTACTCCGTCGTGCCGGCGCGTGCGAGCGCCAGCGTTGATCAAATCTGGTCGCCGCTGCGAACCAGCATCAGGCGAGCCAGCTCGGCGGCCAGCTCGCCGAGCGGCAACTGGCGCTGCCCGGCGTCCTCGCGCAGCGGCTTCAGCGTCGCGACCTGGCGCGCCACCTCGTCGTCGCCGAGGATCAACGCGTGGCTGGCGCCACTGCGGTCGGCCCGCTTCAGCTGCGACTTGAAGCTGCCACCACCGCAGTTGCTCTCGATCCTGAGGCCGGGCACGGCGTCGCGCAACGACTCGGCGAGCTGCAGACCGGCCTGCTCGGCAGCCGCCCCTGCCAGCGCCAGGTAGACGTGCGGCGACGCGTCGTTGCCGGCCTGGCCCTGCAGCCGCATCAACTCGACGATGCGCTCCTCGCCGAGCGCCCAGCCGATGGCCGGCGTCGGCGCTCCGCCGAGCTGGGCCACCAGGCCGTCGTAGCGGCCGCCGGAGCATACCGCGTCCTGCGAACCCAGGTCGGTGGTCACCCACTCGAACACCGTGCATGAATAGTAATCGAGTCCACGCACCAGGCGCGGGTTGACCACGTAGGCGATGCCGGCGCCGTCGAGCTGGGCACGCAGGGCCGCGAAGTGCGCGGCCGACTCGTCGTCGAGGTAATCGGTGATCACCGGCGCGCCGGCGACGATGTCGCGCATCGCCGGATTCTTGCTGTCGAGGATGCGCAGCGGATTGCCGCCGAGCCGGCGCCGGCTGTCCTCGTCCAGCTCGGCAGCGAACCGCTGGAAATATGCGACCAGCTCGGCCCGGTAGCCCTTGCGTGACTCGGGCGTGCCGAGCGAGTTCAGGTTGAGGCTCAGGCCCGCGACCCCGAGCCGGCGCCACAGTCGCGCCGACATCATGATCAGCTCGGCGTCGACGTCCGGGCCGGGAAAGCCGAGCGCCTCGACGTCGATCTGGTGGAACTGCCGGTAGCGGCCCTTCTGCGGCCGCTCGTAGCGGAACATCGGTCCCATGCACCACACTTTCTGGCGCTGGTTGTGCAGCAGGCCGTTGCTGATGCAGGCACGCACGATGCCGGCCGTCGCCTCCGGGCGTAGCGTGAGCGAGTCGCCGCCGCGGTCCTCGAAGGTGTACATCTCCTTCTCGACGATGTCGGTCATCTCGCCGATGGAGCGCTTGAAGAGTTCGGTGCGCTCGAGCAGCGGCAGCCGGATCTCGCGGTAGCCGTACTCGGCGAAAGTCTCAAGCGCCGCGCGCTCGAGCAACTGCCACGCTGCGGTGTCGTCCGGCAGGACGTCGTTCATGCCGCGCACGGGCTGCAGGGTTTCGCTCATGTTCGCCTGGATCCTCAGGATCGCCGTCAACGCAGCGAGCCGTCGGCCTGGATGCTGAACCGCGCCACGGTCTGGCCCGCCGGCACGGCGGGCAGCCTCGTGGGCCGTCCGTTCACCGCCAGCGTCACCGTGGGCGCATTACCCAACGTCACGCTGAGCGGCGCCGCACCCGTCACGACGCGCTGCGAACCGGCGCGGCCGAGGTCGTACAGCACTGCCTTGCCTGCGCCGTCGTAGATCTCGGTCCATGAGTCTGCGGCGAATGACAGCGTCATGCTGACGTGGCCCGCGGGCAGCGGCAGCGCCGCGCCGCTCGTCGCCGTTGCCGCCGCGGTAGTCGCTGCTGGCAGGGTCGTCAGCGTCTCCTGCAACATTATCGGTGCGGGCGCATTCGCCTCTGGCGCCGACTCCAGCGTCGCGGCCGGCGCGCCAGGCGACGTTTGCGTGGCGTCACCGGCTGCCCAAGGCCATGACGGCAGGCGCACGCCGTGCTCTGACACGTAAGCCGCGAGGCCGGCGGCCACGACGAACGCGAGCGCGCCGCCCAGCACCCCCGGCCATTTCGGCCGCCCGCGCACTGGCGACATTTCCATGCGCGACTTCGGGATCAGGTTCGGCGTCTCGGGCTGCGCACGCGAGCGCCCGTAGGCACCGAGCAGATCGGCCTCGGGGATGCCGAGCAAGGCGCCGTAGCGACGCAGGTGACCCTTCGCGAACACGGGCGCGCCAAGTGCCGCGAGATCGTCACGCTCGAGCGCTGCGACCACGCTCGAGTCCAGGATGAGTTGTTCGGCGGCTTGCTGTTCGCTGAGCCCGGCTGCCTCGCGCGCGCGGCGCAGCAGCGCGCCCGGGCCCGCTCCTGCCTCGGCGTCGCGTGCGGGCTCGGGACTCACTGCGCCGTCCGTTCCGCGTCGAAGAGCTGGCCCGCCTCGGTCGACATGGCGAACTCGCCCCGCAGGCGCCGCGCATACTCACCGGCCGCGGCGGCGTCGCCGAGCTTGCGCTCCACGCTGTAGCCGAGCCACAGCGAGGACGGGCTGGCCGGGGCCACTTCGTGGTAGCGCTGCACGAAGGCGCGGGCCTGCAGGTCGTTGCCCGTCGTGTGCAGCAGGTCGCCGAGCTGGTAAAGAGCGTCGCCGAGGTTCGGCTTGATGGCCAGCGCCTCGCGCAAATTGCGCTCGGCATCCTTCGGCCGCCCGTCGGCACGCGCGCACTGGCCCGCATTCAGGTACGCAAACTCGGGCGTCGGGTACAGCGCGCTCGCCGCCGCCTGCAGGAAATACTGCTCGCCCTGTTTCTTGTCGCCCTTGCGACACAGGAACGCACCGGCATTGTTGAGCACCAGCGGATTGTCCTTGCCGCCGATCTTCACCGCCTGGTGGAAGTGCGACTCGGCCTTGCGGTCGTCGCCGAGCCGGTCGTAGACGAAGCCAGCGGCCATCTGCACTTCGGAGCTGCGCGGGTTCTGGTCCAGGGCGCGCTCGATCTTGTCGCGCGCAGCGGTCAGATTCTCCTGCTTGAGGTAGGTAATCGCGAGCTGCGCGTTGACCTCGGCGGCCTGCTGCAGGTTCACCTTGTCCTCGGCCTGCACGGCTGGAACCGCCGCCAGCCACAGCGCCGTGCCGAGCGACACCAGCACCCGGCCGGTCACGCCGGCACCACGGTCAGCGGCACGAGCTTCTGCCCGAGCCGGATGGTGGTGCGGTCGTTGACGCGGCCGACCAGCTGGCCGCAGGCCGCGTCGATGTCGTCGCCACGCGTGCGACGGATGGTGGCGATCACGCCGCCCTTCAGCAGCAGGTCACGGAAGCGCACGATGGCCTCCTCGCTAGAGCGACGGTAGCGGGTCCCGGGAAACGGGTTGAACGGAATCAGGTTGACCTTGGCCGGACGACCGCGCAACAGCGAAGCCAGCTCGCGGGCGTGCGCCGGCAGGTCGTTCACGCCGTCGAGCATCACGTACTCGAAGGTGACGTTGCGCGCGTTCTGCTTCTCGACATAGTGCCAGCACGCGGCAAGCAGATCGGCGATCGGGTGTTTGCGATTGATCGGCACCAGCTCGTTGCGCAGCTCGTCGTTCGGCGCGTGCAACGACACCGCGAGCGCGACGTTGGTCTCGTCCGCGATGCGGATCATCTGCGGCACCAGGCCCGAGGTGCTGACCGTCACCCGGCGGCGCGACAGGTCGAGGCCGAAGTCGTCCATCATCACCTCGGCCGCCGGCACCACGTTGCGGTAGTTGGCGAGCGGCTCGCCCATGCCCATGAACACCACGTTGGTGATGACGCGGTCGCCATCGGGCGAGTAGCCGAGCTCGCGATTGGCGAGCCACACCTGGCCGATGATCTCGGCAGTGTCGAGGTTGCGGTTGAAGCCCTGCTGCGCCGTGGAGCAAAACGTGCAGTCCATGGCGCAGCCGACCTGGCTCGAGATGCACAGCGTGCCGCGGCCGGGCTCGGGGATGAATACCATCTCGATGGCCTGGCCGCTCTCGAGCCTGAGCAGCCACTTGCGGGTGCCGTCGGCCGAGCGCTGCGAGACAACGACCTCGGGAACCCGGATCTCCGCCACCGCGGCGAGGCGCTGGCGGAAATCCTTGCCGAGGTCGGTCATGGCGTCGATGTCGCCCGCGGCGCGGCGGTACATCCACTTCATCAGCTGCCGGGCGCGAAACGGCTTCTCGCCCATGCCGACGACGAACGCTTCCAGCCCGGCCTTGGTCAGGCCGAGCAGGTTGGTCTTCGGTGTGGCGAGTTCACCCATGTTCGCTTGGACCGCACCCGACGGCGCAGTTCGCCGGCGTCAGCGCGGGCAGAGGTCCGTTGCGGCAAAGAAGTACGCGATCTCGCGCGCGGCGTTTTCGAGGCTGTCGGAACCGTGCACGGTGTTCGCCTCGATGCTGTCGGCAAGGTCGGCGCGGATCGTGCCGGGTGCGGCCTTCTTCGGGTCGGTGGCACCCATGATCTCGCGGTTGCTGGCCACGGCGTTCTCGCCTTCGAGCACCTGCACCACCACCGGGCCGGAGGTCATGTAGGCCACGAGGTCCTTGAAAAACGGCCGCTCGCGGTGCACCGCGTAGAAGCCCTCGGCCTCGGCCTGCGACAGGCGCTGCATGCGCGCGGCGACGATTTTCAGGCCGGCGGTCTCGAAGCGGCGGATGACCTCGCCGATGACGTTCTTGCGGACACCATCGGGCTTGACGATGGACAGGGTGCGTTCGACGGCCATGCGAAATCCTCACGACGGGGCCTGCGGCCCCTCAACCCCAAGTGAATCGGAGCCCCAAAACTCGCGGACCCGCAACAGCGCGGGTCCGGGCGGGGCCAACCTCGAAAGGCGAACGGGGAATTATACCCGCGGCCGGGCAGCCAGCCAAGAAAATTCAACCGCGGCAGGTAGTTAGACGTTGAAGCTCTCGCCGCAACCGCACTCGCCGCGGACGTTCGGATTACGGAACTTGAAAGCCTCGTTGATGCCCTGGCGCACGAAATCGATCTCCGTGCCGTCGACGAAGCGCAGGCTCTCGGCGTCGACGATTACCCGGACGCCGCGGTCCTCGAAGACGTGATCGCCGGCCGCCACCTCGTCCGCGTAGTTCACCACGTAGGCGAAGCCCGAGCAGCCGGTCTTCTTGACGCCGAGGCGCAGGCCCACGCCACCACCGCGCTTGGCGAGGAATGCCTGCACTCGTTCGGCGGCCGAAGGGGTCAGGGAGACGGTCATGGGGCGCGTGGAACCTCCGCTTGCGATCGATTCTACACTGTAGACGCCGTGGCGCCGGGCCAGTTCCCCGCCGCGGCCCGCACGGCGTCCTGCAGCGTGAGCAGGCGCCCGAATTTTGCCGGTGGCACCGCCAGGGCGTCGGCCGCCTCCCGCCAGTCCCAATGTTCGAGATCCTCGCGAACGGCGCCATGCAGGCGGTCGGTGAGCCACGACGCAGCGGCGACGAGGTGTGGACAGCCGAAGGCCTGGAAGCGCGCCTCCGTGACCCGGCCAGCGATGACGCGGCAGGCGAGCGCCACCTCGGCGCCGTGCTCGCGGTCGCCGGCACGACCTCGCGCGACGTCGGGCGACGGCGCGAACCCGCCTGCCCCGGCGAGGCTCGCCATGCGGGCGCGCACCTCGGCACCATAGCGCGGATCCGCGTCACTCACGTGCCGCTGCCCGGCGCGATCGCGCGCAGCCGCGTCACTGCGGCCACGATCGCCTCGATCGCCCGCTCGACGTCGACCTCAGTGTTGAAGCGGCCGAGACTCAAGCGCAGCGTGCTCTGCGCAAGCCGGTCGCTGCGACCGAGGGCGCGCAGCACGTAGGACGGCTCGCCACTGGAGGTAGCGCAGGCCGAGCCCGATGCGACCGCGAGGCCCGGCAGCGCGTAAAGCAGGCTCTCGCCCTCGACCCCGTCGATGCTCACGCTGAGGATGCCCGCCACGTGGCGGGTCGGGTGTCCATTCAGCGTCACCCCGGGCAGTGTGGCCAGCCCTTGCCACAAACGCTCGCGCAGACGGGTGATGCGCGCGGCGTCGGCCGCCATTTCCAGCGCTGCGATGCGCAACGCGGCCCCCATGCCGACCAACTGGTGGGTCGGCAGCGTGCCGGAGCGCAGGCCACGCTCCTGGCCGCCGCCGTGCAGCAGCGGCACGAGACCAAGGCGCGGTTCGCGGCGCACGCACAACGCGCCGACGCCCTTGGGCCCATGCACTTTGTGTGCGGTCAGCGCCAGCAGGTCGATGCAGTCGCGCTCGACGTCGAGCGCCAGCTTGCCGACACCCTGCGCGGCGTCGACGTGAAACAGCACGCCGCGTGAGCGGCACAGGCGGCCGATGGCAGCGACGTCCTGCACCACGCCGATCTCGTTGTTCACGTGCATGAGCGACACCAGGATCGTGTCGCTGCGCAATGCCTCCTCGACCTGCGCGGGCGCGACGATGCCATCCAACCCGGGCTTGAGGTAGGTCACGGCGCAGCCTTCCCGCTCGAGCTGGCGGCAGGCGTCGAGCACCGCCGGATGCTCGGTGCGCGACGTGACGACGTGGCGACCCCGCTCGCGGTAGAAGCGCGCGGCGCCAAGGACGCCCAGGTTGTCGGCCTCGGTGGCCCCGGAGGTGAAGATCACCTGGACCGGGTCGGCGCCGACCAGCGCTGCGACCTCCTCCCGCGCCTGCTCCACCCGGGCGCGCGCGCGCCGCCCTGGCGCGTGGCCCACCGCCGAGGGGTTGGCGTAGTCGCCCTCCGGACCGAGGCAGGCGAGCATCTCCTCGACCACGCGCGGGTCGACGGCGGTGGTTGCCGCATTGTCGAGGTACACGAGGTCGCTCATGCGCTGTCGCTCCCGCGCGGCACATGCGGATCGCCGGCACGTCGTCGCTTGCCCTGGATGGAGGTGAGGATGCCGCGCAGGATGTTGATCTCGTTCTGGTCCGGCACCGCGCGATTGAAGAACCGGCGCAGGCGCGCCATGAGATGCCCCTCGCCGGTTCGATCGTTGAAATCAATTTCCCCGAGCACCTGCTCGAGGTGCGCGTAGAAGCGCTCCATCTCGGTCGCGCTCGCCAGCGGCATGCCGCTTTCGCCGACGGCGTCGGCTACAGCCCGCGTGGCGAGCAGCATTTCGTACGCCACCACCTGCACCGCCATCGCCACGTTGAGCGAGCCGTAGGGCGAGCCGGTCGGGATGGTCAGCAGCCGCTGGCAGAGCTCGAGCTCGTCGTTGGTGAGCCCGGTGCGCTCGGCGCCGAACAGCACCGCGACGTCGCTCGTCGTCGCGGCGACGGCAATCTCGGCTGCCGCCTCGCGAGGCTCGAGCACTCGCCACGGCAGGTGCCGCGCACGGGACGTGGTGCCGACCACCAGTCCGCAGTCCGCCACTGCAGCCGATACGTCGGGGAACACCCGCACCCGGTCCAGGACGTCCTGCGCGCCAGCCGCCAGCACGGTGGCCTCGGTCGCCGGGAAACGCTCGGGCGCCACCAGGCACAGGTCACGGAGCCCCATGGTCTTCATGGCGCGCGCCGCGGAGCCAATATTGCCCGGGTGCGAAGGACGGGTGAGGACGATGCGGATGGACATGCTCTGCTATTCTAACCGGCCATTGGCGGGACCCGTCCCGCCGCTCTTTGCCAGCACGCACGCCGGGTTCCGATTCATGCAGCCAATGCTCAACATCGCCATCCGCGCCGCACGCCGCGCCGGCGACCTCATCGTCCGCAACGTCGACCGCGTTCCCTCGCTCGGGGTACGCGCCAAGAGCCGCAACGACTTCGTCACCGAGATCGACCAGCTTGCCGAGCGCGACATCATCGAGACCATCCGCCGCCTGCACCCCGACCACGGCTTCCTCGGCGAGGAATCCGGGCGCAGCGGCGGCGACGAGTTCGTCTGGATCATCGACCCGCTGGACGGCACCACCAATTTCCTGCATGGATTCCCGACTTTCGCCGTGTCGCTGGCCTGCGAGTACCGCGGTCGCCTCGAGCACGGCGTGGTCTACGACCCCATGCGGCAGGAGCTGTTCACCGCCTCGCGCGGCGACGGCGCGCAGCTCGACGGGCGGCGTATCCGCGTCAGCAAGCAGGTCGAGCTGGAGGGGGCGCTGGTCGCCACTGGCTTCCCGTACCGGGCGAATGTGCGCTACATCGACGAGTACCTCGCCATGCTCAAGGCGGTGATGCAGCAGACCGCGGGCATCCGCCGCCCCGGCGCCGCCTCGCTCGACCTGGCGTACGTCGCGGCCGGCCGAGTCGACGGCTTCTGGGAGATCGGGCTCAACGCCTGGGATACCGCCGCAGGCACGCTGCTGATCACCGAGGCCGGCGGCCGCATCGGCACCCTCGGTGGCGGCGAGTACGTCCAAGGCGGCAACGTCGTCGCCGGCACGCCCAAGGTTTACGACGCGCTGGTAGAGTGCCTGCGCCCGCACCTGCCCGAAGAACTGCGCGAAGCTTGAGGAGCCGGACCGCATGCCGAAGCGACTTTTCTCCACCAAGCCGATCGGCGAGCTGCACGAAGTCGACACCGCGAATGAGCTGCACCGCACGCTCGACGCGCGGGCCCTGGTGCTGCTCGGCATCGGCGCCATCATCGGCACGGGCATCTTCGTGCTCACCGGGACCGCCGCGGCCAACCATGCCGGGCCCGCGCTGGTGGTGTCGTTCCTGATCGCGGGCCTCGGTTGCGCCTTCGCCGGCCTGTGCTACGCCGAGTTCGCCTCCATGATCCCGGTCGCCGGCAGCGCGTACTCCTACTCGTACGCCACGCTCGGCGAGGGAGTCGCGTGGTTCATCGGCTGGAACCTGATCCTCGAGTACCTGTTCGCCGCCGGCACCGTGGCCGTGGGTTGGTCGGGCTACGTGGTGAGCCTGGTCGAGCAACTCGGCTTCCACCTGCCGGACGTGCTGACCAATGCGCCGTTCACCAAGGGCGCGGGCCACTTCGAGATCGTGCGCACCGGGGCGATCATCAATCTGCCGGCGGTGCTGGTGGTCGCCGCGATCACGGCCCTGTGCTACGTCGGCATCCACCAGTCGGCGCGCTTCAACGCGATCGTGGTCGCGATCAAGGTCACGGTGATCCTGCTGTTCATCGCCTTTGGCGTCTGGGTGATCGACGGCGCCAACTGGCAGCCGTTCATCCCGCCGAACGCCGGCGAGTTCGGCCGGTTCGGCTGGAGCGGCGTGGTGCAGGCCGCGGGCATCATCTTCTTCGCCTATATCGGCTTCGACGCGGTCTCGACCGCGGCCCAGGAGGCGAAGAACCCGCAGCGCGACATGCCAATCGGCATCCTCGCCAGCCTCGCCGTGTGCACTGTGCTGTATGTCGCGGTCGCGGCGGTGCTCACCGGCATGGTGCCCTACACCGAGCTCAACACGCCCGCACCGGTGGCACTTGCGCTCGACCGCCACCCGGAGCTCAGCTGGCTGGCCGGCTGGATCAAGCTCGGCGCCATCGCCGGCATGACTTCGGTGATGCTGGTGATGCTGCTCGGCCAGCCACGCATCTTCTACGCCATGTCCCAGGACGGGCTGCTGCCGCCGCTGTTCCGCAGGGTGCACCCGAAGCACAAGACGCCGTACGTCGGTACGCTGGTGACGGGCTCGCTCGCCGCGCTGATCGGCGGCCTGTTCCCGGTCACGATCCTCGGCGAGCTGGTGTCGATCGGCACGCTGCTCGCCTTCACCACGGTGTGCATCGGCGTGCTGGTGCTGCGCTACACCCGGCCCGACCTCCCGCGACCGTTCAAAGTGCCCGCGCCGTGGTTCGTGTGCATCGCGGGCGCCATCGTCTGCACCGGCATGATGGTCGCGCTGCCGCACGACACGTGGGTGCGGCTTGCGGGCTGGACGGCGATCGGCTTCCTGATTTATGTGTTCTACGGCTTCCGGCACAGCCAGCTGCGCAAGAGCGGGCGCTGAGCTTGCGCGTTGCGGCGTGCCTTGATTCGCCGCGCAGTGTTCAGGGTCGGGGTGTTTGCCACGCGGGACGCCGGGAACCATCCCTGGGGCTCGCACGCGACGTCCGGCGGTCTCAACTGGTCGATGCAACACTGACCCCCAGTGGGGAGGAGTGTTGTATGCC
>Ga0209254_10001498_pt1 | contig 20988 bp, 18 predicted proteins | sample FrelakmetDIP11DI_FD_187148 | JGI IMG/M metagenome (GOLD analysis project Ga0209254, IMG submission 187148) | Freshwater lake sediment microbial communities from the University of Notre Dame, USA, for methane emissions studies - DIP11 DI (SPAdes)... | ecosystem: Environmental > Aquatic >...
GATCGGACCGCCATGGCAGAGCACGATGATGTCCTTGCGCACCTTCAGCGCGGCAGCGGCCCATTCGTCGATCAGCGGGACGCAGTCGGCGAGTTTCAGCGCGGTCCCGGCGCCGATGGCGCCGCCCGTGGTCAGCCCGAGGTGGCAGACGACGATGTCCGCGCCAGCCTTCGCCATGTCGCGTGCGCTCTCCGCGCTGAATACGTAGGGCGTGGTCAGCAGATCGAGGTCGTGCGCGGCGCGGATCATGTCGACCTCGAGGCCGTAACCCATCCCGGTCTCCTCGAGGTTCGCGCGGAAAGTGCCGTCGATGAGCCCCACCGTGGGAAAGTTCTGCACGCCGGAGAAGCCGAGGTCGGCGAGCTGCCGCAGGAAGGGCACGGTGAGCATGAACGGGTCGGTGCCGTTCACGCCGGCCAGGACGGGCGTGTGCTTCACCACCGGCAGCACTTCGGCCGCCATCTCGACGACGATCTGGTTGGCGTTGCCGTATGCCATCAGGCCGGCGAGCGAGCCGCGGCCGGCCATGCGGTAGCGACCGGAGTTGTAGATGACGATCAGGTCGATGCCGCCGGCCTCCTCGCACTTGGCGGAGAGGCCGGTACCCGCGCCGCCGCCCACGATGGGGACGCGGGCGTCGATCATGTCGCGGAACTTCTTCAGGATGCGCTTTCGCGGGATGCGTGCCATGGAGCCTTCTCTCATGCCGCCAGCCGCTCCCGCGCGACTTCGCGGAAGGCGGCGACGAGCGCGTCGGAAAAACGCGTGTCGTTGAGGTTGTAAGGGAGCCGGATGAGCTGACGGTTCGCCGTGGGGCGGAACGTTTCGGTGATGGCCCGGAACAGCGCCGCATCCGCCTGCGGATCGTGGAAGGGCTTGCCCGGCGCGTCGAGCAGCGAGACGCCGCCTTCGGGCAGGAGCAGGCGCACCGGGCCGTCGCAGCGATTGAGCCGCTCGGCGATCCAGCGGCCGATGCGCGCGTTCTCCTCGGGGGTGGTCCGCATCAGCGTCACCGACGGGTTGTGCACGTAGAGCTTGCGGCCGCGGAACTGCGGCGGCACGGTGTCCATGGCGCCGAAGTTCACCATGTCGAGCGCGCCGCAAGATACGACGTACGGCAGGCGGGTGCGCGCGATCGCCCCGAAGCGGTCCTCGTGCGCCGGGAACACGCCGCCGACGAGGAGGTCGGGCACTTCCGTGGTGGTGACGTCGATCACCCCGGCGATCAGGCCCGAGTCGACGAGCTTTTCCATCGAGGCGCCGCCGGTGCCGGTGGCGTGGAAGGTGAGGCAGTCGTATTCGGCCTCGAGCTGCTGCGTGACCTGCTGCACGCAGGGCGTGGTCACGCCGAACATGGTCAGCCCCAGCGCCGGCTTGGTGTCCGGACGGCTGCGCCGCGTCGCCGCCAGCGAGTGGCCGATCATTCCGGCCAGCGCGTGCGCCGCGTTGGAGAGCACCTGCTCGGAGATCCGGTTGATGCCCTGCACGTCCACCACCGAGTACATCATGCAGATGTCGGACGGGCCGACGTAGCGCTTCACGTCCCCGGAGGCCACGGTGGAAACCATCACCTTCGGCACGCCGATGGGCAGACGCTGCATGCCGGCGGTGGCGAGCGAGGTGCCGCCCGAGCCGCCGGCGGAAATGATCCCCGCGAGGTCGCGCCGCGTGGTGACGAAGCGCGCGAACGCCTCGGCCATGCCGGTCACGGCCGAGCCGCGATCGCCGGTGAACACGCCGCCGGCGCCTTTCGGATGGTGGCGGGCGACTTCCGACGGACCGACGTCCGCCGACGAGGGCCGCTGCGTGGTCGCGAGGTCCACGGTCACCGCGCGGATGCCGATGCGCTCCAGGCAGCTCTTGATGAACATCAGCTCGCGGCCCTTGGTGTCGAAGGTGCCGCACACGTAGGCGCTGCGGCCGACCACGGCCGCGATCGGGATCGGCGCCGGCATGGAGGCCTCGTCGGCGTCCGGCGCCTCGGGCGCGGACTCGCGCTCCTCGGGCGCGCCGGTGGACCAGGCGGTCGGCGCCTCGCGCCGCGAGTACGCGGGCATGGGCGCGGCGGCTTCGGCGCCGGCCTCGGGCGCGGCGCGGCGCACCTGAAAGACGCGCACCGGCTCCTCGTCCGGGAGCGGGGAGAGGGTCTCCTCCGGCGCGGAGGTGTCCTCGACGGCGCGCACGCCCAGCAGGCGCTGCTGCAGGTCGCGATCGGCGAGCAGCTCGCGCGCGGTGGCCTGATGCGCGACCCGGCCGTTGACCATCACCAGGATGTGCTCGGCCACCGAGGTGGCCACGCCCAGGTTCTGCTCGATGAGCAGCACGGAGATCGAGCCCTCGCTGGTGAGCTTCACGAGCATGTCGACCACCTGGTCGACGATGACTGGCGCGAGGCCCTCGGTCGGCTCGTCCATGATCAGCAGGCGCGGGTTGGCGAGCAGCGCGCGGCCGATCGCCAGCATCTGCTGCTCGCCGCCGGAGAGCTGCGCGCCGCCGTTCGTGCGGCGCTCGGCGAGGCGGGGGAACGTCTCGTACACGCGCTGGATGGTCCACGGCTCGCCCGTCGCGTCGGCGCGCGGCTTCCGCGCGGCGAGGCGCAGGTGCTCGTCGACCGTGAGCGAGGGCCACACCCGCCGGCCCTGCGGGACGTAGCTCACGCCGTGCCCGACGATCGCATTCGGCGACAGGCCGAGGAGCTGCGTGCCGCCGACGCGCACGCTGCCCTGCGCGCCTGGCACCAGGCCCATGATGGCATTGCACAGCGTGGACTTGCCCATGCCGTTGCGGCCGACGACGCCGAGCACCCCGCGCTCGATGCGCAGCGTGACCTCCTGCAGGGCGTGGGCGCGCCCGTAGTAGACGTCGAGGCCCTCGACCGCGAGGATCGGGGCCGCGGGCTCGGCGGGTGCGGCCGCGCCGCGCGTCCTGTCGGTCGGTCGGGTCGCCATCAGTGGTGGTGTCCGTGCTGGCCCATGTAGATCGCCTGCACCTCGGCGTCGCTCTCGATCTGGTCGGGCGTGCCGTGCTTGAGCACGCGGCCGTTGTGCATGACCGTCACGCGCTCGACCACGCGCAACGCGATGTCGAGGTCGTGCTCGATCAGCACGTATCCCATGTGCTCGGGCAGGGCGGTGAGCAGCGCGACCAGCTCGCGGCGTTCGGCGGGCGACAGGCCCGCGGCCGGCTCGTCGAACAGGATGAGGCGCGGCGCGCCGGCGAGCGCCATGCCGATCTCGAGCTGGCGCTGCTGGCCGTGCGCGAGCGTGTTCACCAGCTGGTCGGCGACGTGCGTGAGCCGCACGCGTTCGAGGAGATCCTGCGTCGCCGCGCGCGAGGGATGCGACGCCCGCGGACGGAAGAAGCTGAAGCGGCCGCGCGCGATGCCGCGCACGGCAAGGAAGAGGTTGTCCCGGACGGTAAGTTCGCGGAACAGGAGCGACGACTGGTAGGTGCGGCGCAGGCCCATGCGGATGCGCTCGTAGGGCGGGAGCGCGGTGACGTCCTCGCCGAAGAAGCGCACCTTGCCCGCGGTGGGCGGGAAGTCGCCGGTGATGCAGTTGAACAGGGTGGTCTTGCCGGCGCCGTTCGCGCCGAGAATCGCACGCCGCTCCCCGGCGCCCACCGAGAGCGAGACATCCTCGATGGCACGCAGCGCGCCGAACGTCCGGGTGACGCCCTCGAGCGTGAGGGCGTCGCCGGTGGCGAGTTGCGCCGCCGCGCCGCCGCGCGGGCGCGGCGGGACGATGGCGTCGGGGGTGGCGGACATGCGGGTCCCTGCGGCTTCAGGCCGGTGTCACGGACAGTCGGGATAGTCGCGCGTGCCGACCTTGAACTCCTCCTTCTTCATTCCGAGCATCTGCGGAGTGTTGTCCACCTTGCGCACCACGCGGTTGAAGAAGTTGCCCTGCGCGTCCTTGGTCACCTCGGTGATGAACGCGGTGCCAATCGCCTGACGGTTCTCGTCCAGACGCACGTCGCCGACCGGCGTCTTCAGCGTCATCTTCTGCAGCGCCTCGCGGTACTTCTTCTGGCCGTCGGAGAGATCACCCTTCACCGCCTCGAGGCCATCGAGCGCCGCCTTCATATTCGTGTAATACACGAACGCGAAGAGCGACGGGCTGGGGTAGCCGTCCGGGAACTGCTTCTTGTAGTCGGCGACGAATTTCTTCCAGTCGGGCGAATCGAAGGCGTCCGCGATCGGGCCGGCCGAGATGGTGCCTAGCAGGGACTCGCGGCGCTTGCCCTTGTAGTTCAGCACGTCCTGGCTGACGGTGATGGAGCCGCCGATCATCGGCTTGTCGCCGCCGGCCTGCTCGTACTGGTTGAGGAAGTTCACCGCGTCGGCCCCGCCGAGCACCACCAGCAGCGCGTCCACGTCCTTCGGTATGCGCGCGATGACCGACGAGTAGTCCTTGCCGCCGAGCGGCACCCACGCCTTGATCGGCACCTTGCCGCCCAGGCGGCAGTACTCGGTCATGAAGCCCTGCACCTGCGAGTACGGGAAGGCGTAGTCCTCGGCGATGACCATCACCCGCTTGTAGCCCTTCTTGAGGGCTTCCTCTCCGAGGCCCACCATCCACTGCGCGCCGTCGGTATTGAAGCGGAAGAAGTTCGTCGACGGATTGACCAGCGTGGTGGCCTGGGCGCCGGACGAGCCGTTGATGAAGGTGATGTTGGGCTGGGTCTTGGAGTAGTCCTTGACCGCGATGCCCTCGGACCCGGACAGCGGGCCGACCATGATGTCCACCTTGTCCTGCTCGACCAGCTTGCGCGTGGCGTTGACCGCCACGTCGGGCTTCGCGTCGCTGGACGCCTTGATGATCTCGATCTTGCGGCCGGCGACCATCCCGCCGCGCTCGCGCACGGCCATCTCCGCGCCGCGCATGCCGTCCTGACCGCCGGCCGCGAACGGGCCTTCCAGGGTCGCGAGTAGGCCGATCTTGACCGGCTGGCCCTGCGCGAGGGCGCCGCCCGCGAGGGTCGCGCCGAATGCGCCCACCACCGCCACCGCGGCGAGGGTGCGCGTGAACATCCTCCTGCTTTGCTTCATGACTTCCTCCTTGGTGACATGCGGCGGGTTGGCCGCGGTTGTGTCGCTACGACTGTTGCGGGAATCCCGGTTCGCGCCCTCACGTCGGCGGCATCCCGTCGCGGTCCCGGGCGGCGGCGAGGCGCGCGCGCAGTCGCGACCACAGTCCGAGCAGCCCGTCGGGCGAGAAGAGCACGATGGCGAGGAACACCGCGCCGATCAGCAGGTTGAAGCGCTCGCGCTCGACCAGATCGATGGCGAAGTTCTGCAGCAGCACGAACACGACCGCGCCGATGAACGACCCGATCGGATGACGCATGCCGCCGAGCACGGCGATGATGAGGATGTTGATCATCCAGCTCGTTCCGACCGAGCCGGGGGTGATCAGCCCGTTGTACCAGACCAGCAGCACGCCGCCGACGGCGGCCAGCGCGCCGGCCACCGCGTACGCGGCCACGCGATGCGCGGTCACGTTGTAACCGAGCGAATTCATGCGCCTCGGATTGTCGCGGATGCCTTGCAGCGCGACGCCGAACGGCGCGCGGACGAGGTACTTCACCAGCAGGTAGCCGCCGAGCGAGCAGGCGAGGGCGAGGTGATAGAACACGACCGGCTGGCGCCAGTCGATGCCCAGGAAGGTCGGCGGGTAGACCTTCTGCAAGCCCTGGAAGCCGTTGAAGATACTGTAGTTCTGCAGCGCCAGGTAGTAGAACGCCGTGCCGATCGCCAGCGTGATCATGATGGTGTAGATGCCCTCGGTGCGCACCGAGAGCCAGCCGATCGCGGTTGCGCAGGCGACGGCGATGGCGACGGCCATGGGCAGGACGATCCACCACGGCCAGTTGAGGCTGATCTCCTCGGTGCCGCTCGCGCCGAAGATCGCGACCATGTACCCCGCGATGCCCGCGACGGTCATCTGCGCGAGCGACACCATGCCGCCGTAGCCGGCGAGGAAGGTGAGCGACAGCGCGATGAGGCCCAGCGCGAGCGACTGCGCGCCGATCTGGAAGGTGAAGAATGGCGACGCCACCCACGGATAGACGAGCACCAGCGCCAGCACGAACACGTGGCGCGCGGAAACGTGCTGCCAGATCCACTTGAGCCACGTCGGCGCGTCCTGGTCCGAGTAGTCGGGCAGGCCCTCGGCAGTCATGCGCGGCGTCGCGGCCGGGCGCGACGGCGTGGACGCGCGGCGGCGCCCTCCCCAGGGCGTGCGCGCGATGCCGCGGGTGGCGTCGTCGAGATTGGCGGCCTTGCGCCAGACTGCGCTCATGCTGGTCTACCCAGTATTCCTCGGGGCCTGAACGCCAGCACCAGCACCAGGATCACGAAGGTGAACACCACGCTGTAGGTCGGCGCATAGGCGAGGCCGTAGGTCTCCGCGAGCCCCAGCAGCGTCGCGCCCAGCGCCGCGCCGATGACGCTGCCCATGCCGCCGACGATCACCACGACGAGCGAGGCGAGCAGCAGGCGCACGTCCTCGCCCGGCACCACCGAGAGCTCCACCGCGCCGATCACGCCGCCGAGGCCGGCGAGCCCGGCGCCGATCGCAAAGGTGATGGCGAACACGAGGTTCACGTTGATGCCGGTGGCCGACAGCATCATCCGGTCGTCCACGCCGGCGCGGATCATCATGCCGACGCGGGTGCGGTTCAGGAACAGCCACAGCACGACGCCGATCACGATGCCCACCGGCAGCAGCGCGAGGCGGTAGGAGGAATAGGCGCGGATGACCGGCAGGTCGCGGATCGGCCCGGAGAGCCAGTCCGGCGGCGAGAGCTGGTGCACCTGGGCGCCGAAGTACCACAGCAGCAGGTCCGCGATGACGATCGACAGGCCGATGGTCACCATGGTCTGGCGCAGGTCCTGTCCCTGCATGAAGCGGAAGATGGTCACCTGCATCAGCAGTCCGGCGACCGCCGCGCCCAGGAAGCCGCACGCGAGGGCAAGCACGAAGCTGCCGCTCGCGCTGGCCACCGCGTAGCCGATGTAGCCGCCGAAGAGATACAGCGACCCGTGCGCGAGGTTCACGTTGCGCATCAGGCCGAAGACCAGCGTGAAGCCGCTCGCGACGATGAAGTACAGCGACGCGAGCGTGAGGCCGTTCAGCAGGGTGATGAAGAACAGGCGCGCGTTGTTCGACACCGCCCAGATCACGAACACCGCGATCGGCACCGCGATGACGAGCCAGAGGACGGTCTTCCAGAAGCGCGACATGTCGTCAGCCCTGCCTCACGCCGGGTTCTCCGCTGCCGCCGCGCTACGCCACCGAGCGCGAGAACCGCCCGCGCGCCGCGCCCACGTCGGGCTCCTTGTGGAACACGCCGTCCTTCATGATCGCGAGCAGGCGGCTCCGGTCCTGCAGGATCCCGATGTTGGCGAGGGGGTCGCCGTCCACCAGCAGCAGGTCGGCGAGGTAGCCGTCGCGGATCTCGCCGAGCTCGCCGCCCTTCATCATCATCTCGCCGCCCCACTTGGTGCAGGACACGATGGTCTCCATCGGGGTCATGCCGAGGTACTTGACGAAGTACTCCAGGTCCTTGGCGTTCTCACCATGCGGCGCCCACGCGAAGCCGTAGTCGCCCCCGGGCAGCACGCGGATGCCGCGCTTCAGCATCGCCTTCATGCTGATGATGGTGGCCTCGAGCTCGCGCTCGTACCCCATGTCCTTCGCCATCTGGTTGGTGACGCCTATCACCTCGCCCTCGTTCAGGAGGCGGATCTGCACCGAGATGCCGGGCGCGACGAAGATGCGGTCCTTCTTCGCCTCCAGCATGTCGAGCGCCTCCTCGTCGGCGAAGCTCGCGTGGTAGACGATGTCCAGGCCGTGGCGCATCGCCTGCTTGATCGAGCCGGTCGAGCGCGCGTGGCAGGAGAGCCGCCTGCCGCGCACCTTGGCCTCCTTCACCGCCATCGCGACCTCCTCGTCGCTCATCCAGTTGGTCAGGGCATCGGCGCCGGGAACGAGGTTGTCGCCGGAGAGGTTGAGCTTGATGGTGTCAACGCCGTACTTCAGGAACATGCGCACCTTCTTGCGCATGTCCTCGGGGCCGTCGACGACGCACCCGAAGGACATCTCGTGGTAGGGCAGGTGCGGCAGCATGTCGTCGCCCAGCGAGCCGGTGACGGTGATCTCCTGGCTCGCCGCGAGGTAGCGCGGTCCGGGGATCTGGCCCGAGTCGATCGCGTTCTTGATCACGCAGTCGAGCCGCGGCTTCGGCGTGGCGGCGCCCACGCAGGAGGTCCAGCCGAAATCCAGATACTGCTTCGCCACGCTCGCCGCCCACAGCGTGTGCTCCTCGTGCGGGAGCTTCTGGATCGCGTCGAGCGTCTTGGAGTTCACCCACCCGAAGTGCGTGTGCGCCTCGCACATACCCGGCATGAGCGTGGCGCCGGCGCCGTCGATTACGGTCACCCCGGCGGTGGGGAGCGTGCGCACGCCGCGCGCGACGCGCTGGATGCGGTTGCCCTGGATGAGGACCTCGCCGGTGAAGGGCTGCTGGCCCGAGCCGTCGAGGATGCGTACGTTCGTGAACAGGATGTTGGGCATTGCGTTCTCCTTCGAAGGGGTTCGGGCGCCGTGTCGCGCATGCATGCGCGGCGGCGCCCCGTCAACGGCGGCCGAAAAGGAACTCCCTGAAAGCGTTATTCACTTCTACAGCGCGTTCGATCGTCGTCCAGTGGCCGCAGCGGGACAGGACGACGGAGCGAGCATCGTGCAGGCGGTCGGCCATGGCGCGCACGGCCGACGGCGGCGCCACCGCGTCCTCGTCGCCGGTGACGAGCAGCGCGCGGCAGCGGATGCGCTCCAGATCGGCGCCCTCGGCGCCGGCCAGGGCCTCGCAGTTGCGCGCGTAGCCTTCCGGATCCTGGCGCATCAGCAGCTCGCGGATGAAGGCCATGCCGACCGGGTTGGCGGCCTTGGTGTCGCCGGAGGTGGCCGCCTTGAGGATCGCCTCGGCGACCTCGCTCATGCCCTCGGCGCGGACACGGGCTGCGCGCTCTCGCATCGCCTGCCGCCCCGCGTCGGGCAGGGCGTGCACGGGGCCGACCAGGGCGAGGCTCCTGACCAGCGCGGGCTCGCGCTCGGCGAGATGCTGGCACACGATGGTGCCCATCGAGTGGCCGGCGAAGTGCGCCGTTTCAACGCCGAGCACGCGCAGCGCGCGCATCACCGCATCGGCGAGGCTCGAGATCGAAAGGGTCGAGGAGGCAGGGGAGCGCCCCGAACCCGGCAAGTCGAAGCGGATGACGCGAAAGCGTGCGCCCACCACCGGCATCTGCGGCGTCCACACGTTCGACGTGCCGCCGAGTCCATGGAGCATCACGAGCGCATCGCCCGTGCCGTCCACCTCGACCGCCATGCGCTCGATGATGTGGGTGCTCAACACCCGTCTCCTTCGGTGTGGGCGGCCGCGCTGGTCGGCTGCCTTGGTCCCCGATCGATTGCTGCGCTGCAACTGCGCCGCTTCGTCGAACGGCTTGTCCATCGTCGAGGTCGGCGGACTATAATGAGACGCGTGTCTCACGTCAATACAGCCGTGGCATTGAGATTGCCGGATATCGACAGGTCCGGTGCGCCCGGCGTCGCGCCGGACCTACGCGGGCCGCGGGCACGGACGCGGAAGGCACTGCTCGATGCGGCGGTGGAACTGGCGGGACGGGGCATCATCCCGTCGGTGACCGACGTCGCCGAGGCGGCGAACGTCTCGCGCGCGACCGCCTACCGGTACTTTCCCAGCCAGAGCGTGCTGGTGCAATCCATGGTGACCGATGCTCTCGGCCCCATCCAGGCGTGGACCAGCGAATCACGCGATGCGGTGGAGCGTGTCGGGCGCCTGATCCATTTTGGCTACCAGCGCATGCAGGCCCGCGAGGCGGCGCTGCGCGCCGCGCTGCGCCTGGCGCTGGACCAGTGGGCGCGCACCCGGTCCGGCACGCTGGGCGACGAGCCGCCCATCGTGCGCGGCCACCGCATCCGCCTGCTGCGCCTGGCGCTCGCGCCGCTGAAGCGCGAGCTGCCGAAGCGCCGGTTCGAGCGCCTGGTGCAGTCGCTCGCGGTGGTGTTCGGCACCGAGGCGATGGTGGTGCTGAAGGACATGTTCGGCCTCGATGCCGATGCGACCGCCGACGTCGCCGAGTGGATGGCGCGCGCGCTGGTGAACGCCGCGATCGCCGAGGCGGTCGCGGCGCCGGCCGCCGCGCGCCGCCGCTAGGCGCCGGCGCCGGCCTACGCGACTTCCGTGGTCCGCTGCGCGCGCTTGCGCTCGTGTTCCTTGAGGTGGCGCTTGCGAATGCGGATGGACTTCGGCGTGACCTCGACCAGCTCGTCGTCCTGGATGAACTCCACCGCGTACTCGAGCGTGAGCTTGATCGGCGGGGTGAGCGTCACCGCCTCGTCCTTGCCGGCGGCGCGGACGTTGGTGAGCTTCTTGCCCTTGATCGGGTTCACCACCAGGTCGTTGTCGCGGCTGTGGATGCCGATCACGATGCCCTCGTAGAGCCGGTCGCCCGGCGAGACGAACATGCGCCCGCGGTCCTGCAGATTCCACAGCGCGTAGGCCACCGCCTCGCCGTCCTCCTGCGAGATCAGCACGCCGTTGCGGCGCCCGGGAATGTCGGGCTTCATCGGCGCGTAGTCGTCGAACACGTGGCTGATGAGGCCGGTGCCGCGGGTGAGGTTCATGAACTCGTTCTGGAAGCCGATCAGGCCGCGCGCCGGGATGCGGTACTCCAGCCGGGTGCGCCCGCGGCCGTCGGACTGCATGTCCTGCAGGTCGCCGCGGCGCGAGCCGAGCGCTTCCATCACCGCGCCCTGGTGGCCCTCCTCGACGTCCACGGAGAGCATCTCGTAGGGCTCGCACATCACGCCGTCGATCGTCTTGGTGATCACGCGCGGCCGGCCGACGGCGAGCTCGTAGCCCTCGCGGCGCATGTTCTCGATCAGGATGGTGAGGTGCAGCTCGCCGCGCCCGGAGACCAGGAAGACGTCGGCGTCCGCGGTGTCCTCCACGCGCAGCGCCATGTTCACCAGCAGCTCGCGGTGCAGGCGGTCGCGCAGATTGCGGCTGGTCACGAACTTGCCTTCCTGGCCGGCAAGCGGCGAGGTGTTGACCTGGAAGTTCATGGTGAGCGTGGGCTCGTCGACGCGCAGCGGCGGCAGCGCCTCCGGCGTCTCGGCGTCGCACAGCGTGTCGCCGATGGCGAGCTCGTCGATCCCGGTGAAGAGCACGATGTCGCCGGCGCGCGCCTCCTGCATCGGCACCCGCTCGATGCCGCGGAAGCCCAGGACCTGGTTGACCTTCTCGCTGCGCGGCACGCTGCCCGGCCCGTGCATGACCGAGATCTCGGTGGCCGGGCGGATCTTGCCGCGGGTGATGCGGCCCACGCCGATGCGGCCGACGTAGCTCGAGTAGTCGAGCGCCGCCACCTGGAGCTGCAGCGTGCCCTCGACATCCTCCTCGGGGGGGGCGGGCACGCGCGCGAGCACGGTCTCGAACAGCGCCTTCATGTCGGTGCCGCGCGTGCCGGCCTCCAGGCTTGCCCAGCCCTCCAGCGCCGACGCGTACACGACGGGGAAGTCGAGCTGCTCCTCGGTGGCGCCCAGCTTGTCGAAGAGCTCGAACGTGTGGTTCACCACCCAGTCGGGCCGCGCACCGTCGCGATCCACCTTGTTCACCACCACGATGGGCTTCAATCCCAGCGCGAGCGCCTTGCGCGTCACGAAGCGCGTCTGCGGCATCGGGCCCTCGACCGCGTCGACCAGCAGCAGCACGCCGTCGACCATGCCGAGCACGCGCTCGACCTCGCCGCCGAAGTCCGCGTGGCCGGGCGTGTCCACGATGTTCACATGCACGCCGCGGTATTCGATCGCGCAGTTCTTGGCGAGAATGGTGATGCCGCGCTCGCGCTCGAGGTCGTTGGAGTCCATGAAGCGCTCGGCGACCTTCTCATGGGCGGCGAACGTGCCGGCCTGGGCGAGCAGCTTGTCGACCAGGGTGGTCTTGCCGTGATCGACGTGGGCGATGATGGCGATGTTGCGGATGGGGCGGGACACGGCGTAACCCGTTGTTTTGGAAAACCCGACATCATAGCATCCCGACGTGTCCGGAATGCGGCAGCGCAATATCGACGGTAGGCGGGAGAAGACCATGGAGCATCAGGCGACGCGGGGCCGGCATCTCTCGAATGCGGACCTGGCGGCGTTCCAGGCGGTACTCGCCACGCCCTTCGGCGGCGTCGCGATCCGCACCGAAGCGGTCGGCACCGAGGACGAGTGCGTGGCCGGGATCCTCTACCTCCCGCACGGCTTGAAGCCGCGGCCGCCGCGGGACCGGCTGGCGCGCGAGGCGGTGCGGCAGGTGGAGCGCTATCTCGCCGACCCGTCAGCCGATTTCGCGCTGCCGCTCAAGCCGGTCGGCACGGCGTTCCAGCGCCGCGTGTGGGATGCGATCGCGGCGATTCCCGCGGGGCGCCTCAGCACGTATGGCGAAGTGGCGCGCAGGCTGCACTCGGGACCGCGTGCCGTGGGGCAGGCTTGCGGCGCGAACCGCTATCCGCTCGCCATTCCCTGCCACCGCGTGGTGTCGTCCACCGGCCTCGGCGGCTTCGCCAACAACGACGACGGCTTCCATCTGGAAATCAAGCGCTGGCTGCTTGCCCACGAAGGCGGAGCACCGCCACCCGCGGGTTCATGATCGCGAGCTAAAGCGGCTGGAGGGCCGCCGCGCGTGGCGATGGTGGTCGGCGTGGCGCCATCGCCGTTCAAGTGCGGGGGGCCGGCGCTAGAATCCGGTGCGATGTCCGCCGACCCGCCGACCGTGCCGCCCTTCGCAGACGCCGCCGTCCTCGACGAGTTCGTCGACCACCTCTGGCTGGAGGACGGACTCGCGCGCAACACGCTCGAGGCTTACCGGCGCGACCTGCGCCTCTTCGGGACGTGGCTGGCCGGGCGCGGCGTCGCGCTGCCGGCCGCCGCGGAGGCCGATATCGGCGACTACCTTGCGTGGCGCCACCGGCAGGCAACGCGGCCCAAGACGGCCACCCAGGCCCGGCTGCACTCCAGTCTGAAGCGCTTCTACGCCTGGCTGCTGCGCCAGAACCGCATTCAGGCGGACCCCACGGTGCGGCTCGATCCGCCCAAGAAGGCGCAGCGCTTTCCGAAGTCGCTGAGCGAGTCCGACGTGGAGGCGTTGCTTGCCGCGCCGGAAGTGACCGAGCCGCGGGGCCTGCGCGACCGCGCCATGCTCGAGACGCTCTACGCCACCGGGCTGCGGGTCTCGGAGCTGGTGGCGCTGAAGAATGCCGAGGTGAGCATCGACATGGGCGTGGTGCGCGTGTTCGGCAAGGGCTCGAAGGAGCGTCTGGTGCCGCTCGGCGAGGAGGCGATCGAGTGGCTTGAGCGCTATCGCGGCGACGCCCGAGCCGCGCTGCTCGCGGGTCGCGCCGCCGATGCGGTGTTCGTCACCGCGCGCGGCCAGGGCATGACGCGGCAGGCGTTCTGGCAGCTCGTCAAGCGCTACGCAGCGCAGGCGATCCCGGGAAGGTCGCTGTCGCCACACACCTTGCGCCACGCCTTCGCCACCCACCTGCTGAACCACGGCGCCGACCTGCGCGTGGTGCAGATGCTGCTCGGCCACGCCGACATCTCGACCACGCAGATCTACACCCACGTCGCGCGCGAGCGGCTGAAGGCGCTGCACCAGCAGCACCACCCGAGAGCGTGAGATGGCGCGGAAGGAACACGTCTCCGAAACCCCCGCCACCGCGTTCCTGAAGCGGCACGGCGTCGCGTTCACCGAGCATGTCTACGCCTACCAGGAGCATGGCGGCACCGCCGTCTCGGCGCGCGAGCTGGGCGTGGACGAGCACAGCGTGGTGAAGACCCTGGTGATGGAGGACGAGCGCCGGCAGCCGCTGATCGTGCTGATGCACGGCGACCGCACCGTGTCCACCAAGAACCTCGCGCGGCAGGCGGGCGCGAAGCGCGTCGAGCCGTGCGCGCCGGAGGTGGCGCAGCGCCATTCCGGCTACCAGGTCGGGGGAACGTCCCCCTTCGGCACGCGCAAGGCGATGCCGGTGTACCTCGAGAAAACCGTGCTGGACCTCGAGCGCATCTACATCAACGGCGGACGGCGCGGCTTCCTGGTGGGCCTCGATCCGCGCGAGCTGGTGCGCGTGCTGAAGCCGCACCTGGTCGAGGCAGGGCTCGCGGACTAACGCCGATTCCCGCGCTCGATGACCACGCCGACGAGCTTGACGTCCTTCAGGATGCCGAGCTTCGCCACCGACACGCGGACCCACGGCGCGTGGAACTCGCCAAGCACGAGGTCGGCCAGCGCCTGGGCGAGTTCCTCGACCAGGCCGAACCGCCGCTCGCCGAGCAGCGCGCGCATGCGCTCCACCACCACGGCGTAGTCGATGGTGTCCGACACCTTGCCGGTGGAGAACACCGCGTCGCTCGGCAACGCGAGGTCGAGGTCCACCGAGATCATCTGGTGCGTGACGCGCTCGCGGCGGTAGATGCCGACCTTGGCCTCGAGCCGGATGTCGCGCAGGAAAATGATGTCCATCGTGGAAGGGCGGGAAGGGGAAGGGGGAAGGGCAAAACCCTTAAGATCGGGGCATGGCCACGATCTTGTTCATTCTAATCGCTTACCTCATCGGGTCGCTCTCGTTCGCGAAGATCGTCAGCCGTGCGATGGGGCTGCCCGACCCGCACTCCTACGGCTCCGGCAATCCCGGCGCGACCAACGTGCTGCGCACCGGGCGCAAGTCCGCGGCACTGCTCACGCTGGCTGGCGATGCGCTGAAGGGCTGGATCGCGGTGGTGCTGGCGCAGGTGTACGGACCGCGCTTCGGCGTGGGCGATGCAGGCGTGGCGGCCGTCGCCGTCGCCGCGTTCGTCGGCCATCTCTACCCGGTGTTCTTCGGCTTTCGCGGCGGCAAGGGCGTGGCCACCGCGGCCGGCATCCTGTTCGCCGTGAACGGCTGGCTCGGTCTCGCCACCGCCGCCACCTTCGCCATCATCCTCGGGTTCTTCCGTTTCGTGTCGCTCGCCTCGATCATCGCGGCGGTGTTCGCGGCGTTCTACTGCGTGTTCCTCTACGGCTGGAACCCGGTCGCGTTCGCCGTCGCCGCGATGGCCGCGCTGCTGATCTGGCGCCATCGCGGCAACATCCGCAAGCTTGCCGCAGGCACCGAGAACCGCCTCGGGGCGAGGCGGGACGCAGCCTGAGCGGGCGAGCTCAGGCAGTCGCCAGATCCCAGCGCGGCCGTACGGTGAAGGCGTAGCCGTCCTTCGCGGCCATGCCCGCCTCGAGTCGCAGCGCCGCGGAGTACGCGATCATCGCGCCGTTGTCGGTGCACAGCTCCGGCTCGGGGTAGTAGACGCGGAACTCCCCGGCCGCCGCCGCCGCGTCGAGCGCCTCGCGCAGCTGGCGGTTCGCGCCCACGCCGCCGGCCACCACCAGGTCGGCGAATCCGGTCCGCGCCAGTGCCGCCCGGCACTTCGCGCACAGCACGTCGACCATCGCGGCCTGGAACGCGGCGGCGATGTCCGCGCGCGTCTGCTCGTCCGCGGGGCTCGCCTTGACGAGGTTCAGCACCGCGGTCTTGAGGCCGGAGAAGCTGAAGTCGAGGTCGCCGCTCGCGATCATCGGCCGCGGCAGCTTGAAGCGCGCCGGATCGCCCGCGCGTGCGGCGGCCGAGAGCGCCGGGCCGCCCGGGTAGCCGAGTCCGAGGAGCTGCGCCGACTTGTCGAACGCCTCGCCGGCGGCGTCGTCGAGGGTCTCGCCGAGCAGCGCGTAGCGGCCCACGCCGTCCACGCGCATGAGCTGCGTGTGTCCGCCCGAGACCAGCAGCGCGACGAACGGAAACGTCGGCGGCCGGCGGGAGAGCAGCGGCGAGAGGAGGTGGCCTTCGAGATGGTGGATGCCGATCGCCGGGATGCCCAGCCCGAAGGCGAGGCCGTTGGCCACCGCCGCGCCGACCAGCAGGGCACCGGCCAGGCCCGGCCCCTCGGTGAAGGCGATTGCATCCAGGTCGCCCAGGCCGAGGCCGGCGCGGCGCAGGACCAGCCGGACCAGCGGCAGCGTGCGACGGATGTGGTCGCGCGAGGCAAGCTCCGGCACCACGCCTCCGTAGGCGGCATGCAGGTCGACCTGGGAGTGGACCTCGTGGACCAGCGCGCCGGAGCCCGAGTCGTAGGCAGCCACGCCGGTCTCGTCGCAGGAGGTTTCGATGCCGAGGACGCGCATGGAAGGGCCAAAAGGCGGCATCCTACCGCAGCCGCCGCCCCGGCTTGCCGGGCGGGGGAAATCCGAAGTAGAATCGCGGACTTCGCGTAACGTTACTAGCGACTGGATACTGGATGCCGACTGTCCGCGTCAAGGAAAACGAGCCGTTCGAGGTGGCCCTGCGCCGCTTCAAGCGCACCATCGAGAAGACCGGTCTTCTCACCGAGCTGCGCGCCCGCGAGTTCTACGAAAAGCCCACCACCGAGCGCAAGCGCAAGCACGCCGCCGCGGTGAAGCGCCACTACAAGCGACTGCGCAGCCAGCAGCTTCCGCCGAAGCTGTACTAGCAGCAGCCGCCTTACGGAATTTCGCACGGCGCCGCGCGCGACTCGCGCCCGGCGCCGTCGCCATTTGGAGGATCGCTTCATGACCCTGCGCACGCGCATCAGCGACGACGTGAAGGCGGCCATGAAGGCCAAGGACGCGCCGCGCCTCTCCACGCTGCGCCTGCTCACCGCCGCGATCAAGCAGCGCGAGGTGGACGAGCGCATCGAGCTCGACGACGCGCAGGTGATCGCGGTGATCGAGAAGATGATCAAGCAGCGGCGCGATTCGGTGGCGCAGTACCAGGCCGGCGGCCGGCAGGACCTCGCCGACCAGGAGACCTTCGAGATCGGCGTGCTCTCCGGCTACCTGCCGCAGCAGCTCTCCGAGGCCGAGATCGCCGCCGAGGTGGCAGCGGCCATCTGGGCCACCGGCGCGGAAGGGCCGTCCGACATGGGCAAGGTCATGGGGGTGCTGAAGGGCAAGCTTGCCGGACGCGCCGACATGGGCAAGGTCTCCGCGCAGGTCAAGCGCGAACTTTCGGGCGGCTGAGCGCCGCGCTGCGGGCCGGCTTGCAAAGCGCCCGGATTCGCCTATAAAGACGGCATGGCGCCCCCGACCGGCCGGGCGCAATGCCCCCTCCAGAGCCCGGATCGCCCCGCGCCACGACAGTGATTCCCGACTCGTTCAAGCAGGACCTGCTGAACCGCGTCGACATCGTGGACGTGGTCAACGCGCGCGTGCCGCTCAAGAAGGCCGGCGCGAACTGGACCGCGTGCTGCCCGTTCCACAGCGAGAAGTCCCCGTCGTTCACGGTCAGCCCGTCGAAGCAGTTCTATCACTGCTTCGGCTGCGGCGCGCACGGCAACGCGATCGGTTTCCTGATGGAGTATGCGGGGCTCGGTTACATCGACGCGCTGCGCGAGCTGGCCGAAGGCGTCGGCATGAAGCTCCCCGAGATGGAGCGCAGCCGCGACGCGCGCCCCGAGGAGGGGCCGGACCTCTACGACTTCATGGCGCGCGCGGCGAAGTTCTACCGCGAGCAGCTCAAGGCCGCGCCGGGCGCCATCGAATACCTCAAGGGCCGCGGCCTCACCGGCCAGACCGCGGCGAAGTTCGGCATCGGCTACGCCCCGGACGACTGGCAGGCGCTGCAGGCCGCGTTCCCGGAGTACGGCGGCAAGGAGATGGTGGACTGCGGCCTGGTGATCGTGAACGAGCAGGGCCGCCGCTACGACCGCTTCCGCGACCGCGTCATGTTCCCCATTCTCAACCAGCGCGGCTTCGTGGTCGGATTCGGCGGGCGGGTCATCGGGGACGGCGAGCCGAAGTACCTGAACTCCCCGGAGACGCCGCTGTTCGAGAAGGGCCGCGAGCTCTACGGCCTGCCGCAGGCGCGCATTCCCATCCGCGAGAAGGGCCGCGTCATCGTGGTCGAGGGCTACATGGACGTGGTGATGCTGGCCCAGCACGGCGTCGGCAACGCCGTCGCCACGCTCGGCACGGCGACCACGCCAGCGCACGTGCAGAAACTCCTGCGCGTCACCGATGAGATCGTCTTCTGCTTCGATGGCGATGCGGCGGGCCGGCGCGCGGCCTGGCACGCGCTGGAGGTGAGCCTCGAGTCCCTCCAGGACCGCAAGGCCGTCCGGTTCCTGTTCCTGCCGCCGGAGCACGATCCGGACAGCTTCGTGCGCGAGCACGGCGCCGCGGTCTTCGAGGAACGCCTGGCGCGGGCCGAGCCTCTGTCCGCCTATCTGCTCCGTGGTCTGCAGGAGCGTTTCGATACGGCCACGATAGAGGGGCGGGCGCGCCTGGCGTCGGAAGCGAAACCGCTGCTCGCGAAGATCACCGCCCCGGCATTGCGGACCTTGCTCTTCAGGGCGGTGTCCGACGCGGTGGGGATTTCGCCCAGGGAGTCCACGCGCGTTCTCGGTGCGATTGCGGCCGAACCGAAGGAAGAGGCGCGCGGTCAGCCGAGGCCGTCGTTACGGCAGGCGCCGTCGTTGCCCCGGGCTTTGGCGCACGAACTGCTCGCCGCCCCTGGTCTCGCCGAGGAACTTCCGCAGTTGCCGGCTGTTCAAGGCTATGAGGCGCTCGCCGCGCTGGCCCGGCACTGCCTGGAACTCCGCGACCTCGTCGTGGGGGGAATCATGGAGCGCGGACGGGGTACTCCGTTCGAGGCATTCTTCGCCCAGGCGGTCGCCGATTTCCTGCTTTTCGGCCTGAGTGCCGAGGAAGCGGCCGAGGAATTCAGGCAGGGTGCTTCGCGGCTTGCCGTAGTTGCGCTGAGAGAGGAGTTGCAAGAGCTTGAAAAAAAAGCGAAAGCAGCCCCACTTTCCGACGGGGAGCGGGCGCGCTACGCGGCGCTGATCCGCGCGCATGCGGCCTTGCGTCATGCACTCGGAACCCCCAGTTAACTTGCTATAATCACCGACTTTTTTCGTCCCACCGACCCACCGGGGAAACGACGACATGCCGAACCAGAAAGCCAAGGCCAAGACGCGGGTGCGCAAAGCCGCTGCGAAGACCGCCGCGAAGTCCAGGGCGGCGGCCAAATCCAAGCCGGCGGTACGCAGCAAGCCGGTCTCGCGCGCGCGTCCTGCGCCCAAGCTGAAGGCCAAGTCCGCCAAGGCCGTCCCGGCGCGCGCACCCGCCAGGGCCAAGGCACGGCCGCAGCCCAAGGCGAAGGCGGCGCCGGCTGTCGCGACGAAGGTTCCGGCCAAGGCCAAGGCCAAGGTCAAGGCCACGGCGCAGTCGAAGGTCAAGCAGCTCGCCACCGAGCGCGCCGCCAAGGCGCGTGAGCAGAAGGTGCAGGCGAAGGCCGTCGCCAAGGAGCAGCCGAAGGCGAAGGTCGGCGCGAAAGAGCTCCCCAAGGCGGCGCCCGCGCCGGCGCCCGCCGCGGCCGCCCCGGCTGCGCCGCAGAAGCTCAAGGTCAACAAGGCCAAGGCCCGCGAGGCCGAGCGCGCGCTGCTGGAGCGGATGAACCAGAAGCCGGAGGACGCCGAGGCGCGCCGCATGCGCCTCAAGAACCTCATCAAGCTCGGCAAGGAGCGCAGCTACCTCACCTACGCCGAGATCAACGACCACCTGCCCGACGTCGTGGACGCCGAGCAGATCGAGTCGATGATCACGACGTTCAACGACATGGGCATCCAGGTCTTCGACGAGGCCCCGGACGCCGAGACGCTGATCCTCTCCGAGACCGCCCCGGCCGCCGCGCCCGACGAGGACGCCGAAGAGGAGGCGGAGGCGGCGCTCGCCACGGTCGATCCGGAGTTCGGCCGGACCACCGACCCGGTGCGCATGTACATGCGCGAGATGGGCTCGGTGGAGCTGCTCACGCGCGAGGGCGAGATCGAGATCGCCAAGCGCATCGAGGACGGCCTGAAGCACATGATCCAGGCGATCAGCGCCTGCCCGACCACCATCGCGGACATTCTCGAGCTCGCCGAGCGAGTGAAGCGCGAGGACATGCGCATCGACGAGCTGGTGGACGGCCTGGTCGATCCCAACGCCAAGGACGAGCCGGTGCCCGAGATCGCGGCCGCCGCCGACGATGCGGACGCCGACGCCGAGGACGAGGAGGAAGACGGCGAGGATGGCGACGACGGCGCAGCGCTTACCGCGAGCCTCCTGCAGCTCAAGACGGACGCGCTCGAGCGCTTCGCCAAGGTCCACAGGCTGAACGAGAAGCTGAAGGTGGTGCTGGTGAAGTTCGGCCACCGGTCCAAGGAGTACGTGAAGGTCCGCGACCAGATCGGCGACGAGCTGATGTTCATCCGCTTCACCGCGCGCATCATCGAGAAGCTGTGCGACTCCGTGCGCGGCATGGTGGAGGAGGTGCGTCGCCACGAGCGCCACATCCAGGATCTCGCGGTACACAAGGGCGGCATGCCGCGCCCGCACTTCATCAAGGTGTTCCCCGGCAACGAGACGCGCCTCACCTGGGTGAAGAACGAGCTCGCTTCCGGCGTGCCCTACGCGGCGCAGCTCACGCGCTACGAGCCGAACATTCTGGAGGCGCAGCAGAAGCTCCTGGACATCCAGAAGAAGATCGGCATTCCGCTGAAGGATCTCAAGGAGATCAACAAGCAGATGTCCACCGGCGAGGCGAAGGCGCGCCGCGCCAAGCGCGAGATGACCGAGGCCAACCTGCGCCTGGTGATCTCCATCGCCAAGAAGTACACCAACCGCGGCCTGCAGTTCCTCGACCTCATCCAGGAGGGCAACATCGGCCTGATGAAGGCGGTGGACAAGTTCGAATACCGGCGCGGCTACAAGTTCTCGACCTATGCGACGTGGTGGATCCGCCAGGCCATCACCCGCTCGATCGCCGACCAGGCGCGCACCATCCGCATCCCGGTGCACATGATCGAGACCATCAACAAGATGAAC
>Ga0209254_10001499_pt1 | contig 20985 bp, 15 predicted proteins | sample FrelakmetDIP11DI_FD_187148 | JGI IMG/M metagenome (GOLD analysis project Ga0209254, IMG submission 187148) | Freshwater lake sediment microbial communities from the University of Notre Dame, USA, for methane emissions studies - DIP11 DI (SPAdes)... | ecosystem: Environmental > Aquatic >...
GTTGTTCACGAACCAGTACAGCACCAGTCCGGACGGGAAGAAGGCGAAGAAAAAGGTGAACACGATCGGCAGGATCATCATGATCTTCGCCTGCATCGGGTCGGGCGGGGGCGGCGCCAGCTTCTGCTGGATCACCATCGTGACGCCCATCAGCAGGGGCAGGACGAAGTAGGGGTCCTTCACCGACAGGTCCTTGATCCACAGGATCCAGGGGGCCTGGCGCAGCTCGACGCTCTCCAGCAGCACCCAGTAGAGGGCGATGAAGAAGGGGATCTGGATCAGGATCGGCAGACAGCCGCCCAGCGGGTTGATCTTCTCCTTCTGGTAGATCTCCATCATCGCCTGGTTCAGACGCTGCTTGTCGTCGCCATAGCGGTCGCGCAGCGCCTGGATGCGCGGGGCGAGCTTGCGCATGTTGGCCATCGAGCGGTAGCTGGTTTCGGACAGCTTGTAGAACACCAGCTTGATCAGCACCGTGAAGATGATGATGGTCCAACCCCAGTTGCCGACGATCTTGTGGATCCAGCTGAGGATCATGAACATGGGCTGGGCGATCACCGCGAGCCACCCGTAGTCGACCGTGAGCTCGAGTCCGGTGGCCGTCGCCGCCATCTGGTCCTGCAGCTTCGGCCCGGCGAACAGGCTGCCGCCGAAGCTGTGGGTCTGGCCCGGCGCCACTGTCGCCGCCGGGCTGTAGAGGCCGATCGCGTACTTCTGGTCGCCGACCTTCTTGCCGAAGAAATGGTCCGCCTCGCCACGGGGCGGCACCCAGGCAGCGGCGAAGTAGTGCTGGATCATGCCGACCCAGCCGTCGGTCGCGTCCTTGTCCAGCTTGCCGTCCGCGAGCTCGTTGAACGGGTACTTGCGGAACTTGTCGTCCGGCGTGTAGGCCGCTCCGCCGGTGTAGGTGTACATGAACTTCGACTCGGCGGTCGCCGGCGGCTCGGTGCGCAACAGCTGGCGATAATCGCGGCCGATCCATGGCGTCTGGCCCTTGTTGGTGACGACGTGTGCGACGTCGATCTGATAGGAGCCACGCCGCAGGGTGTAGCGCTTGACGACCTCGACACCGGAATCGTGCTGCCAGACGAGATCGACGGCTACGGAATCCTTCCCGTCGGCGAGGACGACGTCGGTGTCGCTGGCGGTGTAGACCGCGTCGTGGGTCGGCGCGATGCCCTGCGGATTGTCAAACAGACCGGACTGGGCGACGAACAGCGACGGGCCTGCCGGCGTGAGGAGTTGGAACTTCTCGCCGCGGTTGTCGGACGAGAGGGGATAAGCGTTCAGGCGCGCCGAGGCGATGGTGCCGCCGTGAGTGTCGATCTCGAGGTCGAGCACGTCGCTGCGCAACCGAACGCGCGGGCTGCTCTCGCCGGTCGTCGGCGCAGCCAGCGGTGCCGCTGCAGGGCCTGCGACCTGGGGAACGGCGGTCGGGGCGGGCGCTGTCGGCGTGGCGTCCGTCGGCGTTGGGCCGATCTGCGCCGGGGCCGTCTGCGGCTGCGACCGGACGGGCCGTTGGCCGTAATCCTGCTCCCAGGCCTGCCAGATCAGCATCAGGACGAATACGAGGGAGAGGATGAGAATCAGACGGATGTTGTCCATGACGACGACCAGCGGGTGTTGCACGCCAGGGCGCGCAAAAAAGAGTGGGCAGTGTACGCAAGGGCGCTGGGGATGTCAGGCGCGCTCCCGCTCGATGAGCAGGTGCCACAAGCGATCGAGTCCGCTCCCAAGCGTCGCTCGCGACGTACCGGCGGTATCGCGGCGCAGCATCACGACGATGTCGAGGGGCGGCAACTCGCGGCGTCGCTGCCGAAAGCTCTCGCGTACCAGTCGCTTGATGCGGTTGCGTTCCACCGCGGTGCGGGCGTGGCGCCGGGAAATCGCCATGCCGAGGCGTGGCTCGCCGTCGTGGCGTGGCTCGACGATCAGCAGAAAGTAGGGATCGGAGAGCTTGCGGCCGTGGGCAAAGACGGCTTGGTAGGCCGCCCTTGCCAGCAGGCGGGCCGTCCGCGGGAAACGGTTGTCAGAAACCGCCGCGGACCCGTCAGATCGGGGTCAGGCGGGCGCGGCCCTTGGCTCGGCGCGCGGCGAGCACCTTGCGGCCATTCTTGGTGGCCATCCTGGCTCGGAACCCGTGGGTGCGAGCGCGCTTCAGGAGACTCGGCTGGAAGGTACGTTTCATGGTTGAGGCCCGAAAAATGCGCCTAGAGCGAAAGGCGCGCGAGGATAGGCGGCGCGAGGCGGCGCGTCAAGTTTGGCCGACACCCGGGAGCGGCAGGGCTGTGGATAAACCGGTCCCCGACACGTAGAATGGAGTCCTTCCCAGGTATTAAGGTCGGCCGAGGCCGAAAGGCCGCGGAGCCGCCGCATTGACCACCGGGCTGAGGACGGGCAGGGGGCGACCAATCGTGACCATCTGGCTGGCGTGCGTCGACCGGCTCGAGCAACGCCTCACGCAACAGCAGTTCAGCACCTGGATCCGTCCCCTGCAGTGCCGCGAGGACGCCAATGCGCTGTGGCTGCTGGCTCCCAACCGCTTCGTGCTCGATTGGGTACGGAACCACTACCTTGGGCTGATCGAGGAACTGGTGGCGGATATCGCAGGGCGAGAGGCCCCCGCCGTGCGCCTGGAGATTGGTTCGACCAGCCAGGCCGAGCCGCGAAAGGCCGGGGGGCGGGCGGAGAATCCGGCGCCTCGCGGCGGTCGCGAGCCCGGTGTGCGTGAGCGGACGCGCAGCAACATCAACCCGGACTTCACCTTCGACAGCTTCGTCGAGGGTAAGTCGAACCAGATCGCGCGGGCTGCCGGCATGCAGATCGGCAGGAATCCCGGTGTAGTCCACAATCCCCTGTTCATCTACGGCGGGGTCGGCTTGGGCAAGACCCATCTCATGCACGCCGTCGGCAACCTGATGCTCGGCCAGAAGCCGGATGCCCGCGTCGTGTACCTGCATTCCGAGGGCTTCGTCGCCGAGATGGTGAAGGCCCTGCAGCACAACACGATTGACGAATTTAAGAAAAAATATAGATCAGTCAATGCGTTATTGATCGACGACGTGCAGTTTTTCGCGGGCAAGGAGCGGTCGCAGGAAGAGTTCTTCCACACCTTCAACGCGCTGTTCGAGTCTCAGCAGCAGATCGTGCTCACGAGCGACCGTTTCCCCAAGGAAGTCGAAGGGCTGGAAGACCGCCTCAAGTCGCGGTTCGGCTGGGGGCTGACCGTCGCGATCGAACCGCCCGACCTCGAGACGCGGGTCGCCATTCTGAAGAGCAAAGGCCAGCAGCTGTTCGAGATCGACCTGCCGAACGACGTGGCGTTTTTTGTCGGCAAGCGGGTGCGTTCGAACATCCGCGAACTGGAAGGGGCCTTGCGGCGAATTGTCGCGAACGCCCAGTTCACGGGCAAGCCGATCACACTGGATTTTGCCCGCGAGGCGCTGCGCGACCTCATCGCCGCACAGGACAAACAGGTGACGCTGGAGAATATCCAGAAGACCGTGGCGGATTATTACAAGATCCGGACGTCCGACCTCCTGTCGGGAAAGCGCACCCGGACCATTGCTCGACCTCGGCAAGTCGCGATGGCCCTCGCGAAGGAGCTCACCAACCACAGCCTCCCGGAGATCGGCGAGCGCTTCGGAGGGAAGGACCACACGACGGTTCTTTACGCCACCAGGAAGGTGGCGGAGCTGCGGGAGACGGATACGAGGATCGAGGAGGACTACGCAAATCTCCTGAGAATCCTCAACAGTTAGCTGTGGACAAGTCGGGGGTGGTTTCTTGCGGTCATGCCGTCGTTGAAGTTATCAACAGGCGGCGAACAGTGTTGAGGGCACTTACTGGTGCGGTATTTTTTTCTTAAGTAATTGTTTTAAAAGGAAGAAATAGACTTATCACCATCACGGCCGTTATCTATAAATACATTAAAGATAAGAAATAAAGAGATTTTATTTATGAAGACGAAGCGAGAGAACCTGCTCAGGCCGCTGCAGATGATCGTCGGTGTGGTCGAGCGTAAGCAGACCCTGCCAATTCTCGCCAACGTGCTCGTGAAGGTCAGCGGAAAGGAGTTGAGCTTGGCGGCGACTGACCTCGAGGTGGAACTGCGAACCAAGGTCGAAATCGACGCGACGCGCGACGAGGAGTTCACGGTGCCGGCGCGTAAGCTTCTGGACATATGCAAGGCGCTGCCCGATTCGGCGGAGGTGGCGCTGGAGGTGGAGGGCGACAAGGCGGTGCTGCGCTCTGGGCGGGGCCGATATTCGTTGGGCATTCTTCCGGCACAGGATTTCCCTGGGGTCGAGGAAAAGCCGGGTGTCGAGCGGTTTCGGATCGGAGAGGATGCCCTGAAGGACCTGCTCGAGAAGACCCAGTTCGCCATGGCGCAGCAGGACGTCCGCTACTATCTGAACGGCCTGTTGCTGGAAGTGAGAAATGGGAAGGTGAGAGCAGTCGCGACAGATGGTCACCGGCTGGCCGTCAGCGAGTGCGTGGACGAAAGCCTGGCGGACAAGGATATCCAGGTCATCGTGCCGCGAAAGGCGGTATTGGAGATGGGCCGGCTGCTGGAGCGCGGGGACGGAATGGTCGACGTCGAGATCAGCCCGTCGCACATCAGGCTTCGCATCGGGGAGACCACCTTCATTTCGAAGCTGATCGATGGGCGGTTTCCGGACTACGAGCGCGTCATCCCTCGTGGCGAGGCGGAGACTCTGGTGGCCGAGCGCGAGGGACTTCGGCAGGCGCTGATCAGGACGGCGATCCTGTCGAACGAGAAGTACCGGGGTATCCGGTTCAGGCTGGAGCCGGGGATGCTCGAACTGGTGGCGCACAACCCGGAGCAGGAAGAGGCCGAAGAGAAGGTCGAAGTGGACTACAACGGCCGCGGGATCGTCATCGGTTTCAATGTGGGATACCTGCTGGACGTGATCAACGTGCTCGACACGGAGAGGGTGGAGTTCGCGTTGATCGACGCGAACAGCAGCTGCCTGATACAGGGGGAGGGGAGGGACGCCTCCCGGTACGTGGTCATGCCAATGCGGCTGTGATCGGTCCGGTGTTCCACGTGGAACACTGAGCTGTCCGGCAGGACGGCAGGAAGCATCAGGAAAACTGTCTGCATTTTTTTTCAGGCTGTTCCACGTGGAACATCCGCGACCGAGCTGTCCTTCCCTATGAGCTACGACTCCTCTGCCATCACTGTCCTCCGTGGTCTCGATGCCGTGCGGAAGCGCCCGGGTATGTACATCGGCGATACCGACGACGGCACCGGTCTCCATCACATGGTCTTCGAGGTTGTCGACAACTCAGTCGACGAGGCGGTAAATGGCTATGCCAGCGAGATTACCGTCACCATCCACGCCGACAACTCGGTGACCGTCACCGACAACGGCCGTGGCATCCCCGTCGACATCCACCCCGAGGAGAATCGTTCCGCCGCCGAGGTCGTCATGACGGTGCTCCACGCGGGCGGGAAGTTTGCCAATGCCGCCGACGGCAAGTCCTACAAGGTCTCCGGCGGTCTGCACGGTGTCGGCGTCTCGGTCGTCAACGCCCTGTCCGAAACCCTCGACCTCACCATCTCGCGTGACGGCAAGAAGCATTTCCAGCGCTATCACCTGGGTGAGCCCGAGGCTCCGCTCGCCGTCGTCGGCGACACCGCGGCGACCGGCACTGCGGTCCGCTTCTGGCCAAGCGCCAAGATCTTCACCGACATCGATTTCCACTACGAGATCCTCGCCAAGCGGCTCCGCGAGTTGTCCTTTCTGAATTCGGGCGTCCGCATCGTCCTGAAGGACGAGCGCGCAGCCCGTGCCGACACCTTCGAGTATCACGGAGGCATCTGCGCCTTCGTCGAGCACCTGAACCGAAACAAGGTCGCGCTGCACCCCACCGTGATCAGTTTCTCCGCCAGCCGAAACGATGTCGTCGTCGAGCTCGCCATGCAGTGGAACGAGTCGTATCAGGAAAACGTCTTCTGCTTCACCAACAACATCCCGCAGCGTGACGGTGGCACTCACCTCGCCGGATTTCGCGCCGCCCTGACCCGTTCGCTCAACAGCTACATCGACACCGAGGGGCTGTCCAAGAAGCACAAGGTCGCGACCCTCGGGGACGATGCCCGCGAGGGCCTCACGGCCGTCGTCTCGGTCAAGCTATACGATCCGAAATTCTCGTCGCAGACCAAGGACAAGCTGGTGTCGTCCGAGGTCAAGGGCGTGGTCGAGTCGCTCGTTGCCGAGAAGCTTTCGCTCTTCCTGCTCGAGCATCCTGCCGAGGCAAAGACCATCGCCGAGAAGATGATCGACGCGGCGCGAGCGCGCGAGGCTGCCCGCAAGGCCCGTGAGCTGACGCGGCGCAAGGGTCTCCTCGACGTCGCCGGTCTTCCCGGCAAGCTCGCCGACTGCCAGGAGAAAGACCCGAGTCTCTCCGAGCTCTACCTCGTCGAGGGTGACTCCGCCGGCGGCTCGGCCAAGCAGGGCAGGGATCGCCGCTACCAGGCGATCCTGCCGCTCAAGGGCAAGATCCTGAACGTCGAAAAGGCCAGGTTTGACAAGATGCTGACCTCGGCGGAGGTCGGCACCCTCATCACGGCCCTTGGCTGCGGCATCGGGCGTGAGGAATTTAACGCCGACAAGCTGCGCTACCACCGCGTCATCATCATGACCGACGCAGACGTGGACGGTGCCCACATCCGGACCCTTCTCTTGACGTTCTTCTACCGCCAGATGACGGCGCTCATCGAGCGCGGGCACATCTACATCGCGCAGCCACCCCTCTACAAGGTGAAAAAAGGAAAGCAGGAGCAGTACCTGAAGGACGACCGCGAGCTCAACGCCTATCTGCTGAACAATGCGGTCGATGGTGCACAGCTCGTTCCCGCCGCCGACCAGCCGCCCATCCAGGGGGAGCCGTTTGGTGCCCTGGCCCAGGAGTTCCTCGACGCTATGGCCAACGTAGGTCGTTGGGGCAAGCGCTTCGACCCGGCGGTCATCGAAGCGCTGATGTACATGCCGGTGCCACCGGTGCTCCCGGACTCGGTGTCCGCCACCCCGGACCTGGAGGCCTGGATGGCGGAGCTGACGGGCCGGCTCAACGCGGATGCCCCGCCTGCGGAGCGCTACCACATCACCCTGGCCGATCCGGACATCCATCCAAATGCTCTGCATGTCGTCCGGCGCTCGCATGGCATCCCGACCGAGCGGGAGATCCCGTTCGACTTCCTTCTGTCGCCCGACTTCCGCTATTTCCGCGAGACCGGGGGCAAGCTGCTGGATCTCATCGGCGCCGGTGCCTCGGTACGACGCGGTGAGCGGGAGCGACCCGTCACGAGCTTTCGCGAGGCGATCTACTGGCTGCTCGAGGATGCCAAGCGCGGCCAGCACATCCAGCGTTACAAGGGGCTGGGTGAGATGAACCCGGAACAGCTCTGGGAAACGACCATGGACCCGTCCGTCCGCCGCCTCCTGCGCGTCACCATCGAGGATGCGGTGGGGGCTGACGAGATCTTTTCCATCCTGATGGGGGATCAGGTGGAGCCAAGGCGCGACTTTATCGAGAAAAACGCCTTGTTCGTGGAGAATCTCGACGTCTAGCGCCGGTTCAAGGGGTCGGAGTACCTGCGACGATCCGCCTCAAGTGCTCCCACTCCTCGAAGACCCTTCCCAGGTCTGAGGCAACGCTGCCACCGTCGACTCGATCCAGTTCTCGACGTCCGCCATGATCGCGTTGGCCCGCCGGCCCTCGGTCGGAATCAGCCTTCCGACGATCATGTCGACGGTGCCCGGGTACTTGACCAGGGCGCGGCGTCGCCAGAACACCCCGGCGTTGTGCGCGATCGGCAGGATGGGATAACCCGAGCGCTCGGCCAGCATCCCACCGCCGATGTTGTACTTGCCCCGCTCCCCCGGTGCCACCCGCGTGCCCTCCGGGAAGACCACCACCCACCGACCTTCCTGCAGCGCGGCCGTCCCTTCGGCAATCACCTGGCGGATGGCCTTGCTGCCGGCGCCGCGGTCGATGGCGATCGGACGCATGCTCGCCAGCGCCCAGCCGAAGAACGGCACTCGCAGCAGTTCCCGCTTCAGGATCCAGCATTGCCTGCACGGCAGCAGTCCGCGCAGGGCGATCGTCTCCCAGGCCGACTGGTGTTTCGCCATGACGATGCACGGCGTCTCAGGGAGGTTCTCCCACCCGGTCAAGCGGTAGCCCAGCCCACACACCACCCGCTGCAGCCACAGGTTGGTCATGCCCCAGGCGTTCGAAATCCCGCTGCGTCGCTCCTCGTTCAGGAAGGGGCCGGTCAGCACCACGGCCAGGCCGAACACGATGGCGGTGAGCGCCATCAGTACCAGATAGGCCAGCGAACGCACATAGATCATTTGGCCGCCGCCACCAATGCCTCAGCCGCCTGGGCCAGGTCGTCGAACACGGCGACGCCCCAACTCGCGGGCAGCTGCCCTTCTGCCTGGCTGCCCTTGCCGGTGCGAACGAGGAACGGGGTCGCGCCTACTGCCCGCGCGGCCTCGACATCCCGCAGGCTGTCACCGATCACCGGGACCCCGTCCAGGTCGATGCCGTGGCGGGCCGCGATCTCCTGCAACAGCCCGGGTCGGGGCTTGCGGCAGCCACAACCGTCGTCCGGTCCGTGCGGACAGAAATAGATGCCGTCGAGCTGGCCGCCTAGCCTGGCCAGGGTCGCATGCAGCCTCTGGTGGATGGCGTTGAGCTCCGCCATGTCGAACAGCCCCCGGGCGATACCGGACTGGTTCGTCGCGACCACTACCCGGAAACCCGCGTAGTTGAGCCGCGCGATCGCCTCGAGGCTCCCGGGGATCGGCAGCCATTCGGCGGGAGACTTGATATAGGCGTCCGAGTCCTCGTTGATGACGCCGTCGCGATCGAGGATGACCAGCGGCATCGCTCACCCGCCCAGCTGGCCGACGTCGGCCACGCGCCGGAACAGCCGGTACAGCGCGCCCAGCAACGCCAGGCGATTCGTCCGGACCGCGGCATCGTCCACCATCACCATGACCTCGTCGAAGAATCGGTCGACCGGTTCCCGCAGACCCGCCAGCCGGCGCAGCGCCTCGGTGTAATTGCCGGCCGCGAGGAGCGGCGCGACCTCCTTCTCCTTGGCGCGTAGCGCCTCGTGCAGCGCCATCTCCGCCGGCGCCGTGAGGCTGCCTGCAGCGACGGTCTCGGGCACGGCGTCCTCGGCCTTGCGGAGCAGGTTGCGGATCCGCTTGTTCGCCGCGACCAGCGCCTCGGCCTCCGGCAGGGCGCGGAACTCGATGACGGCGTGCACACGGCGGTCGAAATCGGCGGGCCGCGTGGGCCGTACCTCCGCCACCGCCTCGAACACCTCGGCGCCGACCCCCTTCTCCAGGTACAGGCCCTTCAGTCGGTCCAGCATGAACTCCTGCAACTCGTCGACGGCCTCCGGCCGCCGGATCCAGGGCTCCAGCCCTTCAGCGGCGGCCTCGAGCAGGGCCCTCAGATCGAGCGGAAGCTCCCGCTCGACGAGGATCCGCAGGATCCCGAGCGCGGCGCGCCGCAGCGCGAAGGGATCCTTGTCGCCGGTCGGCCGCTGGCCGATGCCGAAGATCCCCACCAGCGTGTCCAGCCGGTCGGCCAGCGCCACGACGAGTCCGGTCGGCGCGCCCGGCAGCGCGTCGCCGGAGAAGCGCGGCCGGTAGAACTCGTCGAGCGCAACGGCGATCGCCTCGGGCTCACCGTCGCGGCGCGCCTGGTAGCGGCCCATGACGCCCTGCATCTCGGGGAACTCGAACACCATCTGGGTCACCAGGTCGCAGCGGCTCAGGAGCCCCGCCCCCTCGGCGAGCCCGGCGTCCTCGCCCAGCTGGCCCGCGATGTCCGCGGCGAGCCGCGACACCCTGATCGACTTGTCGTAGAGGCTGCCGAGCTGGTTCTGGAAAACCACCCCCTTGAGGTCGTCGAGCCGGTCGGCCAGCGTGCGCCTGCCGTCCTGCTCCCAGAAGAACATCGCGTCGGCAAGACGGGGCCGCACGACGCGCTCGTTGCCGGCGCGGATCAATTCGGGACGCGGACTGTCGAGGTTGGCGATGGTGATGAACCGCGGCAGCAGCTGGCCGCGGTCGTCCACCACCGGAAAGTACTTCTGGTTCTTCTTCATGGTGAGGATGAGGGCCTCCTGCGGTGCTGCCAGGAAGCGCTCCTCGAAGCCGGCCGTTATCGCCACCGGCCACTCCACCAGGGCCGTGACCTCGTCGAGCAGGTCGGCGTCGATCATCGCCGTGCCGCCGAGGGTCTCCGCCGCCGCGAGGACCTCCGCGCGGATGCGGTCGGCGCGCCGGCCGAAGTCGACGATGACCCGCCCCTCCTCCTCCAGCAGCGCCTCGTAGGCGTCGGGCCTGGGGATGACGATCTCCCCGCCATGATGAAAGCGGTGGCCGCGGCTGCGGTTGCCCGAGCGGCAGCCGAGGATCTCCGCCGGCACCACCGCCTCCCCGTGGAGCAGGACGACCCAGTGCACGGGCCGCACGAACTCCACGTCCGAATTACCCCAGCGCATGCGCTTGGGGATCGGCAGGGCGGCCAGGGCCTGCTCGGCGATGCCGGGCAGCAGATCGGCCGTCGGGCGGCCGCCCTCCAGCACCCGGTAGACGAGCCAGGCGCCCTTGTCGGTGTCGAGGCGGAGCAGGTCCGCGACGGTCACGCCGCACGACCGGGCGAAGCCCTCCGCCGCCTTCGTGGGCTGGCCGTTCTTGTCATAGGCCGCCGCGAGCGCGGGACCGCGGCGCTCGACCTCCCGGTCGGGCTGCCGGCGCGCCAGGTCCTCGACCAGCACCGCCAGGCGGCGCGGCGTGGCATAGCCCCGGACGGCGCCGAACCCCAGGCCACTGCGGCGCAGGCCTTCGGCGAACTCGTGACACAGCGCCCCGGACAGGCGCCGCAACGCGGTCGGGGGCAGCTCTTCGGTGCCGAGCTCGAACAGCAGGTGCGCCTGATCAGCCATGGGCCACCTCCCTGGCGCGCGGCAGCATCGGGAAGCCGAGTGCGGCACGGGCGTCGTAGTAGGCCTGCGCCACTGCGCGAGCGAGCGTGCGGACCCGCAGAATGTACCGTTGACGTTCGGTTACCGAGATCGCGTGGCGCGCGTCCAGCAGGTTGAAGGCGTGCGAGCCCTTGATCACCTGCTCGTAGGCCGGCAGCGGGAGCCCCTTGTCGATGAGGGCCAGGGCCTGGCGCTCGCACTGGTCGAACAGTCGGAACAGGAACTCGACGTCGGCGTGCTCGAAGTTGTAGGCCGACTGTTCGACCTCGTTCTGGTGGAAAACGTCGCCGTAGGTCACCACACCCTGCGGACCTCTCGCCCACGTGAGATCGAAGACACTCTCGACCCCCTGCAAGTACATGCCGATGCGCTCGAGCCCGTAGGTGATCTCGCCCGTCACGGGCCGGCAGTCGAGCCCGCCGACCTGCTGGAAATACGTGAACTGCGTGACCTCCATGCCGTTGAGCCAGACCTCCCAGCCCAGTCCCCAGGCACCGAGCGTCGGCGACTCCCAGTTGTCCTCGACGAAGCGGATGTCGTGCACGCGCGGATTGATGCCCAGCATCTCCAGCGAGCCGAGATAGAGTTCCTGGATGTTCGGCGGCGACGGCTTCAGCGCCACCTGGTACTGGTAGTAATGCTGCAGCCGGTTCGGGTTCTGGCCGTAGCGGCCGTCGGTGGGACGGCGCGACGGCTGTACGTAGGCGCAGCTCCAGGGCTCGGGGCCGATCGAACGCAGGAAGGTCGCGACGTGGAAGGTGCCCGCCCCCATCTCCATGTCGTAAGGCTGGAGGATCACGCAGCCGTGATCCGCCCAGTAGGTCTGCAAGGCGAAGATCAGCCCCTGAAAGGTGGTCAGATCGAGGCCTTCGGCGGCGTGGCCCGGCATGGCGAGGAATCCCCGTCTGGCGTTGATGAACGACGCGCCAGTATAGCCCCGCCCAGCGAGGCGCCGAAGGGCCCTGGCGCGCACCTTGGCTATAATCGGCCGCTCGTTGGCAGTGGCCGGAGACGATGGCAGATACCAAACGCAAGGCGGCCGCCCTCGTCTCGGGCGGGCTCGACTCGATGCTCGCCGCCCGGGTCATGCAGGATCAAGGCATCCACGTGGAGGGCCTGAACTTCTACACGGGGTTCTGCGTGGAGGGGCATACGCAGGCAATCCGCCGTCAGGACCAGGCCAAGCAGAAGCGGAACAACGCCCTCTGGGTGGCCGATCAGCTCGGCATCCGCCTGCACATCCTCGACGTCGTCGAGGACTACAAGGACGTGGTGCTGAATCCTCGGCACGGCTATGGCGCCAACCTGAACCCGTGCCTGGACTGCAAGGTGTTCATGGTACGCAAGGCGAAGGAGTGGATGGACGCCCACGGCTTCGACTTCCTGGTCAGCGGCGAGGTCGTGGGGCAGCGCCCCATGTCGCAGCGCAGGGAAACCCTGCCGGTCGTCCAGCAGGAATCGGGAATCGGCGACCTGCTGCTGCGGCCGCTGTCCGCCAAGCGCCTGCCGCGAACGCGCCCGGAGCGCGAGGGCTGGGTCGATCGCGACCGGCTGCTCGATTTCCACGGCCGCAGCCGCAAGCCGCAGATGGCCCTCGCGGCCCACTACGGGCTCACCGATTACGCACAGCCCGCCGGCGGCTGCTGCTTTCTGACCGACGAGCAGTACGCGGTCAAGCTGGCGGACCTGTGGCAGAGCCGGGGGGAGCGCGGCTACGAGCTGGACGACATCATCCTCCTCAAGGTCGGCCGCCACGTGCGGCCGGCGCCGCACTTCAAGGTCATCGTCGCCCGCGAGGAGGGCGAAGGGAACTTCCTCCACGGCTATCGCAAGCAGCACGTCGCGCTGCGCAGCGTCAGCCACACCGGGCCCTACGCCCTGATCGACGGGAGGCCTACCGAGGCGGACCTGGCGCTGGCCGCGCGTCTCGTGGCGCGCTACGGCCACGGCCGCGACGCCGAGGCGGTCACGATCGGCATCTCGGACCGCGGCGGCCCGGAGCGCGAGCTCGTGGTGGCGCCCCTGCCGCCGCACGAGATCCCCGCGGAGTGGGTGTTGTGAGCCGGGCCACGCTCGACTGCCGACGCCTGCTCTGCCCGTTGCCCGTCATCCGCGTGCAGGATCGGGTGGCGACGATGCACCCCGGCGACGAGCTCGAGGCGGTGTGCACGGACCCGGGCGCGCTGCACGACATCCCTGCCTGGTGCCGCATCAACGGCCATCGGGTGCTGGAGACGGGTTCCGAGGGCGGCGAGCACAGGGTCGTGGTGCAGGTCGGCGCGGCATGACGGTCACCGCGGCCGCGACGGACCGCTCGCTCGCGACGCGGCGCGTGACCCTGGTGGGCGCGGCCACCAATGCCGGACTGGCGGTCGCGCAGCTGGTCATCGGCTGGCTCGGCCATTCGCAGGCGCTGGTGGCCGACGCGATGCACACCTTCTCCGACCTGCTGTCGGACGGTATCGCCTATCTGGCTGCGCGCCACGCGCACCATGCGCCCGACGAGGAGCACCCCTACGGGCACGGCCGCTACGAGACGGCGGCGACCCTGGCGATCGCGGTGCTGCTGAGCCTGGTCGGGATCGGCATCGTCTGGTCGGCGGGCAGCCGGCTGTTCGACCCGAGCTCGTTCGTCACCCCCGACGTCCTGACGCTCTGGGCCGCCGGCATCACCACCCTGTCGAAAGAGGCCCTCTACCGGTACACGATCCACGTGGCCAAACGGCTGCGCTCGGAAATGCTGCGCGCGTCGGCCTGGCACCACCGCTCCGACGCCTGGTCTTCGATCATCGTGTTCGTGGGCATCGGCGGCACCCTGCTGGGTCTCCCCTACCTCGATGCCATCGCCGCCATCGCGGTCGGCATCATGATCGTTCGCATCGGCTGGGAGCTGGGCAGCGGCGCAGTGAACGAGCTCGTCGACACCGGCCTGGCACCACAGCGCCTCCAGGCGGTGCGCAGCACCATCCTCTCGGTGGGCGGCGTGCGGGACATCCACATGCTGCGCACGCGGCGGCACGGCGGCCAGGCGACCGCCGACGTCCACGTCCTGGTCGACCCCTGGCTCAGCGTGTCCGAGGGCCACATGATCAGCCTGCAGGTGGAACAGCGGCTGAAGCACGAGATCGAAGAGATCGAGGACGTCACCGTCCACGTCGATCCGGAGGACGATTCGCGCGCGCCACCCTGCACCGGCCTGCCGTTACGGCCCGCGGCCCTCGAACGGCTGCACGCGGCGTGGGCAGACCTGGACTGCCTCCCGAAGGCACGCCGGGTCGGCCTGCACTATCTGTCCGGGCAGATCGACGTCGACCTGTACCTCCCGATCGACTGCTACACCGGCGCGGGCGATGCCGTCGCCCTGAGGACCCGCCTGCAGGACGCCCTCGCCGGGCGCCCGGAGTTCAGGCGGGTCGTCGTCCACTACAGCGAGTGACCCGTCGCGGTGCGGTTCGGGCGCGAGGCGCACCAGCTTGGTGCGCCTCGCCGCGTCGGCGTAATGCCGCTTTGCCGCCAATCGTCCCTCGCCCGTGGTGAAACCCGGCGCGCGGAGCGAGAATTGCGCCGCCCCACCGCATTGCGGCGACAGGTTCGCGCCCGCCCCGCTGCGTGAGCACCGCTTTCGGAGCCGATGGCACGGATTCTGCCCTGCCAACCGGGTCCAAGCGGTTCGCGACTGCCGGCCTCCCGGATGGGGGCGGCCGGTCGGTGAGCCCCGGTCAATCACACCTGAGCCCTGGAGAGGTCTACACCATGTCTGCTGCCAAAGATGTCATGAAGTTGATGAAGGATAAGGAGGTCAAGTTCGTCGATCTGCGCTTTACCGACACCCGCGGCAAGGAGCAGCACGTGTCGTTGCCCGCCAGCATCGTCGACGAGGACATGTTCACCGACGGCAAGATGTTCGACGGTTCGTCGATCGCCGGCTGGAAGGGCATCAACGAGTCCGACATGGTCCTCATGCCCGACCCCACCACGGCCGTGTTGGACCCCTTCTCCGACGAGACCAGCCTGATCCTGTCCTGCGACATCCTCGAGCCCAACACCATGCAGGGCTACGAGCGCGACCCGCGCTCGGTCGCGAGGCGCGCCGAGGCCTACCTCAAGTCGACCGGCATCGCCGACACGGCCTACTTCGGGCCCGAGCCGGAGTTCTTCATCCTCGACGACGTCCGCTGGGGCGCCGACATGAGCGGCTGCTTCTACAAGGTCGACTCGCAGGAGGCCCAGTGGAACTCCGAGCGCGTCTACCAGGACGGCAACATGGGGCATCGGCCCGGCGTCAAGGGCGGCTACTTCCCGGTTCCGCCGGTCGACAGCCTCAACGACATCCGCGCCGCCATGTGCCTGGCGCTGGAGGAGATGGGGGTCGAGGTCGAGGTGCACCACCACGAGGTCGCGACCGCCGGCCAGTGCGAGATCGGCACCAAGTTCGACACCCTGGTGCGCCGCGCCGACAAGACGATGAAGCTGAAGTACGTCATCCACAACGTCGCCCATGCCTACGGCAAGACGGCGACCTTCATGCCCAAGCCGCTGGTCGGTGACAACGGCTCCGGCATGCACGTCCACCAGTCGCTGGGGAAGGATGGCAAGAACCTGTTCGCGGGCGACAAGTACGCCGGTCTCTCCGACATGGCGCTGTACTACATCGGCGGCATCATCAAGCACGCGCGTGCGCTCAACGCCATCTGCAACCCGACCACCAACAGCTACAAGCGGCTGGTGCCGGGCTTCGAGGCACCGGTCATGCTGGCCTACTCGGCCCGCAATCGCTCGGCCTCCATCCGCATTCCGTGGGTGTCGAGCCCCAAGGGTCGGCGCATCGAGGTTCGGTTCCCGGATCCCATGGCGAATCCCTACCTCGCCTTCTCGGCGATGATGATGGCGGGCCTCGACGGCATCCAGAACAAGATCCATCCCGGTGACGCGATGGACAAGGACCTCTACGACCTCGAGCCCGAGGAGGCGAAGTCGATCCCGACCGTCTGCCACGCCCTCGACATGGCGCTCGAGTATCTCGACAAGGACCGCGCCTTCCTCACGGCGGGCGGCGTGTTCACCGACGACCTGATCGACGCCTACATCGCGCTCAAGATGGACGAGGTGACGCGCATGCGCATGACGACCCACCCGATCGAGTACGACATGTACTATTCGCTGTAAGACCGCCGTTCCAGAACGGCCAGAGAACGCCCCCGCGAGGGGGCGTTCTTGTTGTGGGGCCCTAAGCCCTTGGCTATGCTCCTCGGCATGAGACACCTCGCCTGGCTCGGGCTGATCGCGTGCACCGTCGCTGCCGGTGCCACGGCGTACAAGTCGGTGGGGCCGGACGGCAAGGTGACCTACACCGACCGACCGACGCCGAACGCCAAGGAGGTCGCGCTCCCGGAGCCGTCGACCTATGCGCCGCCGGCGCTGCCGGCCGGCGCCGGCGCGCCAATATCCGGCGGGGGCGCGCTCAGCAGCGGGGAGTACCGTGGTTTCGCGATCGCGGCGCCCAAGAACGAAGAGACCCTGCACAACCGCGACCGCACGGTCGACGTCGACCTGAGCCTCGATCCCGCGCTGCAGGAAGGTCACACGCTCTCGCTCGTGCTCGACGGCGCCGAGATTGCCAAGGGGCTGCGGAAGGCGCAGATCCGTTTGACCGACGTCGAGCGCGGTCCGCACCGGCTCGAAGCCGCGATCTACGCCGGTGACGGGCGGGAGATCGAGCGCTCGCCACCGATTCGCTTCTACGTGGTGACCGAGACGCTCATCAAGGAGCCGCTGGAGGCCCAGAAAGACCAGCTGAAGAAGGGTGACCTCGGTCTCGAGAGTCGCGTGTGGGACAAGTGGGTGCAGGACCTCGGAGGCTATCAGACGAAGCTCGGCGGTGACCCACTCCCCAAGACTGCGCCACCGGTGCCCCCGATCGGCAACCCGCCGGGCGGGAGCGCTTACAAGAAGGCCCTCGAGTCCTACCAGCGGGCGACCGACACCTTCAACTCGACCCACGGCACGTTCCAACAGCCAGCGGTTGATCCGTCGGCACCGTACAAGCCGGGCTTCGACGCGCCGGCGTCGCGCAGCAACCCCTACGTACCGCCGTCGAAACCGCCGTCGTACGTGCCGGCACCGCCGGCGCGCCCGCCGTACGCCCCGGCGAAGTAGCCCTTGGGTACCTGAGCACGGCGCATGCGCCATAATGGTGCGTGGCGCCTCGTCACGTTGCCGACTCCGGACCAGAACAGACTCCGCCAGCCGCGACAGCAACGCGCTGTCGAGCCCTGGTTCGGATCTTGCTGGTACCTGCTCCATGAAAGATGTCCAGCCCTTGTCGGGTCCGGTCCTGCAGCAGATCCTCGACCACCTGTCGACGGCTGTGATGGTCCTCGACGCGGACCTGCGACTTCGCTACGTCAACAGCGCCGGCGAGGTGCTGTTCGCCGCTAGCGCCCGCCACCTCCTCGGCCAGCAGGCTGCCGCATTGATCCAATGCGAGGGCGGGCGGGTCCGCGCCAACCTGGGGCGCGCCCTCGATACCGGCCAGCCCTTCACCGAGCGGGAGATCCTGCTCGCGCTGCCGGATGGCCGGGAGGTGACGGTCGACTGCACCGTCATGCCGCTACGCGCCCTCGAAGGCGGGATCGGCCGGCTGCTGGTCGAGGTGCAGCAGGTCGACCGCCAGCTGCGCATCACCCGCGAGGAGCAGCTGATCCTGCAGCAGCAGGCCAGCCGCGACGTGGTGCGCCGGCTGGCGCACGAGATAAAGAACCCGCTCGGCGGCCTGCGCGGGGCAGCGCAGCTGCTGCAGGCGGAGCTCCCCGGCCAGGAGCTGCGCGAGTACACCCAGGTGATCATCGAGGAGGCGGACCGGCTGCAGGCGTTGGTCAACCGCATGCTCGGGCCAAACAAGCTGCCGGCCTACCGGCCGATCAACATCCACCAGATCCTCGAGCGGGTCCGGCAGCTGGTCGCCGCCGAGTCCGGCCCCGGCGTCGGGCTCGTGCGCGACTACGACCCGAGCATCCCCGAGATCACCGCCGACGCCGACCAGCTGATCCAGGCGCTCCTCAACATCGCGCGCAACGCCGCGCGGGCGATAGCGGGCTCGGGGACCATCACCCTGCGCACCCGCGTGAAGCGCCAGTTCACCATCGGCAGCATCCGGCACCGGCTCGTCGCGCAGCTCCAGGTGATCGACGACGGGCCGGGCATCGCCCCCGAGCTGCTCGAGAAGATCTTCTACCCGATGGTCAGCGGCACAGAGGACGGCATGGGCCTCGGCCTGTCGATCGCACAGTCGCTGATTAGCCAGCACGGCGGCCTGGTCGAGTGCCGCAGCAAGCCCGGCGAAACCGTGTTCACCGTACTTCTGCCAGTCGAGAGGCAACATGGGACAACGCAATGAGGTATGGGTCGTCGACGACGACCGCTCGATCCGCTGGGTGCTGGAAAAGGCGCTGCAGAAGGCGGACATGGACGTGCAGAGCTTCAGCAACGCCACCGACGTCCTGGCGGCGTTGGGCCGCGACCGCCCCGACGCCATCGTCTCCGACATCCGCATGCCGGGCATGGACGGCCTCGACCTGCTCGGCCGCATTCGCTCGGATTACCCCGATCTGCCGGTGATCATCATGACGGCGCACTCGGATCTCGAGAGCGCAGTGTCGGCCTACCACGGCGGGGCCTTCGAGTACCTGCCCAAGCCGTTCGACATCGACGAGGCGGTCGAGCAGGTGCGGCGCGCCTGTCGCCATCGCCAGGCTGCGGGAGAGACCTCCGCCGCCCTGGCGGCCCGCACGCCCGAGCTCATCGGCGAGGCGCCGGCCATGCAGGAGGTGTTTCGCGCGATCGGCCGGCTGGCGCGCTCGAACATCACGGTGCTCATCAACGGCGAGTCGGGGACGGGCAAGGAGCTGGTCGCCCGCGCGCTGCACAGGCACAGCCCGCGCGCCAACCGCCCCTTCATCGCCCTGAACATGGCGGCGATCCCGCGCGACCTGCTCGAGTCGGAGCTGTTCGGTCACGAGCGCGGGTCCTTCACCGGCGCCCAGGGCCGCCGGGTCGGGCGCTTCGAGCAGGCGGACGGAGGGACGTTGTTCCTCGACGAGATCGGCGACATGCCGGCGGAGCTGCAGACCCGTCTGCTGCGCGTGCTTGCGGACGGCGAGTTCTACCGGGTCGGTGGTCACGAGCCCGTGCGGGTCGACGTCCGGATCGTGGCGGCGACCCACCAGGATCTCGAGCGACTGGTCAGCGAGGGCCGGTTCCGCGAGGACCTGTTCCATCGTCTCAACGTGATCCGGATACACCTGCCGCCGCTGCGCGAGCGGCGCGAGGACATCCCGCTGTTGATGGGGCACTTTCTCGTGCTCGCCGCCAACGAGCTCGGCGGCGAGCCCAAGGTGCTGTTGCCCGAGACCGTGGAAGCCATCAAGTCCCTCGACTGGCGCGGCAACGTGCGGCAGCTGGAGAACGCCGCGCGCTGGCTCACCGTGATGGCATCCGGTCGGGAGATCCACGTCGAGGACCTGCCCCCGGAGCTTCGTCAGGCGGCGTCTGCCGACGCCGCGACCGACTGGCGCGCGGCGCTGCGCGCCTGGGCGCGCGCCAGCCTGCGCGAGCGATCGGCGCCCCTGCTCGACGAGGCGCTCCCGGCCTTCGAGACCACGCTGATCGAGACCGCGCTCGAGCACACCGGCGGCCGCCGGCGCGATGCGGCCGTGCGGCTGGGCTGGGGCCGCAACACCCTGACGCGGAAGATCAAGGAGCTCGGGCTCGACAGCGTTGCCGCCGACCCGGACGAGGCGGCCTGACCTCTCCCCTTGCCCGAGCCGCCTCGCTATAGTGAGGCACTCTGCTGACAGGGGCCGCCCATGACCGATTCCCACCTGCTCGTCGTCGGCGCAACCGCCGCCGGCGAACGCGTCGTGCTCGACGCCGCAATGGCCAACCGCCACGGGTTGGTGTCGGGCGCGACGGGCACCGGGAAGACGGTCACGCTGCAGGTGCTCGCCGAGTCCTTCTCGCGGTTGGGCGTTCCCGTGTTCACCGCGGACGTGAAGGGCGACCTCGCGGGCATCGCGCTGGCCGGCAAGGACAACCCCAAGATCGCCGAGCGCGTCGGGCTGATGAAGCTCGACGACCACGTCTTCGAAGGCGCACCGGTCGTGTTCTGGGACGTCTTCGGCCAGAAGGGCCACCCGGTGCGCACCACGGTATCGGAGATGGGGCCGGTGCTGCTCGCCAACCTGCTGGAGCTCAACGAGACCCAGGAGGGCGTGCTGCACATCGCCTTCAAGGTCGCCGACGACGAGGGCCTGCTCCTCCTCGACGTCAAGGACCTGCGGGCGATGCTCACCTGGCTCGCCGACAACGCCAAGGAGATCGGCCGCAAGTACGGCAACGTCACCGGCCAGAGCGTGGCGTCGATCCAGAGGCGCCTGCTGGTGCTGGAGCAGGCCGGCGGCGAGACCTTCTTCGGCGAGCCCGCGCTCGACATCGCCGACCTGCTGCGCACCGACCGCCAGGGTCGCGGCTACGTCAACGTCCTCGACGCCACCACCCTGTTCCAGAGCCCGCGCATCTACGCGACCTTTCTGCTCTGGCTGCTTTCCGAGCTCATGGAGCGACTGCCGGAGCGTGGCGACGCCCCTCTGCCGAAGCTGGTCTTCTTCTTCGATGAGGCCCACCTGCTGTTCGACAGCGCGCCGAAGGCGCTGCTCGACCGCGTCACCCAGGTCGTGCGCCTGATCCGCTCGAAGGGCGTGGGCGTCTACTTCGTGTCGCAGTACCCCGACGACGTGCCCGAGGAGGTGCTCGGCCAGCTCGGCAACCGCTTCCAGCATGCGCTGCGCGCCTACACGCCACGCGACCGCAAGGCGGTCGACACGGCGGCCACCACGTTCCGCCAGAATCCGAGGATCGACACGGCGGCGGCCATCACCGAGCTT
>Ga0209254_10001500_pt1 | contig 20981 bp, 23 predicted proteins | sample FrelakmetDIP11DI_FD_187148 | JGI IMG/M metagenome (GOLD analysis project Ga0209254, IMG submission 187148) | Freshwater lake sediment microbial communities from the University of Notre Dame, USA, for methane emissions studies - DIP11 DI (SPAdes)... | ecosystem: Environmental > Aquatic >...
TCGATGAACTCCTTAAACGGCCGCAGCATGCCGGGGACACCCTGAAAAACCTCCTTTTGTTTCATACCAATCACAGCTACCTCTCATCCAGCGTTCCGGCAGCCGGCCGGAATACCGGGATTGTAAATAGAGAGGTCTTCAAATATTAAGGTAACAGCGGTTACAACAGGGTGAGGGATATGCATACCATTCTTGTCTGCTACGCCACCAGGTACGGCTCCACAGGGGATATTGCCGGAATAATCGGGGAAGAACTCAGGAAGGAAGGCCACGGGGTTGTGGTATCCCCTCTTTCAGAAGTCCAGGATCCCGGAATGTTTGATGCCGTGGTTATCGGAAGCCCTCTCTACATGGGCAAATGGCTTGCCGAAGCCCGGGATTTTGTGAGCCGGTTTCGGTATCCGCTCAAGGAACGCCCGGTTGCTGTATTCTCGGTTGGTTATTCCCTGAAGGAGAGGACAATTGAAAATCTCCAGAATGTTGATGCTGCCCTTGATACAGCCGTGAAGATCTTCCTCTCGCCGGTCCATTCGGGATATTTTGCCGGTTCCGTGAACCCTGATATCATGACCCCGGCAGACAGGGCTATTGTCACCATGAGCGGTGCTTTGCCGGGTGATTACCGTGATTCGGCGGAAGTGAAGCGATGGGCGCGGGAGCTTCCCGCGTTCCTTTTCCCGCAGGGTTTGTGATGGGAAAATGGCGTGACAGGGCTATATCACCTGCTTTTTCCCTATTTGGAGGATATCTCCTGCAGGAACTGCGCGAGCGCATCCCGTGCGCTCTCCGGATGCCGAGCTGATATTTCATAGGTCCGGGCACCGGGAAATTCGCCTCTGATCACTGAAGGGCAGGATTCGGTGAGATCACATTTGTTCAGCATCACTGAGAACGGCACACCGGTCTCGGAAAGATGATGGTAGAGCTGCCGGGTAAATTCGTCCACGCTGCAGGAACAGTCCACCAGGAGGATTGCAGCATCCATTCCGTTTGCGATGATCTCACGGACAAATTCAAACCGTTCCTGCCCGGGTGTGCCATAGAGATGGATATGCCTGCCGGAAAGATCTGTTTTTCCGAAATCGAGTGCGACGGTTGTGGTCCCCTCGCCGCAGTCTGCATCGATGTGCCGTGAGGTGTGATCAATCGCCTGGATGAAAGTTGACTTGCCGGCATGGTACGACCCGAAAACCACTACCTTCAATCGTTCTGGATCCATTGCCGAACTATTGGCGGGGATTTTTTTTATTGTTTTGTTCCCTGCCTCAGCAGGATACCCCCCCAGGGCCGCACCAGCCTGATCATACTTCGGCTGTTTTATTCCTGCCCGCGTCAACCTTCCTGCAGTATGTCAGGAGCAGCATTGCATACGGCCGGCACCAGGGTACGACTCGAGACCACCATGGGTGAGATCATCCTTGAGCTCTCTGCTGATATGCCGGTGACAGCCGGGAACTTTGAATCGCTGGTCAGGAAGGGATTCTATAACGGGGTTATCTTTCACCGGGTTATCGACCGTTTCATGATCCAGGGAGGCGATCCCACCGGGACCGGCACGGGCGGACCCGGGTATACCATCAGGGATGAATTCACCCCGGCTAACAGGAACAACCGGGGAACTATTGCCATGGCCAATGCCGGGCCAGATACCGGGGGGAGCCAGTTCTTCATCAGTCTTGTTGACAACAATTATCTTGACCGGAACCACCCGGTCTTCGGGAAGGTAATAACAGGTATGGAGGTTGTTGACCAGATCGGGAAGGTGAAGACCGATCGGAGTGATCGTCCCAAGGAGCCGGTCACCATCGTGAAGGCCACGGTGGTGTAATTTTTTTGGGTATCGTGGCATTTCAACCACTGTTTTTTTTCATGCATCTCAAGAGTTTCATGGCCTCATAGACGCTCCTGGGGGTTGCGCCTTCGGTTTACCCCCGCCGCTGTGGTGTCCCTCACGATGCGATAGGGAGGTATCAAGCACAGGATTCCATCTTCGGTTTGTGTTGGATGGTGTATCACTTTTTTTGAATAGATTTTAGAACCGTGAATATCAAAGTTTTTCAGACGTAAATTAATGGCGAGATTGGTGGTGTAACGAGTACTATACCCTTTTTTTTAACAACCCGTTCAGATCCGTTTTTTCAACCCTCTGCTTCCGGAATCTTTTTCCTGACAGGAAGTGCCATGGCACAGGTCCATCGAACGGGAGAATGGTGTGAAATGTCCTCCTGCGGGTGCACCTCCGCCACCACCCGACAGCGCACCAGGTACCCATCGTGGTGGAGGCAGGCGGGGGGATGGGCAAACCACAAGGAACTCCGGGAGAGTCCCCGGAATAATCCCGGTGAATGTTTTAAAAAAAAGGAGGGGGAGGAGAATTACCCCAGGTAATCCGAAGGGGTCGGCATCTGGTCTTTCAATCCTTTGCGTTTCCGGATGGCAGTCACGACCTCCTTTATCAGGCTGGCAGGAACGATCTCGAACCCGGCAAACTCAGTACTCCACATTGCACGCCCTTCTGTGGCAGAACGGATGTCCCCGGAGAACCCGAAGAGCTCAGCTACCGGTGCTTTGCCGATAACAGTCATGGTATCCCCCTCGCTCTGCATATCAAAGACCTGTCCCCGCCTGCCCTGGATCTGGGATGTTGCACTCCCCATATGATCGGTGGGTACGGTAATCTGTATCTTCTGCATTGGTTCAAGGAGTGAATCCCCGGCCAGCAGGATGCCTCCCTTGAGGGCGCTCCGGACAGCGGGGATGACCTGGGCAGGACCACGGTGTATCGCATCTTCATGCAGTTTTACATCAACGAGCCGGATCTTGAGGTTCTGGACCGGTTCATCTGCAAGCGGACCACCGGCAAGGGCTTCATGGATACCTTCAAGGATCAGCTCCATGGTCTCGTTGAGGTACTGGATACCCTTGGTCATGTCGATGAACATGTTGGTGCCATGGATATCCTTGATATTTTTTGCCTCGTCTTTTTCCATGCCGGCCGCAACCAGGGCATCCCTCCGCTCGAGCGCGGTCTGGTTCATGGAGACCTCCCCGTTCTTAATGAGCATTACAATCCCTTCGGGAAGCGGTTCGATCTCGAGGTAGAACCGGTTATGACGGTTCGGAGATTTCCCCTCAACCGGGCCGGCTTTCTGGGTAATCGTTTCACGGTACACTACAATAGGCTCAGACGTGACGATCTCAACACCCTTGTCGCGCTTGATCCTGCCGGTAATGATCTCGAGGTGGAGTTCCCCCATACCGGAGATGAGGTGCTCACCGGTCTCCTCGTTAATGGTGACCACGAGGGTGGGATCTTCCTTGGCGACCTGGCGGAGCACTTCCACCAGCTTGGGCAGGTCTTTCATGTTCTTCGCTTCGACTGCAACCGTCATCACCGGTTCACTGTAGTGCTTGAGCGACTCAAAGGAAGTCATATCCATGAGCGTGGTGACGGTTGAACCGACAACCGCATCCCTGAGCCCGGTGACTGCTGCGATATTGCCGCCGACCAGCTCATCGACTTCTACCCGGGTCGGTCCCATGAAGATCCCGACCTGCTGCAGGCGGTTGACCTTCTTGGCCGTTCCCATCACATAGAGCTCTGAACCCCGTCTGAGTTTGCCGGAAAAGAGCCGCCCGGTCGCAACCTCCCCGGCATGGGGATCAAAGGATATATCGGTAACCATCAGGGTTGCCGGACCCCCGGGGTCACAGTTCAGCATGGCCTTCCCTTCCGGTGACTCCGCATCTCCATGCCAGATCACCCTGATACGCCGCTTCTGGGCATCAACCGGGTTTGGCAGGTGACGGACCACCATATCGAGCACAACATCACAGAGCGGGCTCCTCTTTGCCAGGCTCTTCATATCGCCCTGCCGGCATTTGTCGTATACTTCCTTGAAGGAGACCCCGCTCTTCTTCATATAGGGAACAGAAACGCCCCAGTTATAGAGGGCAGAACCGAACGCAACGGTACCCTGGATGGCATCAAGTTTCCAGCCCTTGTTGTAGGCCTCCTCGTTCATCCCCTTGACCAGCTTGTTGACCTTGTCGATCACCTTGCCAAGGCGGATCTGCATCTCCATCTCATCGACTTTCAGCTCGTTAATGAGGCGATCAACCTTGTTGATGAAGAGAATGGGCCGGACACCTTCCTTCAGTGCCTGGCGGAGAACAGTCTCAGTCTGGGGCATGGTCCCTTCAACCGCATCAACGAGGACGATAGCCCCGTCCACCGCCCGCATGGCACGGGTCACGTCCCCGCCGAAGTCGACATGCCCGGGGGTATCGATCATGTTGATGAGGTATTCCTGGCTGTCGTATTCGTGGATCATCGACACGTTGCTTGCATCGATCGTGATACCCCGTGCCTGCTCCTCCTCATCCGAGTCCATGAATAGCTGCTTCCCGGCAAGCTCCTCGCTGATAATTCCTGCACCTGCAAGCAGATTGTCGGAGAGGGTTGTCTTTCCGTGGTCAATATGCGCTACGATGCCGATATTCCGGATGTGAACCGGCTCGTTCATCAGCTCCTTTACCCTGTCTATGGATTTCCTGCCTCTGGCCATAACAACACCATAAAAAAGAAAATTTTAACGAGCGGATTTTGCGATACGTTCGCGCTCTTCCTTTTTATTCACCGAGTATGCCTTCTGATCGCCCTTCGAAGCCGCTATCAGTTCATCTGCAAGACAGGCGGCAACTGGTCGCTTGCTCTTGTGAGCGGCCTTCTTTACGGCCTCTGAAATGAAATAGAGAGCGGTATTGACCCGTCTGATAGGGGCAGTATCAACAGATTTCGGGACATTGATCCCGCCATACTTGAGTCGCACCGTCTCCTCGCGCTGACCGGTATTGGCAATGGCCTCAACGAGCACCTGGACAGGGTTCTTCTTTGTCTTCTGGTGGACCATCTCAAAGGCATCACGGACAATCCGGATTGCCAGCTGTTTGTTGCCGGTATTGGCCTCCGATTGCATGAGCCGGTTGATAAGGCGCTCAACGATGAGCATGTTTGCCTTGTTGAACTCCTGCCGGGTGAATTTCCCGGTAGAATGGGGGACAATGACCGGGTTTAACCCGACATACCGGACAAGTCCGGGATCGGTGATCTGAACCTCAGAGAGGTCCCACCGGTTGAAGAGGAGTCGTTGTGATGTCGCTGCTTCTGCCATGTCCGTCACCTGCGTGGTTTCTCCTTCCGGCCGATGACCATCTCGTGGAGGCAGACATTATTCACCTTGGTCACGACATACCGGACGCCCGGGATATCTCCCATGGAACGTCCGAGCCTGCCGCCGATACCTTCGATTTCCACTTCGTCATGTTCATCGATGAAGTTGATAGCCCCGTCGCCCACGGCAAAGGCGGTTACCTGACGGCCGTTCTTGATCAGCTGAACCCGAACGCACTTCCTGATAGCAGAATTCGGCTGCTTTGCTTCAACACCGATCTTTTCCAGTACGATACCCCGTGCCTGGGGTGCACCTTCAAGAGGGTCAGACCTGACGTTGACCTCTGAATGGCTCCGTACGAACTTCGGATCACTCCACCGGAACTTTTTTGCGTCCCGGGTGAGTTTCCTTGCTGCGAATTTTCCCTGTCCCATGAATTCCCCTCAAATGCTTTGGTCTCGACGATCTGGATCGGACCCACTGTGATATATACAATCGCGCGGAACGGTTTTATATATTGTGGCGTCCCAGCTTGTGCCCTTCAAGGTTATCCGCCATTGATAATAATATTATACTTCTATCCGGCGTACCAGTACTGGATGAATTCCCGGATATACAAGGCGGTGCACTTTGATGCCAGCCACCGGCTCATGCATTACTGCGGAAAATGCGCAAACCTTCACGGGCACCGCTGGAAAGTGGAAGTCTGGATCACGGGATCAGTGGATGAGGTTTCAGGGATCCTGGTCGATTACAACACCATCAGGTCAATAATCGAGCGCTTCGACCACCAGATCATCCTGAACCGTGATGATCCGATGGTGAGCTGTATCGAACAGTTCCAGCCGGTTATCACCACGCCGGGAGACCCGACCAGTGAGCTCCTGGCCGGACTGCTCCGGGACATGATAGAATCAGAATGCCGGGAGGCCGGGACAACTGCCCGGGTCGATATCATCAGGGTATGGGAATCAGATACCTGCTACGCTGAGCTTGACCATGAAGGTTGCTGAGATATTCCGCAGCATCCAGGGCGAAGGCAGGCGACAGGGGTATCCCTGTATATTTCTCCGTCTTGCCGGGTGCAACCTTGCCTGCTCCTGGTGTGATACCCCGCATGCCCGGACCGGCGGGACAGAGATGACCCGCGGGGAAATTGCCAGGCGGATTGGTGAGATTCCCGGCCGCTATACCTGTATAACCGGTGGAGAACCGCTCCTGCAGGGGGAACAGCTGCTTCCCCTCATCAGGTATCTCCACGATCGGGGATACACCATCGATATTGAGACGAACGGGACGGTGGATTTCAGACAGTTCCAGCCCTGCGCTTCTGTCTGCATGGATGTAAAATGCCCTTCTTCAGGAGCAGCAAGTGATCATTCGCTCCTCTGCCATATCTCCGAAGAAGATGCCGTCAAATTCGTTGTGGCAGACAGAAAAGACTGTGATTATGCTGCCTCAGTCCTCCAGGATCACCCGGTCAGAGGTGAGATCTTCTTCTCGCCGGTCTTTGGCACCGATTACCATCAGATCGCTGATTTTCTTCTCGCCGGGGATCTGCCGATCCGGCTCCAGTTCCAGCTGCACAAGGTTATCGGGGTCCGGTAATGAAAGCGGTATGCCTGATTTCCGGCGGGATGGACTCGGCTACCCTTGCCTATCTTGCACGCAGCAGGGGATATGAGCTCTTCTGCCTCCATTTCAACTATGGGCAGAGGACAGAGAGGAGAGAGCGGCAATCGGCAGAAATGATTGCCGGTCTCCTGGGAGCCCGGGAGTTTCTGGAGATCGATCTTGCGTACCTTTCCCGGTTTGGCGGGAGCAGCCTGACCGATCACCGGCTGACCGTTGACCGCCACCGGCAGGATCGTGCGGGCGTTCCCAATACCTATGTCCCGTTCCGGAACGCCAACCTCCTTTCCATCGCTACCAGCTTTGCCGAGGCACGGTCCGCAGATGCCATATTTATCGGGGTGCAGTCACAGGACTACAGCGGATATCCGGACTGCCGGCCCCGGTTCATTGAAGCGTTCCAGCAGCTTGTGGACACCGGAACACGGGATGAGACCCGTATCACCATCATGGCCCCCTTCCTTGAGATGACAAAGCGGGATATCCTTGCCCTGGGTATGACCCTTCGTGTACCCTATGAGCATACCTGGTCGTGCTACCAGAACGAGGAGAGAGCCTGTGGTGTATGCGGGGCATGCCACTTCCGGCGTGCGGCATTCAGGGAGCTTGCGATACAGGATCCGATTCCCTACGAGGGCGATGACTGATGGATCTCTATCAGGGCCCACGGTTGAGCATTGAGAAGAGGATGGAGCGCCTTCCCGGGGGGAAGGAAGTGGAGCGGGTCGTGGTTCATCCCGGGGATGCCGTGGCCGTCCTCCCGGTCAGGGCTGATGGCAGCTGTTACCTCATCCGCCAGTACCGGTATGCCATCGGCACTACGATCTGTGAGGCACCTGCCGGCACGGTGAATGCAGGAGAGCGGCCAGAAGATGCAGCGAGACGGGAACTCATCGAGGAGACAGGGCTCCAGGCCGGGACCATGGTTGGGAGAGGATTCATCTACACCACGCCCGGATTTACCGATGAGCGGATCTTCCTCTTCGAAGCGCACGGGCTCTCCCCTTCCTGCCTGTACCAGAAGGATGAAGATGAAGAGATCGAACTGGTTAAGGTACCGCTTGCAGACCTGTCTTCCCTGATTCGTGATGGGAGCATATCTGACGCAAAAACCATCGCCCTGGTCTACCGGTGCCTTATCCGCTGATACCTGATCTTTACCGGGACAGCACGTGGCGCAAATTTATACCGCCACAGGCTGAATAGTAGTAAGCTTTTGAATACCGGTGATGCCCCCCATGGCCGAAACAGCGGAAATGGACGACGCGCGGAAGCGTTACGAATTTAAAAAGACCCTCGAGAAACTCGAGGCAAAGCAGGGGAGCGGAACCGAGCTCATCTCCCTCTATATCCCTCCCGACAAGCAGATCCATGATGTCACCGGGCAGCTGAGGGATGAATTCGGACAGTGTGCCAATATCAAGAGCAAGCAGACCCGCACGAATGTCCAGAGCGCCATCTCCTCCATCCTTTCCCGGATGAAATACTATAAGAACCCCCCGCCAAACGGCATGGCAGTCTTCTGCGGAACAATCCAGCTCGGCGGTGACCGGTCTGATCTCGAATGCACGATCATCGAACCTCCGGAGCCCCTCAACCTCTACATGTACCGGTGCAGCTCAAACTTCGAGCTTGAGCCGCTGAAGGAGATGCTCGAAGAGAAGAATGTCTTTGGGCTGCTGGTCCTTGACCGCCGGGAAGCATACTGGGGATTCCTCCGGGGAAACCGCATTGAACCGGTTGGCGGTGTCACCTCAAACGTCCCGGGAAAACAGAGGAAAGGCGGCCAGTCGAGTGTCAGGTTCCAGCGTCTCCGTGAGATTGCCATCAATGAGTTTTATACCAAGATCGGGGAGCGGGCAAGTGCCATCTTTCTTGCCGAGAAGGACTTTTTCGACCGGTTCCGGGGAGTCCTCATCGGGGGGCCGAGCCCCACCAAGGAGGAGTTTGAAGCCGGCCAGTTCCTCCACCACGAGATCCAGAAGCGTATCGTTGGCATTTTTGACGTTGCCTATACCAATGAGAGCGGACTGGCCGAGCTGGTCGATGCAGCAAAAGATGCCCTGAAGGGTATGGAGGTGGTGAAGGAGAAGGAGATCATGAACCGGTTCCTGAAAGAACTGGTCAGGGACGACGGGCTGGCTGCTTACGGCGAAGAGAGTATCCGGAAGAATCTCGGCCTCGGCGCAGTAGATACCCTCCTCCTCTCAGGCCGGCTTCGGAAATCCCGGCTGACCATAACCTGTCAGGCATGCGGCCATGCTGAAGAGCGGACCATTGCCCTTGAACCGGGCAAGACGGTGGAAGATATCCTTGCCACCAGTTGCCGGATCTGCTCTGCCCCCCTGGTTGTTACTGCGGAGGTTGATATCGTGGAAGAGCTCACCACCCTTGCAGACCAGACCAGCACCAGGGCCGAGATCATCTCAGATGATTTTGAGGAGGGGGCGATCCTCTACAACGCATTCGGGGGAATAGCCGCCATTCTCCGGTACCGGACGGGGCTCTGATGTATCTCGAGACCTACGAGCTCATCAGACAGGCTCTTGGAACGGCAACCGGACGTGAGAATCCACCCCTTGCTGACGGCGGGATGCATGCCGATTTCGCATCCCCTGTTGCCTTTGACCTGGCACGGGAACAGCGCAGGCCACCGGCACAGATTGCCACAGAGCTTGCGGGAATCCTGAACCGCGATCCATCCCTGGAGGGTATACGGGTTGAAACCAAGGGCCCGTACATCAACTTCTCCACCGGTGACGATTTTATCAGGAAGACCCTTCTTTTAGCAATCATGCCGGGGTATGGAGATCTTCCCTCCCAGCCGGAGCGGATTGTCCTTGAACATACCAGCGCCAACCCCAATGGCCCGCTCCACGTCGGACATATCCGCAATACCATTATCGGTGATACCCTGGTCCGGTCGTTCCGGAAGGCAGGACACCGGGTCGAGGTGCAGTTCTATGTCAATGATATGGGCCGCCAGATTGCCATGGTTGCCTGGGGATTTACCCACCTTGACAATGCCCGGCACGAGGCCGAGAAGGGCGACCACCATGTGGCCCGGCTCTACATCGCAGCCAACCGGGAACTGGAAAAGGATCCGGCGATTGTGACCGGGATTGACCGGTTCATGCAGCTTGTGGAGGAAGGGGACCGGGAGACGGTTGCCCTCTTCAGGAATGCCGTCAATGAATGCCTTGATGGTTTCAAAGAGACCCTTGCCCGCCTGAATACCCGCCATGACCGGTTTGTATGGGAGAGCGATTTCATCAGGAACGGGGATACCCGGCGGACCATTGACCGCCTGAAACGGATGGACGAATGTCATGAGGACGGGAAGCTCTGGATCGACCTCTCGGCAGAAGGCTTCGAAAAGGAATACGTTCTCATGCGGACGGACGGGACAACGGTCTATGCCGCCCGGGATCTCGCCTACCATATCTGGAAGGGGAGGAACTTTGACCGCCTGATCGATGTGCTCGGTGCGGATCACAAGCTGATCGGTGCCCAGCTGATTGCAACGCTCAGGCTGATGGGGGAGAAAGCTCCGGATATTGTTCATTTTGAGTTTGTATCCCTCCCCGAAGGATCGATGAGCACCAGGGCCGGCAAGTTCATATCCGCCGATGAGCTGATCGATGAGGTCACCGGGAGAGCCTTTGACGAGGTTTCAGCCCGGCGTGATGATCTTGACGAGGAGACCCGGAGGACTATTGCCCGGTCAGTTGCGGTTGCTGCCATCCGGTATGATATTGTCAAAATCTCCCCGGAAAAGAGTACAGTCTTTGACTGGAACGAGGCGCTCGACTTCGAACGGCAGAGCGGGCCGTATATTCAGTATGCCCATGCCCGCGCCTGCAGTATTCTTGAGAAAGCCGGGGATTTCGAGCCGGCCTCTGACCTGAAGATGGAGAGCGAGATCGCCCTGGCCAAGCAGATTGCCAAGTTTCCCTACGTTCTCAGGAACTCCGTCCGTGATCTCCGGCCCCATCTCATCGCCACCTACGCCCGTGAACTTGCGGACCTCTTCAATGTCTTCTACCAGTTTGAACCGGTGCTCAAGAGCGAAGGGGAGACGAGAAAGAGCCGGCTTACGCTGGTACTGGCAACCCGGAATACGCTGAAGGAGGCGCTCGAGACCCTTGGCATTGATGCCCTCGCCACCATGTAAGGCGCTGAGGAGCCAGGGATACCAGTTTGTTGCTCCCGACTCTTCAGCTGCAGTCAAGCCCTGTCTCTGGTGTAAATCCGCCCTGAAGGGAGGGAAAAAGTGTTACAAACACCAGTTTTACGGCATCGAGAGCCACCGGTGCGTGCAGATGACGCCCACACTCCGGTGCAACCACCGGTGCCTCTTCTGCTGGCGGTCGTTCGAGCATGAATATCCCGGGGAACGGGACTGTTCTCCTGCAGAGATTGTCGGGAGAATTCCTGATCTGCAGAAGCGGGCATTGTCCGGATACAAGGTCTCTCCCTATGTTTCAAGCGACCGGTTTTCTGAAGCACTCTCGCCACAACACGTGGCTATCTCCCTGTCCGGTGAACCGACACTCTATCCCCGCCTTCCGGAACTGATCGATCTCCTCGCTCGGGCAGGGTACTCCACGTTCCTGGTGAGTAACGGAACGCGCCCGTGGATAATCGAGCAATGTGCCCCGTTCCAGACCTACATCTCACTGCCGGCCCCGGACCGGGCTTCCTATCTTGCGATCTGCAGGCCGGTTGAGGATTTCTGGGACCAGATTGGTGAGAGCCTGGGCCTCCTTTCCAGGCGGCGGTCTGCTGTACGGATTACCCTGGTGCAGGGCCTGAATGATACTGCTCCGGAGCGGTATGCCGCACTCATCCAGGAGTCCGGGGCCGGCTTCGTTGAAGTGAAGGGATATATGTATCTTGGATACAGTAGAAAACGTTTGAGAAGGGAGAATATGCCGGGACATGACCATGTACGGGCATTTGCCGGAGCAATCGCCGGGAATTGCGATTACCAGGTGACCGATGAGAATCCGGGGAGCAGGGTCGTCCTGCTGGAGCGGCAGACATGAAGTTCGATCCGGCTGAGTACCGGAAGAGAGGCAGGGAACACTTCGAGGAGGCTTGGCACAGGGGTCCCGAGATCCTCACCCCTCCCCATGGTTCAGGGCAGTATCCCCGGCTCCAGTTCCGCCAGGCCCGGCCACACCCGGTATTTGCGACGCTGCAGCGGTTGCGGGATACCTACCTCTCTCTCGGTTTCGATGAGGTCTGCAACCCGATCATCGTCGAGGAGCAGGAAGTCTACCGCCAGTTTGGCCCGGAAGCGCGTGCCGTACTCGACCGGGTGTTCTACCTGGGGGGCCTCGAACGGCCCAACCAGGGGATAGGGAGAGCTGAACTGGAAGGAATTGCCGCGATTACCGGAAAACCGGTGAGTGACCCGGACGAGGAGCGGCTCCGGGAGCTCCTCCAGGCTTACAAGAAATCCGCAATCGATGGCGATGACCTCATTTTTGCCACATCCGGAGTCCTCGGCATTGACGACGGGCTGACCGTAGAGATCTACGACAAGGTTTTTTCCGCCTTCCGTGACCTTTCTCCCCAATCATCACGGAGCACGCTGCGGAGCCACATGACCAGTGGCTGGTTTATCACCCTCGGTCAGATCTGGGAGAAGCGTCCCCTTCCCCTCCGCCTCTTCTCGGTTGACCGCTGCTTCAGGAGGGAACAGGAGGAGGGGCCGACCCGGCTGATGAGCTACCATTCCGCGTCCTGCGTGACTGCCGGTGAAGATGTCACCATCGAGGATGGAAAAGCGGTCAGCAGGGCGCTGCTCTCATCATTCGGATATACGGATTTCCGGTTCAGGCCCGATGAGAAGAGGTCCAAGTATTATATGCCCGGTTCCCAGACCGAAGTCTATGCCCGGCACCCGGCAGGTGAATGGGTGGAGGTGGCGACCTTCGGGCTGTACTCCCCTTCCGCCCTCGGTGAATACGGGATCGGGATCCCGGTCATGAACCTGGGCCTCGGTGTCGAACGCCTGGCCATGATCACCAGCGGGTCCGATGATGTCCGGAAACTGACCTTCCCCCAGTTCTTCCCTCATGAGTTTACTGACTTTGAGCTGGCACAGGCCGTAACGTTCCGGGAGGAACCATCGGAAATCGAAGGCAGGATGCTGGCCCGGGCTGTCGCGGACGTGGCACGAATCCATGCATCGGATCCCGGGCCCTGCTCGTTTCTGGCCTATGAGGGGTTGGTTGCCGGACACAAGATACGGGTCTTTGTCGAGGAGCCGGAATCGGGATCAAATCTCCTGGGCCCGGCCTGCCAGAACGAGATTTTTGTGCATGACGGATCGATCCTCGGTGTTCCGGATACCGAGAAGTGGAAGGAGGTGCGTGGGAGGGGGGTTGCGACCGGCATCTCCTACCTCGATGCCGTTACCGCAGCAGCTGCAGCCAGGATCGAGGTTGCCGCCGGGTGTGGACAACCGGCCCTGTTCCAGGTGAAGATGGCAAAGCTCCCCAGTGACATAAATATCCGGATCGATGAGTATGCCATGCGCTCCATCACCGACAACAAGAAGAAAGTGGACGTGAGAGGGCCGGTCTTCGTGACCGTCCGCTCCGAGGTGCCTGATTGAGCACCTTTCCGTCAGGTTAACCGGGCAGCGTCATCCTCCCGGACAGTGCGGGGCGGGCGGACGAAGACTTTTCCGATTCGTCCGCTGTATTTTGCAGCGAAGGCGCCGATAATTGAGGTGACAATGACCATGAAGGCAATGGCGCTCGAGACAACTGCTGATCCATAGAGGGCGGCAATGGCAATGGAGAACTCTCCCCTGCTGATCGTGTTTGCCCATATCTCGATCCCCGAATGGGCATTTTTATGGATCAGTCTCCCGATGGCTATGCCGGATACATACTTGGAAAAGACTGCGGTAATACTGATGGCGGCCAGCGTAAGGAGGGAGATCCCTTCCGCAAAGAGATTCACCGTGATACCGAAGAAAACGAAGAAGATTACCAGGAAGACATCCTTGAAGGGCCGGGACTGGACCTCGAATGAGACTGGATCGATGGTCCCGAGCATGGTCCCAAATGCAATCACCATGAATGATTCGGGTATTCCCAGGTAGAGAGAGAGAGCAGAAATCCCGAGGACCACTGAAAATGTCAGGAGGACCGGCAGTTCATCATCGCGTTTGAGCACCCAGATGATGTGATCTTTCCCAACCCGGATAATCATGAGGAGAATCACCAGTACAATCAGGGTTTTTATGAGAATTGCCAGCGGGTGATCCATCTGCGGTCCGATAAAGACCAGGATGAGGATGACCACGATATCTTCAAAAACCATCAGCCAGACGATGGTCTCCGATTCCCGCATCAGAAGTTTCCGGTTCTCGATCAGGGAAGTGACTGCCATCGCGGTGCTGCTGATGAAGAAGGCGGCAGCAACAACCAGAGCGTCAAAGAGCGGGAATCCGAGCGCAAATGCAGCCAGAAAACCGATGATCACGTTGATATTCAGGTCAATCAGGCCGCTTGACACAATAGCTGACTGGTTCTTCCAGATCCGGTCGGGCTTGATCTCCAGTCCCATGAAGAAGAGGAGGAAGAGCAGCCCCAGATGGGTAAGGAATGCAGAGACCGCGTCCCCGCCGACAAGGTCCAGCCCGCTCTTCCCGAGAACCAGCCCTGCAATTATATAGAAGGGAATCGTAGGGAGGGCAAACCGCTTGGTTATCAGGGCCAGGAGCAGGCAGGCGAGAAGTGCGAGGACGATGCCCTGCATTACGTCACCATGATATCCCGCTCAAACCGTTTCAGCTGATCAGACTCCCCGATGGCTACGAGGGTATCACCTTCCTGGAACACAAAATCTGCCGGGGGGTTGATCACATTCTTGTCCCCGCGGGAGATGGCAATGATGGTGACTCCCGTTTTTGCCCGGATCTGGAGCTCTTCAATACTCTTTCCGGCGACAGACTTCCTTACCACGTAGGTATGAATGGTTATCCTCAGATCCGAGAGGGCTGAAACGGCAAACTCAACACTCTCCTGGTCGGCTTCCATGATAGCCCCGGTCAGGATGGAACCAAGTCTCCTTGCCTCCTGGGCGGAGAGCTCGGCAACACTCGGGGTTTGACACCCGTTCTGGAGGGTATACATCTGGATGTTTCCGGATTTGAGAAAAAATACTGCGATGGTATCGTTTTTTTCCGTCTCCAGCTCGTACTTCGTTCCGATTCCGGGAAGATTGATCGACCTGAGCGCCATACCATTCGTATGAAAGGGGGGCTGAAATAGATTTTTATCCGGATCGGCCCATACGCAGCGCACCAGTGGATACAACCGGAGATGGCCGTGAAGAGCAGCCCGAACATTTATTCATTCCGGTGGTGACTGATGGGATATGGCAGCGAAGCGTTCCTTCTGGCTGGGGGTGATCATCGGTTTCATCGTGATGGTGCTCCTCGGTTCACTTCCGGTCCTTGGCCCGATCATCGGTGGATTTATTGCCGGTCTCATCGCCCGCGGTGGACCGTGGGGCGGGGCGACTGCCGGTTTTGTTGCCGGCCTGTTCGGGGCCATCGTGGTATCGGTCATCCTGATCATGGGAGGCAGTCTCCTCTTCGGGATTCCCGGATTCATCAGTGCACTCGGTGTGTCATTCATTATCGTGATTGCAACACTCTACTACGGCCTCCTTGGATTTGTGGGCGGGGGGATTGCAGGAGCGGTCGTAAAATGATCCAGAACCTGAACCCTCCAGGGATTCACGGGATATGAAGAGAAGAGAGAAACCCCGGAGAAAAGGGGGAGTTGGTGAGGTTTCTCTTTCCGATCTGTCAGACTGCAGAGGGGGGAGCGGGAGCCCGTCCACATGCATCCGGGCCTGTCCGCATACCTCTCCACTCTCCAGTTCTGGGGGGGTTGAACAAAAAGCCCGGCCGTGGACCGTGAAAGTGTGAATCTGTCCGGGACCAGCGTCGTACTCAGCGTTTCTGGAGGTCATCCATGCACATAACAATCGTGGCTGTGGGAAAGGTGCGTGAACCCTTCCTGAAGGAGGGCATGGAACTCTACCGTTCCCGGATCGCCATCCCGCATAAAATATCGTTTACCAATCTTCCGGAAGAGAAGATTCCGGACCATTGTTCTCCCCGTCAGAAAACGCAGATCACAGAGGCAGAATGGAGCAGTTTTCTCAGGAGTGTCAGGAGTCCCGGGACTATCATTGCCCTCCATCCGGATGGCGAACTCCTTTCAAGCGAGGAGTTCGCCTCCCGGCTGAAACAGTATGAGCTTGAAGGGAGGGGCTCTGTCACCTTCCTTATCGGCGGTCCTCTCGGCCTCCCGGCCGGGGTGCTGCAGCGGGCAGACCTGGTGCTCTCGCTCTCGCCGATGACGTTTCCCCACCAGCTGGTCCGGCTCATTCTCCTTGAGCAGATCTACCGGGCAGACTGCATCATCCGGAATATTCCCTATCATAAATAAGGAACCGTTCAGGGAATGATCTCACACCCGTTATACCGGGTATGGGAGAAGTCCTCCCTGCTGATCTGTCCTGCATGGAGAAGATCCCTGATCACAGGGATCGCCGCTTTCAGCCCGTCATGGAGCGTATGGACCGAACTGCAGATCACGCTCTTGTGCTCCGGCGGCCAGGGCCGGGTGAGATCAGCAAACAGGCACCGTCCGCCGCAGAAACCGAGGATTTCACATTCCGTGCAGGAACCGGTCAGGTTCAGTACCGGGAGGGAGAGGGGGTCTGCGGTCATGATATGCCCGATATACGAGTCTTCCATGCCAATCATCACCGGGCAGGGTCCGATGTGTCCGTCGGTCATGATGGTATAGTTGGCATAGCCGCAACCGCAGCGGAGGCGGGAGGATTTTCCCTGAAGAAGATCCTCGGCAGTCTGGAGAAAGGGGTACCACCGGGCAACCCGTCCCTCCTGTACCATGATCTCTACCCAGTCCGCTATCAGGGCCCTGATTCCCGGGTTGTACTTCCCGGTCATCCATGCCGCAAAATTCCGGTCAGCGGAATCCCCAGAAAAATCAGCATCAATCTGCCAGTGGATGGAGCTGAATGCATACTGGTCGTTAGAAGAGAGGTACTGGACTGCACTGCGTATATCGGTCTGTCCAGTAACCGTCATCCGGGCAATCAGCTCCCCGCTGAACCCGTCCCTGACAATTCCCTGGATGTTTTTAAATACCCGGCCAAAGGTGCCGTCTCCCCGGTTGGCATCAGTTACCTCTTCAGGACCGTCAACTGAGATGAGGATGGTCTCCATCCTGTTCACATAGTCCGGCCCGAGCAGATGGAGCAGGGTGCCGTTTGTCTGGATCATGAACCGGACTCCCCGCAAATCGTCCATCATGGTCTGCACGAGATCCATCCTCATCAGCGGTTCCCCGCCATAAAAGGTGATAACGGGATCAGGATCACGGGAGAGGAAGGAGGAGAGATCCCGGAGGTCGTAGGATAAATCCGGGGGAAGCGAGGCATCAATTGTAACCGGTGTCCTGCCCCCTGATAATTTTTCGAATTCCTTTCCCCGGCAATAGCTGCAGCAGAGATTGCAGGAATCGGTAAGGATGACGTGGTAAAACATGATCAGACAAGAAGATTCTTTCAGGAGAGAGAACTCACAGTTTTTTCAGTCCTGACCTGATTGCAACCAGGAAGGCTGCACCGATCAGGGCACTGATACCGGATAACCAGGACAGGGGAATAAGGGTTGGGAGGGGGTTGAACCCCCCTGTTTCAGTCACATTCACTGCCGGCTGCGGTTTTCCCCGTGCAAGGAGGATTGCATCCATGGCATACGTTCTGCCAGCTTCTGCCCGTTCAAATTTTGGATTTATTTCAAGGGCGGTCTCATAGGCTGGTACCGCTTCTTCATACCGGCCAAGGCGGGAAAGTGCATCACCCCGGTTTGTCCACAACTCGGCGTCATATGCTGCATAATTTGGATGTTGCCTGATCTCCCGGTCCGTGAGCCGGATTACTTCTTCGTATATCCTCATCGCACCAGCAGAATCCCCGGTCTCCTGGAGGCTCATCCCTTTCCTGAGGAGGGCATAGGTGTCCTTCTGGTTGATTCCGAGCGCCCGGTCATACGCCTTCAGTGCTTCACCGTGTCTTTCCAGCATGGCAAGCGAGTCCCCCAGATTCTTCCAGGCATTCGCAGAGAAGGGATCTATCGTAATTGCCTTCTCGAAGGAGTCCACTGCATCCTCATACCGCCCCGTTCGCATATGTGCTATTCCCAGTTTGTTCCAGGCCATGCTGTTAAACGGGTCATAAGCAACTGATGCATCGTACATCTCGAGGGCCTCGTGGTACATTTTCTGAGCCATGAGGTTGTCACCCCTCGTGATATAGGAGGCCGCAACCTCCTCAGAGGTGTCAGCCATCACCGGAGGCAGCAGGATTATACCGGTAATGATGAGGACCGCTATCAGCAGATGAGGGTATGGTTCGCAGATCCCGGGGTTCCTTCGCATACGTGATGATATGATCTCTGTGTGTGGGTTTATTATCCTAACGAAGGAGTAATATGATTTTGCGCGGGAGAAATTCCCGTCTGGAAATCAGGGCTCACCGGCTGTTCCATCACCCCGACTTGTAAAAATGCGATAAGGATGATCAGGCAACCCCAGGATGCGATACTACCGGCTGCTCATCCTGAACAGAAGGAAAAATGAGGAATCCCTTACCAGGATTCGGGAAATGCCATGTTGGTGTAGATATCTTCAAGCCGTGCTTTGTGACCCCCCTCCATTGCGGCGAGCTGATTGAAGAGCATCTTCTGTTCAGGATCGGCGTTTACATTGGCAAGCTGGGTGTACATCTGCATTGCTTCGAGCTCTTTCTTGATGGCCAGGGTCAGGCCGTCGAGGGGCTTCATGTTGGGATCAAGCTTGGGAGCTGCAACGGACTCGGCAATCTTGAAGTCCCTGGTTGCGGCAATCTTGATTGCTTTCGGGTCCCTGGAGAGGAGCGCCTGCAGGAACTCGCGGTGCTGGGTCTCATCGCCGGCGAGCTCGCCAAAGATCTTCTTCAGGTTCGCATCCTTTACCTTGTCTGCTACTGTCCGGTAAAAGGTATAGGATTCAACTTCACGGTCAATTGCTTTTGAGATAATTTTTCTGTACTCCTCCGAATTCATAGAGTTCAACTCCTGTGATCAGTAATGAGAATATATCTATATAAAGGAATTCATCTGGATTAAATTAAATGAATATTTTTGATTCTTTTGAATAATTAAGCGAATAAAAAGGAACACTGGAGGAGCCCCCGGGCCGCAATGTTCCGGAGATCACGTTCGTTCCGAATGGAAAAAATCATCGGTTTCAGGTCGTTTGCACCGTGAAAGGGAAAAAATTCTGGAAAGGATCTTTTCCTCTGTATCACATGGACGGCAGCATCTCAACAATCCCGGCGACCAGGGCTGCGATGACCACAGCTCCGAGGAGGGCGAGGATGAGGACGAGGATGAACGGGACGAGGATCACCAGCAGGGCATCGCCAAGGGTCATCTCCTGGGTCTCTTTGATACCGAGAATCAGAAGGATCAGGGTCCAGAGAGCACCAATAACCGATACATACGGGATCCAGCCGAGGAGGAACCAGGGAGTATAGGCGTACATCACGGTCTTCAGGGTTGTAACGAATCCTTTCGTACCACCAAACAGGATCACGAATACATGGTAGAAGAATCCTTCAAGGAATACACCGAACAGCATCAGGATGAAGAGCAGGTACACGAAGAAGAGGCTCATCGCGACCATGAAGTCGCTGAAGTTCTGCAGGACACCTGCCAGTGCCTCCCCGATCACTCCGCTCGCGGCCAGCTGCTCGATCATGCTGGCAAACGAGGCCATGCCGATTGCTGTTGAGACGATGGCATAGAGGATGGTGAAGATCACCAGCAGGGTTACGTAATACCTGAATGCCGCCCCGAGGGAATCAGCCCGGCTGTCCTGGAAAGCCTTGGTAGGGGCCATCAGGAAGCCTTTCACTTTGTCAACGAACGAAGTCGTCATACTGAGGGAGTCCCCTTTTCAGGATTTATTACTTCCGGTGAATTCCGGGAGAAATGCTAATAATCAGACATATTTCAGGAATTAAACCACGGAGCACGTATTTGCGCAAAAAATATTCACCACGTTGGATTTCTCATCGAAGCAGAACTCTCCGAACGAAAAAATCTCCAAAAAACACCCGTGGGCCCGAGGAGATTCGAACTCCTGACCTCCGCCGTGTGAAGGCGATGTAACGGGCAGCGTTTCCAGAACCGAGCCCGGAATAAGCATATCTCGTCACATCTTCATTGAATTGATTGCAGAATTGCTTGTTCTAATTCTCCCGGTTGATCGGTCCCGATCCGGTATCGTTTACCATTCTTCATGACCATCTCAATGGCATCAAAACCAGAAACATTGTAAATCCACATATAGGGCCAAAACCCAACCCGAATTCCCCATCCATAATACCATCGATTCCTTACCTTTTTCACGAAAGCGATATCATTAAGGGGGAATTTTTTCTGAAAAATGCCGTACCCAAACTTGATGCGCAAATGATTTTCATCGACGATTACCTGAAGGGTACTGAAAGATGCAAGGGTGAACAAAATGAGAGCCATTATAAAAAGGATAAATAAATTCCATCCGGTTTGAGTCAATATAAATGCATAAAGTACAGAGATTGCAATGAGCGCAATCAGTATGACATAACCATGTTGGGTATGCTGATACCCCATAGGGAAGAATAGGGGGATCAGGAGAAAATTGTTATGAACACCTCTAACAGAAAATTCAAGGACATCGATGAGTATATCCAGAGCTTCCCTCCAGCTATTCAGAAAATCCTGGAGCAACTAAGGAAAATTATCCACGAGAATGCGCCCGGAGCAGTGGAAGCAATAAGCTATGGAATGCCTACGTTCAAACTCAACGGCAACCTGGTGCATTTCGCCGCCTTCGAGCACCATATTGGATTCTACCCAACCCCATCCGGAATTGAGGCTTTCGAGAATGAGTTAGCCCCATATAAACATGCGAAAGGTTCCATACAATTTCCTCTGGATAAACCCATTCCCTATGACCTGGTGAAAAGGATTGTTCAATTTCGAGTAAAGGAAACCCTAGAGATCGGGAAAAAGAA
>Ga0209254_10001502_pt1 | contig 20966 bp, 18 predicted proteins | sample FrelakmetDIP11DI_FD_187148 | JGI IMG/M metagenome (GOLD analysis project Ga0209254, IMG submission 187148) | Freshwater lake sediment microbial communities from the University of Notre Dame, USA, for methane emissions studies - DIP11 DI (SPAdes)... | ecosystem: Environmental > Aquatic >...
CGACGGCAGCGGCTGTGGCCGTGGCCGCAGTAGCTTGCGGCCTTCGGCCACCCGCTGGTGACGGCTGGTCACCGCGGCCGCCGGCCGCGAGTCACCTCGGGGAGCGCCTCCAGAGAATCGGCGCGAAGCGCTCTTGAGGAAGGAGCGAACGAGCGTGAGCGGGCGCGGGCGCGGAAGCGGTTGGGCAGGGAGCCGATCCCAAAACCCTTACTTGTCCGCTGCGCAGCGGAACCCGGTGGCGCGCGAGGCCACGTCGGGCGGCCGCTGCTCGCGGTACGACACCCGCAAGCGGCTGGCCGCCGTCACGTACGAGCCGCCGCGGACGACCCGCTGCTCCTCGACCCACTCGCCGGTCAACTGGTTCCAGGCGCGGCCGTCGCTCGGGGCGTCCCAGTAGTTGCGGTGGTAGTGGTCGGCCACCCACTCCGACGCATTGCCGAGCATGTCGTGCAGCCCCCAGGCGTTGGCCGGGAAGGAGCCGACCGGCGCCGACTCGACGAAGCGATCGTCGCCGACGGACTCGATCGCGTTCGCGAGGCCCAGCTGCCAGGGGTCCCCCCACGGATGGCTTGTCGTAGTGCCGCCGCGGGCGGCGCGCTCCCACTCGGCCTCGGTCGGCAGCCGCTTGCCGGCCCAGCGGGCATAGCTCGACGCCTGGAACCAGGTCACCCACAGGACGGGGTGGTCCGCAAGCTCCGGGTCGTCGAACGCCGCCGCGCGCTGCGGCGGCGTGCAGGCGTCATCCTCGACACAGCGTCGGTACTCCGCGTTTGTCACCTCGGTCGCATCCAACCAGCAACCCTTGACTGACACGCTACGCGCCGGGTGCTCGTCGTAGGCCGCGGCGCCGTCGTCGGGTGAGGCTCCCATGCGGTAGGTGCCGGACGGCACCCACACCATCAGCTTGCCGTCGCGGCCGGAGATCCGGCGCATTCCCGGCGGCGGCTCGGCGAGCCGCGCCAGCTCGCGGAACGCCGGGCCGTCGGGGCCCAGCGTGCGCAACAGTTCGAAGGTCGAACCGGCGAGGCGGAACTCGCCGCGCCCGGCGAGCGACCTCGCGGCCGCTTGCATCTCCTCGAGGAGCCGTTGCTCATACCCGGCGAGCCGGCCGCTCAGCCTGCGGTCGCCGGCCACAGCCGAGCGGTAGCCGGTGATGGCGGCTCGCACCGTCAGGACGTCGCCACGGTTGACCTCGGCGTGCAACTCGCTCTCGAGCTGGTCCAGCAGGTCGGCCAGCACCCGGTCCCCCGGGTCCTGCCGAAGCATCGCCACGACCCGCGGCAGCGCCTCCGACACCCTGCCTTCGACCACCAGCCAGGTCACAGCGCGCCGCTCGAGATACCGGCGGTCGAGGCCTGAGAGGCTGGCCTGAGCGAGCTCTGTGCCGGGCGAGCTGGGCAATGGAAACGCGCGCCCCGCGAGCTGCACCAGCTGCTCCGCGGTCACCCCCTCCGGCGGGTCGGCCACGCAGCGAAATCCGACGTCGTCGGCGGCGTAGGCCTCGTCTTGCCAGCACCGGCTTGCGACCCGGGCCAGGTCGACGGTCCGTCGCCAAGAGCCACCTCGCAACGCGCGGCCCCAGCCTCCTGCCAGCCATGGCCGGCCGTCCCGCGGCATCCCCGTCAGGTCAGGGTGGTAGCGATCGGCGCACCACTCCCAGACGTTGCCGCCGACATCGAAGACGCCCCAGCCCGTCGCCGGGAAGGAGGCGGCCGGCGCGAGCCCCGGGAACGGGTCGGTCGGCGACGTCTCGTAGACGTTGGCGGTCGCCTGCCCGCGGCTCCGGCCCCAGGGGAACCGACCGTCGACGCTGTCGTCGCGGGCGGCACGCTGCCACTCGGCCTCGGAAGGCAGGCGGCGTCCCGCCCAGCTCGCGAACGCGGCCGCCTGGTTCCAGCTGACGCCGACCACCGGCTCGGCCGCGCGGGTGGGATCGGCAAAGGCCGACGAGTCGACCGGCGGGGAGCACGCGCCGGCGTCGACGCAGCGCTGGTACTGGCGGTTGGTGACCTCGACCCGGTCCACCCACAAGCCCGGCACCCGCACGTCAGGGCCGTTTTCACCGTCCCGGCAGTCCTTGTCGCCCCAGACGCAGCCGGCGACAAACCTGGCCTCGGGCGCGAACACCAGCTCGGCGCCGTCGAGCGGCGCCTTCCAGAGCGCACCTGGCTGGGCCCCGGACGGCGGCAGCAGCTGCGAGGAGAGGCGCTCCAGCACGTCGTCCGTCCGCTCGTGGTGAGCGGCCAGGGCCCAGGCGGCGCCGGCCGCCTCCGGATCCGCCGCGACCTGGGCGTCGCCGTACTCGACCAGGGCCCGCCCCAGCCGGCTGCGCAGCCGAGACATGCGGTCCTCGCCGTCGTCCAACCGCTGGACGAGGGCCTCATAAGCATCGATCAGCGTGGCCGTCGCGGCCAGATGACCCGCGCTCGCCTCGGCGAGCACCGACGCCTCGGCAGCCGCGACGACCTCCTCGGCGGCCAGGTCCCCTGGATTGCGTTGCAGGGTTGCCACGGCGTCGGGCAGCGCGCTCCAAGTGGCCAGCGCCGTCGCGGGCGCCAGGGCGGCGAGCGCGCCGACGGCGACGAGCAGCAGCCTCAGACGATGGCCTCGGGGAGAGCCAGTGAACAACACCTCTCATTGTACCCAGGCGCCGGTCGGGTTCGGACACGGCCCACCGGCTCCGTGCAGCTCGACCGGCGCTCGAGCGGCGCCGACCGCCGTGCGCGCCGGCGGCGCGCTACACTCGATCCGTGGCCGAAGCCGACGACGAGCTCGCGTTCTACCGGGACGTGGAGGACTTCTTCGCGACCATCCGCGGGGTGCCCCACCTGATGTCGCCGAAGGACTTCCAGCTGCTGCGCGCATGGTGGCGGGAGCAGGTCCCGTTGGCCGCGGTCACAGGGGGCATCTCCGAGGCCTTTGCGCGCCGCCGCGACCGCGGCGACGTCGACCCGGTGGTCAGCCTCGCGTACTGCCGCCACGCCGTCGCCAGGCATGCGAAGCGCCTCGCGGAGATGCGGGCCGGCCAGCACCTGGAGGGCTCCGGCGCCGCTCCCGAGGCACCTCGCCGCACGCCAGCAGTGCTCGTCAGCGAGCTGCGATCCGCAGCCGCGGAGCTGAGCGGCGCGAGGCTTCCGGTCGCCGGCGTGATCCTCAGCCTCGCGGATCAGGTGGAGGCCGCCAGCGACCTGCCGCTGGCGATGCTCGAGGAGCACCTGTGCGCTCTCGAGTCGGTGCTGCTGGCCGCTTGCTGGCGGGTGCTGCCCGAGGCCGAGCAGGAGCGCATCCAGCACGACAGCGCCGCTGCCGCCGCGGCGTCCGGCGCGACCGGCGACGCCCTCGGCCGCACCCGCCGCGCGATCCGCGACCGCGAGCTGCGCCGCGTCCTCGGGCTGCCGCGGCTGGAGCTCGGGTGAGCGAGCTCGCGAGCGATGGCGCGTCCGGCGGGGGGCCGGTCATCCTGTCAGCCGGCAAGCTCGTCGGCGGCGGGCGGGCTCTCGCCCACGCCGACAACCGGACCTGGCTGATTGCGGGTGCGCTGCCGGGCGAGCGAGTCGCGGTGGTCCCGACCACGCACCGTGCCGGGATCGTCGAGGGCCGCTTCGTCGAGCTGCTCGGGCCGCCCCACCCGGCGCGCGCCGAGGCGCCGTGCCGCCACGCCGCACGCTGCGGCGGCTGCGACTGGCCCCACGTCGACCACGAGCGCGGCGCCTACCTCAAGGCGGCCGCGGCCGCCGAGGCGATTCGCGGATACCCTGCGCTGGCCGAGCGGCTGCGCTCGGCGCCGATCCGCAGCTCACCCCTCGCCTACCGCCTGCGCGCCCGGCTGCACTGGGATCCCGCCAGGCGCACTCTCGGGTTCTTCGAGGAGCGCAGCCGGCAGGTCAGCGCGATCCCCGACTGCCGGGTGGTGTCGAGCCGGCTCGGCCGCGCGATCGACCCGCTTGAACGCGCCCTCTCTGGCCGCTGCCTGGCCGCGGTCGACCTCGAATGGCTCGAGGACCTCGACGGTGGCCGCGCGGTGGCGGGCCTGCGACCGACCGGCCACGACGCGGCCGCCGTGCGCCCTGACTGGCTGCCGCCGCCCGAGGCGCTGGCCGGCGTGGTCGACGGGATGCACACCGTGTCGGCCCCCGGTGAGATCACGTCCGGCTGGGGCGACCAGGGCGTCGTCATGGCGCTCCCGGTTTCCCTTTTCGTGCCGATCGGTTCCTTCTTTCAGGGGAACCGCCACCTCGCCGGGTGGCTCTTCGATCGGGTGGTCGAGTTGTCCGGATCACGCCCCGTTCCGACCTGGGACCTGCACGCCGGTGTCGGGTTCCTCGCTGCCGCGGCCTGGCACGCGGCAGCGCGCGAGCTGCATCTGGCCGAGCCGTCGCGGCCGTCGGCCGAAGCGGCGCAGCGCAACCTGCCGGAGGCACGAGTCGATGTCGGCACCGCCGAGGCCGTGCTCGCCCGTGCCGGCACCCTGCCGGCCGAGTCGCTCGTGCTCACCGACCCGCCGCGGGCCGGCATGAGCACCGAGCTGCGACGCCGACTCGCCGGCTGGCATCCGGAACGGATCGTGATGCTGGCGTGCGACCCGGCGACCTGGGGCCGCGACACCCGCTACCTGGTCGATCGCGGCTACCATCTCACCCACCTCGAGCTGGTCGATCTGTTCCCATCGACCCACCACGTGGAGATGATGGCGGTTCTGGAGAGCGGGTGAACCGCGCCGGCGCGGAGCGCCGGGCGCTGCGTCCCCTGTGGTGGCTCGCGACCGGAGCCACCCTCGGCGCGGTCGTCGCCATGGCAGCCGAGGTGGCCGCCCCCGACGTGGTCGGCCGGTTTCTGGTCGGGGTCGGGACGGTGGCCGTCGTCGCCGCGCTCGCCACCCCGCGGCTGTGGCCGCTGTGGCTCGTCGCCGGGATCGCCCTGGGCGGCGGCCGGGGAGCAGTTGCCAACGCCGAGCGCCTGCGGATCGCCGAGCTGGCAGCGTCCGCCGACGCCGCGGCGCTCCGGGTCGAGGTCACGATCCGCGAGGGTTGGGAGCCCAGCCGCTGGGGACGGCGGACCACCGTGTCGGTCGGCAAAGCACGCCGCACCGACGGCGAGCTCCGGCTGTCGGGCCAGTGGCAGCTGGAGGTTCGCGGCGCGTCGACCAGCCGGGGAATGCTGCCGCCACCAGGATCGGTGGTCGCTGCGCTGGCGACGATCCGTGGTGACGACACCCGCCCGATGCTCGTCGTCGACTCGCCGCGGCTCCTCGACACCAGGTCACCCCCGCGCGGCTTGCCGGCCCTGCGCGACCACCTCGCCAGCGCGGTGCTCCGGGCGGCCGGGACTGACCTCAACCGGATCCGCGCCGCCGAGATGGCGGCGGCGCTCGCCCTCGGCCGTCGCGATCTGCTGGCGCGCGAGCGCCGCGACGGCTGGCGCCGCTCGGGGTTGGCCCACCTGCTGGCGGTCAGCGGGCTCAACGTCGGCATGGTGGCAGGCGGCATCTGGCTTGCCCTGTCGGCGCTCGGGCTGCACCCGAGACGGGTCCGCTGGCTGATGATCGCGGCGGTCCCGGCGTACACGCTGCTCGCCGGAGCGGCGCCCTCCGCGGTGCGCGCGGCGCTGATGGCGGTGGCCTACCTCGGCGGGCGCCAGCTCGGCCGCGCGGTGATCCCGATCTCGAGCCTGCTGCTCGCCGCCACTGCGATCATCGTGGCCGAGCCGCTGCTGGTCGCAGATCCGGGGTTCCAGCTCACGGTGCTGGTCACCGCCGCACTTGTACGCTGGGTTCCGCCGACCACCGCTCGCCTGCCGCTGCCGCGCCCGCTGGCAGCCGTGGTAGCGGTACCGGTCGTCGCCCAGGCGGCGGCGGCGCCGATCGTGGCCGCCCACTTCCACAGCGCGGTTCCCGGGGGGCTGGTCGCCAACCTCCTGGTGCCGCCGCTTCTCGCCCCGAGCCTCGGCCTGTCGCTGCTCGCCGTGCTCGGCTCCCCGCTGTGGCCAGGTGCGGGCGCTCTGGTGCTCGACCTCGTCGGCGTCGCCGAGCGGATGCTCTGGATGGGCGGCGCACCCGGACGGGCGCTCGAGCTGGTGGTCCCCGGTCTGCATCCGGCCGTTATCGCGGCCTTCGCCGCCGCCGCCTGGCTGGCGCTGCGGCCGGGCCGCAGCGGCGGCATCGGGGCCGCGGTCTGGTGCACCCTGCTCGCCCTGCTCGCGGGATGGTGGGCGCTGCGGCCGGCGCCGGCACCGCCGCGGGTCGCCCTGCTCGAGATCGCCGACGGCCTCGCGGCGACCGTCGCGACGCAGGACGGCGTGATCCTGGTTGACGGCGGCCGCTGGCTCGGCCAGGCCGCCGAGCTGCTCGCCGACGACGGCGTGCGCCAGCTCGTGGCCGTGGTCGCCTCGCATCCGGACGAGGACCACCTCGGCGGCCTCGCCCGGGTGCTGGAGGTCTTCACGGTCGACAGGCTCGTGCTCCCGGCCTGGGCCCGGTCGAGCGAGACGATGGCGCCGCTGCTGAGGGTCGCCCGCCGGCGCGGCATCAATGTGGTTCCGGTCGCGCGCGGGTCAGTCGTGACGGTTGGCGGCACCAGGTTGCGGGTGCTGTGGCCGCCGGCCCGTCCGGACGCCAACGCCGACAACGACCGCTCGCTGGTGGTGCAGATCGCGACCGAGGCCGGCGCCGTGCTCGTCGGCGCGGACATCGATCGCGCCGTCGAGCGCCGGCTGGCCCGCTCCACCTACCTCCGCGCTGCGGTGCTCGTGGTGCCGCACCACGGCAGCCGCGAGTCCTGCTCCGACGCCCTGCTCGAGGCCGTGAACCCCGAGGTGGTGCTGGTGCCGGCCGGCCCGCTCAACCGCCACCACCACCCCAGCAAGGAGTCCCTCGAGAGGATCTCGCGGCGTAACCTGCCGGTCCGCTTCCCGGCCCGCGACGGCCGCTGCGGGGCCCGCGTCGTGGACGGACGGTGGACGGCGTTCCCCTGAGCGCAGCCCCCTTGCCAGCCTGCACTGCGAGGCATAGATTCCTTGTCAGGCACCCACACCGACAGCTGGGAGGAGTTCCCCTTCCTGCTCGCCCTCCGCCGCGACAACGCCGCCGAGTACGTCCCCGCCACTGGCGGCGAGCCCTCGACCAGGATGCCCGCGCTGTGGGTGAGGGGCGGTCGAACCCCGTTCCCGTCCCCGTTCCCGATTGCGCGCCACCTTCCCGTTTCGCGACCCGATCGCACAGCCCAGCACTGGGCGCCGCGGATCTACCTCCGGATTCCGCGCGAGTCGCGCTAAGCTCGACCCACGATGGACGCCGCAACTCCCCAGCTGCCGCTGCTCGTGATCGTCGGGCCGACCGGCTCGGGCAAGAGCGAGCTCGCGCTCGAGGTCGCCGAGGCGATCGGCGGCGAGATCGTGTCGGCCGACGCCTTCGCGGTCTACCGCGGGCTCGACATCGGAACCGACAAGCCATCCATCGAGGCGCGGCGCCGGGTCCGCCACCACCTCCTCGACGTCGCCGATCCGCACCAGCGCTTCTCCGCGGGCCACTTCGTGGCCGCCGCAACCGCGGCGATCGACGACATCAGGTCGCGGGGGGCGGTGCCGATGGTGACAGGCGGCACCCACTTCTACGTCCGCGCGCTGCTGCTCGGCCTCTTCGAGTCGCCGCCCGGCGACTCCTCGCTGCGCGCCCGGCTCGCCGCCGAGTGGGAGGCCAATCCCGCCCGGACGGCGGATCGGCTGCGCGCCGTTGACCCCGCGGCGGCGGCCCGCATCGGGGCCGGCGACCGCCAGCGGGTGCTGCGGGCGCTCGAGGTGTGGGAGCTCACCGGAGTCCCGATCTCGGAGCACTGGCGGCGCCATCAATCGCGGCTTTCCTACCGCGCGCTGCTCGCCGCTCCGCATCGGGAGCGGCGCGATCTCTATGCTAGAATCGACGTGCGCGTCGTTGACATGTTCTCTTGTGGTCTGGAGGAGGAGGTCACGCGGATTCTCGCCTCGGGGGTCCCCGCCAGCGCCCACGCTCTCAAGGCGATCGGCTACGCCCAGGTCGTGCAGATGCTTGCTGGGGGCGGAAATCGTCCGACCGCAATCGAGCAGACGAAGCAGGCGAGCCGCCGGCTCGCCAAACGCCAGCTGACGTGGCTGAGGTCACTCCGCGAGGGCGCGCTCGAGTGGGTGGCGCCGGTCGAGCGAGGAGGCGCGGCGTCGGTTGTCGCGAAGTGGATGGGTTTCATCGGGGAGGGCAGCGAGCCATGAACAAGCCCGCGAGCAGCACCATCAACATCCAGGATCCATTCTTCTACCAGCTTCGCAAAGAGGCCCGCAGCGTCCACATCTATCTGGTGAGCGGCAAGCGTCTCACCGGCACTCTCCGTCGGTTCGATCGGTACGCGGTCATTCTCGAAAACCACGGCCAGGAGCAGCTCGTGTACAAGCACGCGATCGCGAGCGTCGCTCCGGCGATCCCCGTCAGCGGTCCCGATGAAGATCGAGGGTGACCGGAGGACACGGCCGGACGATCGGTCGCTGATCCGGCACGGCGGTCGCTCCAGTCGCGGCTCCTGCAGCGCGATCAGCCCACGACGGCTCCTCGGGGTCGCGCGCCGCGGGGCCATCCTCGCCGCGCTCGCGCTGGCAGCCACGTCGGCGGTCGCGGCACAGCTCGCGCTCCCCGGCCCCTTGGAGGGACCCGGGCATCCGGAGCTCAAGCGACGCGACGCGAAGCGCCTCGCCAAGGCCGTGGCCAAGCTCGAGGACGGCGATCTCGCGGCGGCGAGCGCGGCCGCGGCCAAGGCGGGCGACACCCCCGCCCGCGAACTGCTCGAGCTGCAGATCGCGATGGCCGCTGCGGAGCCACCCGTGCCGGAGCTCGAGCAGCTGTGCGCCGGGCACCCGGACTATGCGGCGGCCTGGGTGACCTTGAGCGAGGCCGCGGCGCGGAGCGGGCTCGAGTCCACGGCGCTCGAGGCGGCGCGGCGCAGCGCCGAGCTGTGGCCGGAGTCGACATGGTCGCAGCGGGCCGGCGAGCTCGAGCGGCGCTTCGTCGACGACCGGATCACGCAGGCTCAGGCGATCGCCGCCGAGGGCCAGACCGAGGCCGCGCTCGAGATGGTCGACGCCGCGTTGGTGCTTGCTCCGTCCGATCGCACGGCTCTGCTGACCAAGGCGGACCTGCTCGGCGCACTGGGACGAACCGGCGATGCCGCGGCGATCCTCCGCGACCTGGGTGATGACCCCGAAGTGCTGGTCCGGCGCGCACGGCTCGCCGAGAGCGAGCACGACCTCGCCGCCGCCATGGCTCTGTGGGGCGCGCTACCCGCCGACGTCGCAGGGCGCGACGAGTCCCTGCGCCGCGTGCAGCTCGAATGGCGGCAACACAATCTGTCCGACCACGTGCGGGCGGCGCTCGCCGACGAGTCGCTCGACCGGGCCGGCCTGGCGGCCATTCTTGTGGGGCTGGTGCCCGAAGCGCACGCCATCGGCGGCGGCCAGGTGCCCGTGCTGTCGGACATCGTCGGCCTCGAGGCGCAACGCGAGATCCTCACGGCAGTCAGGATCGGAGTGATGCAGGCCGACCTTCTCGAGCACCGCTTCTACCCACGACGGACGGTCGAACCATCGGAGGTTCGTCGCGCGGTCGACAAGCTGTGCTCACTGCTCGATCGGAACTCTCCGCAGTGGTGCGCAGAGGGGGCTCCGGAGACCGCCGACTGCATCGCACTGAAGTCGCCGGTCAGCGGTACTGCAGTGGCGAACGCGGTGCTCCAAACAGCCCCCTTGGAGGTCCCATGACCGAAGAGATGAAACAGCTGCTCGCCAAGGTCGAGCTCTTCACCGAGCTCAGTCCCGACGAGCTGGCCGCTGTCGCCAGCGTGGCCAGCACGCGTTCGGTCGCCAAGGACACCGTGATCTTCCACGGCGGCGACGCTGCGGATGCGGTCTACGTGATCGCCTCGGGCAAGGTCAAGGTGGTGACGACCTCGACCGAGGGCAAGGAGTTCATCCTGACCGTGCTCGGCGCCGGCCAGGTCTTCGGCGAGATGGCGCTCGTCGAGGAGGCGCCGCGCTCGGCATCGGTGGTCACGCTGACCGCCGTCGAGCTGCTCGCGATCAAGCGCGAGGACTTCCATCACCTGCTGACCACCTCGCCCGGGATCTCGCGCAGCTTGCTCGCGATCCTGTCGCGCCGGCTGCGCCGGGCCAACTCGAAGATGGAGTCGCTGGCCTACATGGACGTGGCCGGGCGGCTCGCCCGCTACCTCCTCGACCTCGCCCGCGACCACGGCCAGAAGATGGGCAAGGGCTGGATCGTGGTCCGGCGCCCGACCCACTCCGACATCGCCCACTCGATCGGCACCAGCCGCGAGACCGTCTCGCGGCTGATCAACGAGTTCGAAGAGGGTTTCGGCCTGGTGAACAAGGGCAAGTTCACCTACATCCGCGAGAACCTCCTGGAGTAGGTGGACGTCGATGGTCGACAACCGGTAGCTGCCCCCGCACGCCTGCCGACGCCGGCCCGCGAGGCCATCGGAGGACCAGAGCCTCCAGCAGCTCTCAGCTCACTGCGACTTGCGGTGCCAGACTGTACCGTGGGGCGTGTCCTCGATGGCCACGCCCAGCTTGGCGAGCCGCGCCCGGATCGCGTCGGCGCGGGCGAAGTCGCGAGCGGCGCGGGCGGCGGTCCGCTCCTCGACCAGGCCGGCGACCTCGGCGTCCCCATCGGTGGCCGCGGGCGCGGCGGTCGGGACCACGCCGAGCGCCGCGTCGACCTCGGCGATCGCCTGCTCCAGGTCGTCGCGAACCTTTCCCGAGATGCCGCCGCCGTCGAGCGCGGTGTTGACCGCCCGCAGCAGGTCGTGAAGCTCGGCCAGGGCCCGCGCGGTGTTGAGGTCGTCGGCGAGTGCGGCCCGGAATCTCTCCCGGAAACCGGCGACCTGCTCGGGCGCGAGCGCGCCGGCGCCGGCCGACGAGGGGGAGTGTGCGAGCCGCCGCAGCGTGTTGGCGATGCGCTCGAGCGCCTGGGTGGCTGCGTGCAGCCCGTCGAACGTGAAGTTGAGCTTCTGCCGGTAGGGCACCGAGATCAGCAGGTAGCGGATCGCCAGCGGATCGTAGCCGCGCTCGAGCAGGTCGCGGAGCGTGAAGAAGTTGCCGAGCGACTTGGCCATCTTCTCGCCCTCGACCAGCAGGTGCTCGGCGTGCAGCCAGAACCGAGCGAACGGCCGGCCGGTGGCGCCCTCCGACTGCGCGATCTCGTTTTCGTGGTGCGGGAAGATGTTGTCGACGCCCCCGCAGTGGATGTCGAGGCTCTCGCCGAGTGTCTCCATCGACATCGCCGAGCACTCGAGATGCCAGCCCGGCCGGCCGTGGCCGAGCGCGGTCTCCCACGCCGGCTCGCCGGGCTTGGCCGCCTTCCACAGCACGAAGTCGCGCGCGTCCTCCTTTTCGTACTCGTCGACGTCCACCCGCGCCCCCGCGAGGTTCGCATCCGGTCGAACCCCGGACAGCTTGCCGTAGCCGGGAAAGGTCGCGATGCGGTAGTACACGGAGCCCTCGGAGCGGTAGGTGCGGCCGGCCTGCTCGAGGCGCCGGACCAGCTCCACCATCCCCGGGATGTGGTCGGTGGCCCGCGGGTAGTGCTCGGCGCGCTCGACGCGCAGCGTGTCGAGGTCCTCGAAGAACGCCGCCGCGTAGCGGTCGGTGTACTCGCGCAGGGACAGGCCCGCCTGGCTCGCACCACGGATGGTCTTGTCGTCGACGTCGGTCAGGTTCATGACCTGGGTGACGCGGTAACCGAACAGGCGCAGCGCCCGCCGCAGGATGTCCTCGAACAGGAAGGTGCGGAAGTTCCCGATGTGGGAGTAGTCATAGATCGTCGGCCCGCAGGTGTAGATGCGGGCATGCCCCGCCTCGAGGCTGGTGAAGGGCTCGAGCCTCCTGGTGAGGGTGTTGTAAAGGTGAAGCTCTGCGGTCATTCGTCTCTCCGGCGAGGATTGTAGCCGCAGCCGCTCCGGCCGAGGAAACGCTACCTCAGCAGAGCGCTCGGTCGGACCAGGTCCGCCCCTCGTTTCGCGAGCCCGGGCAGCTCCTGTGTGAGCGTCTGCACCGTGATCGGGTCGAGGTGGCCGATGGCGATCGTCGAGCCGTCGAGCCGGCATCGCTCGACCGCCTCGTCGAGCTGCGCCCGGATCGCGGCAGAAGACCGCGTGTTGTCGAGGAAGACGTGGCGGCGTCCGGCCGGCACGCCGAGCGCGCGCGCCGCGTCCTCGGCGACGGTGTCCCGGCTGGTGCGCGAGTCGATGAACGCCAGCCCGCGCGCCCGCAGCTCCTGCATCACCCAGGTCATGACGCGCAGGTCGGCGGAGGCCCGCGATCCCATGTGGTTGTTCACACCCACGGCGTGCGGCACGCTGTTGATGGCGGCGTGAACGGCCGACCGGATGTCGCTCTCGGCCATGCTGACGAGCACTGCGCCGGGGCCCGGATCGTCTCCCGGATAGCCTTCCGGCTCCATCGGCAGGTGCAGCCAGATCTCGTGACCACTCCCGTGCAGCGTCTCGGCGACCTCGGCGGAGTGCGGCAGGAACGGGAGCACCGCCACCGCAATCTCGGGCGGCAGCTTGGCAGCGGCCGGTAGCAGGTCCACGTTTTGACCGGCGTCGTCGAGCAGGATTGCGAGCCGCCCACGGGCGCCCGGCGCCGGACGTGGCCGGGGGGTCGCCGTCGGCGCCGCCGGGCGAGCGGTCGGTGCCGCAGTCGGCGCCAGCTCGGCGACGCGCACCGGCTTGGCAACGATCAGCAGCACGTCGAAGGCCTCGCTACCGAAGTCCACCCGCACCCGGGTGGTGTCGTCGGACACCGCCGCGGGCGAGGTCGCGGTGGCCCGGCGCACGGACGCCGCGGCGATGATGTCCTTCCCGAGGGCCGCCATCGCGGTCCGATTCGGCACCGCGATCTGCCACGAGCGCACGAACACGCCGTCGACCCTGCGGATCGGCTCGTCGGCCGCCACCCGCTCGGGGTCCGCCCCTCTCGTGGCGGCGAGCTCGAGCAGCACCGCGCCGAAGTCCGCTGGCGGGGCCGGTGCTTCCCGGCCGCGCAGGTAGACGAGCAGCGCGATCGCCCCGACGATCCCGAAACCGATCACCGCGAGCAGCGCGCGACGGCGCCGAGAGCGCACCTTCCCACTCCGTTTCCGCGCCTTGCCGAGCATCCTCAGGCAGCCTGCTCGAGCGGCTTGGCGGCCAGCTCGAGGGCGCGATCGAGCACCGGATCGCCGGCCTCGTCCTCGTCTTCGACCTCCACCGCTTCGTCGGGCTCGACGCCGTTGTCGTTGATCGGCTCACCGTCGGCGCGCAGCCACTTCCCGACCGGCAACCACAGCGTGAGGTCGCCCTCCTCGACGAATTGCATGTGCGGCGCGTGGCCGACCGTGCGGCCTCCGACCAGGGGCATCCCGGCGCGCTGCAGCGCTGCGGCCAGGATCTCTCCCACCCCCTCGGTTTCGGGTCCGATCATGATCACGGGCGGCCGGCCCGCCAGCGAGCCGGCGGTGGCCGCAAATGTCTGCGAGCCCGCCTTGCGGCCGTTCCAGCCGCCGAGCACGCCCTCCTCCACGAACAGGTCCGCGACCGCGATCGCCTGCTCCTCGATTCCCCACACGAGGTTCCGCAGGTCGAGCACGACCGGGCGGTTGGCCGGCACCAGGCCGCGGATCTGGTCCGCCGCGCCCGCCGGCAGGCTGTCGAGGCGGATGACCGCGGCGCCGTCGACCTCCTCGAGTGACCCCGCCGCCGGCGTCCAGACTGCCGGCTCAAGCACGACCTCGCGCCGCTGGTCGACGCGGCGATCGACGACCGTGAGTGCGACCGAGCCCCCGGCCGCCTGCTTGTCGCGCAGCTCGAGCCGGAGCTGCCAGAGCGGGCGGCCGCGCGTGTTGACGCCGTCGACCCGCTCGATCACCTCCCAGGCTTCCAGCGCCGCCGCGGCCGCCGGCGACCCGGGGATAGCCTGGCGAACCGCGGCCAAGCCGAGGCGCGAACCCAACACCAGCCCAAACGCGGGCGGAGCTCCCACGAGCTCGCGATAGGTCTCGGTCATGCCGGACGGCAGCACGGCGGCCCAGCGGTCCACCGATTCGACGATGCCGGCATCGAGCGACAGCGACAGCGCCTCGTCGTTGAGCTCGTCGACGTACTCGGTGCGGATGAGATGGACCACCTCGGCCAAGTTGCCGAGGGCGCGGTACAGGCCCTCCTCGTTGTCCCTGCCGGCCGCCAGCATGCCGCCGAAGGTGGTCACGGTGAGCAGCGACAGCGCCACCAAGGTGATTCGGACCTTCCTCATCAATCCTCCGCGAGCTGCAACCAGCGCCGCGGGTCCTGCGGAGTCCCCGCCGCGCGAATCTCGAAGTAGACGTTCCCCTCGTCCTCCGGCGGCGCCGCCAGGCCGACCCGCGTCCCCATCTCGACCCGCTGGTCGACCCGGACGTGGATGGACGCCAGCCCCGCGGCCAGCGAGTACACCTCGTTGCCGTGGTCGATCACCACCATGTTCCCATAACCCTTGAAGTGCTGCGCGTATGCCACGGTCCCCTGAAACACCGCCAGCACCGGTGCGCCGCTTCTCGCGTTGAAGCGGAGACCGTTGCACACGGTGTAGGTGGCGTACTTGGGCAGGTAGTGACGGCCGAAAGCCTGCACCACCTCGCCTTCGACCGGCCACGGCAGCGCACCGCGGTAGCGGCGAACGTCCTCTCTGCCGGTCAGCCGCTCGCGGCTGGCGAGCACGTCCATCAGCCGGCCGAGTGCCGCCTCCCGCTGGCGGAGATCGGCGAGCCGGTCACCGGTTGCTCGCTGGCTCTGCTCGAGCCTCCGCAGTCGCGCGTCGACCCTCGCCTGCACCGCCTGGAGCTCGCTGCGCCGCTGATCGAGCGCCCGCGACTCCTCCTGGGCACGCTCCAGGATCACGCTCAGCTCGGCCAATCGCTCGGCATGGCGCGCCGTCAGCTGGTCGTACTCCTCGAGCAAACGGACCTGACCGGCGGTCAACGTCGCGACCGTCGACACCGCCGCCTCGAGGTCACCACCGCGCGCGGCGTCGAACAGCAGCTGGAGGGGTCCGGGGCCTCCCAGCAGCGCGGTCATCTCGAGGTGCCTGGCCACCAGCGCGCGCCGGGCGACGAGCTCCTCGGCGAGGGCCGCGGTCTGGGCGCGCAGCTGCTCGGCCTCACTGCGACTCGCCTCGAGGACGAGCTCGTTTTCGCGAACCCTGGCCTCGGCCAGGTCGAGCTCGGCAGTGAGCGTCTCCTGCTCGCGGGCCGCCGCCGAGGTCTCCGCATCGAGGCGCTCGAGCTGCGCCTCCAGCGAGCGGATCCGGGCCCGCACAGTCTCGAGCTGGTCACTGGAGGCGTCGACGGCGCCCGCCGCCTGCGCGGCCAGCACCGCCACCGCCAGCACCACGACGACGCGAGGAAGCCTCATCCTGGACCGGTATTCTACCCGCGATCCGCAGCCGGGCTCGCGCCACAGGCGGATGGCCCGCACGTTCCGAGCTCCGATCGAGGCGAACCGCGGCCCCCGGAGAGCCGCCTTCGCGCCGCCGCCCGGGATGTTAGACTTGGCCTGCAGGGAAGCGGTACGCCAGCGACGGACAACGCCGACTGCATGCTGGAGCGACACCCGGGGGTCGATCGATGTACGACATGGTCTCCTTCGACATCATGCTGCTCGGTCTGACCAAGCCGGGCGAGGCTGGCCGCTCGCGCTACGCGAACGCCATGGCGCGCTTGACCGGCAAGCCGCAGCGGGACTTCCGGAACCCAAGCCCATCCTTCGACGAGCCTCTGTTCTCGGCGCTCGACCAGGGGACGGCGCAGATGGTGGTGCGCACCCTGGGCGACGCGGGCGCCCTGATCGAGGTCTGTCGGTCGACCGCCGTCGCGCGCACCCACTCCGACCAGCTGGCGCCCACTGACACCTGCCCGGCCTGCGGGTTCGTCCAGCCCGCCGGCGGCAACGAGTGCGGCAAGTGCGGCCTCATCTTCTCCAAGTTCGAGCGCGAGCAGGTCCAGCAGATGCAGCAGGATCGAGGTCTCGAGGACGCGCTCAGCAAGGCGATCAAGGCGCGGGACGAGTGGTACCAGCGGGCGCACCACTATCTGGAAACCCACCCCCTGGCGGCGGATGCCACCACCGGGCTTGCGGAGCCGGTTGCCGCGGGAGAGCTGCCCTTCCTGCGGCTGAACTCCGACGAGGGTCCGATTCTGCTGACCTCGCGGCGGATCATCGCGAGCCACAAGGGCGACACGCTGTCGATCCCCTACGAGATGGTCGAGGACGTCAACTTCGGGGGCGGCCTCGTCGCCAAGAAGTCGAAGGTCAGGATGCAGCTCGTCTTCCGCGCGCCGCTCGCGGCCGGCGAGAGCACCGCGAAGTCGCTGACCTGGCTGCTCGACAAGGAGTCGGCGTTTTCGAAGGACGTGGTCATGGACTGGGCGTTCGCCCGCAACTTCATGTGCGGCGCCTGCGGCGCCCGTGACCTCGACTTCCGCCTCGAGGGCCCGAACAACCGCTGCCGGTGCATGCACTGCGCCACCGACCACCAGATCGATCTTCGTGAGGCGCTGGCCATCCCGACCAGCGTCCAGTAGCCGACAGGAGGCCGCCATGCGAACCCCTGGCCTGTGGCTTGCTCTTACGGTGATCCTGCTCGCCGCCGCGTGCGGCCCCCCGGACCAGCCGCCGGAGCCGCTCCAAGAGAGCGTCACGAACGAGCTCCTCGGGATTCGTCTCGACCCGCTGCCGCCGGACTTCGCGGTCGCGGTGAACGACGACCGGGGCCTCGAGCTGGCGCCGGTCGAGGCCAAGGTCGGCGGCCGGGTCGTGTTCGAGGTCGGCGACGAGGAGCCGCTCATCGACCTGGTAGCAGCCGTCCACCGGCACCAGCGCCGGGTCGAGGAAATGCCCGGCGCTGACTACAAGGGCGGCCAGGAGCTGGTCACGCCGCTGGGCAGCGCCTTCTACTCGCGCGGCCGCTATCTCGCCGGGGCCGAGCTCGTCGAGGACACGGTGCTGGTTTCCAAGCACCCCTCGTCCAACCGCTTGCTGGTCATCAGCTACCGCTACCCGGCTGGCGCCGACTCGAGTGTCCGCGTGCAACAGCTGCTCGAGATCGTCACCGTACTGCAGGGGGCCGCGACCGCCGGAGCCGCTGCCGGCGAGTGAGCACCGGAGGTCCCCGGCGACCTCAGATCAGCCGCGCGCCGACCTCGGCGAGGACGTCCTCGAACCGGTCCTCGAACCGGCCCTGAAAGGCCGAGTGCAGGGCCGCCACGCGCTGGCGTTCGAGCTGTGCTGAAAAGCCGGAGCCGACGCTGTGGGTCCGGTACCGCAGCTCCGAGGTGCCGAGCCAGCTGATTCGCGCCACGATCTCACCATCGACGTAGCGGACGGTGACGTGCCCCTCGAGCCCGCGCGAGGCGAGCGCTTGATTGACGACGCGGACGAAGCCCTCCGGCGTCGAGTCGAGAACCTCAAACGAGTGCACGGGTGCCTCCCCCGGCCGTCGCGAGCAGCGAGCGGATCAGGTTGGTCTTGGAGAAGTCGCCGCAGCTGAGCAGCATCATCGCGCCCTCCGAACCGAGCAGTCGCCGCCGGATGGCGCGGGGCGAGCAGCCGGTGGCGGCGAGCGACGCCGCGCGCCCGGCGAGCTCTTCCCAGAACGCGATGCGGCGCTCGATCGCGGCGCGCGCGTCCGGGACGAAGCCCGCGTGCGAGCAGACCACGAGCTCGGGGTCGAGCCGGAGCAGGAGGCGCAGCGACGACAGGATGGTCGCGGCGTCCTCCGAGCGGCGAACGTGGGTCACGCGCGAGCTGATGAAGAGGTCGCCGCTGAACAGGAGGCGCCGATCGGGGTCGAAGAGGCAGTGATGATCGGCGGCGTGCCCGGGGGTCGGGATCGCCTGGAAGCTGGCGCCCCCGATGCGCACCACCTCGCCGAACGGCCGGGCGGCCACGCTCTGCGGCTGGCCCCACACCAGCCGCCGGTACCACGGCAGGCGGTAGAAGCTGGCGAGGATGGGGACGGTGGCCGCCGGCGCCCAGATCTCGAGCCCGAGCCGGGCGGCCAGGGCGGCGTCACCGCCGGTGTGGTCCTCGTGGTGGTGGGTGTGCACGACTCGCCGCACGTCGCGGCGCCGGCACCAGTCGACCAGCTCGTCCGCAGTGGCCGGGCAACCGGAGTCGATCAGGGTGTCGCCGAGCAGGTAGGCCGACACCGAGTGCAGGGACCGGCCGCCGAAGCTGCGGGCCATCCAGATGCGCGTGATCTCTCCGTGCGTGGAAACCTCGAGCATCTGGCGATTCTACCAATGCCATGCACCGCTAGCCGCCCCCGGCGAGGGGACTGCCGCCGGTGCATGGCAAAGGGCGCGGCCGAGGCCGCGCCCTGAGAGATCACACGAAAAGGTCTATTACTCGGGAGCGCCAGCAGGCTTGAACTCGTGGATCGCCGCCTTGTTGGCCTTGTTGTCGGCGAACGAGACCTTCTTGGCGTGGTCGGCGCCGGTGTGGCAGCCGTCGCAGGTCGCCTGGGTCGGGATGATGAGGCCGTTGGCGATCGCAGCCGCCTGGTCCTTCATGACGCTCATCTTGCGGTAGTCGTTGCCCGGCCCGTGGCACGCCTCGCACTGCACGCCCGGCATCGCCTCGTCGCTGTTGGTGGCGTGGCACTTCAGGCAGGTGGCGTCGTACTTCCGCTCGGTGGAGGCCTTTGCGGACTCGGTCGCCTTGGCGTGAGTGGTGGTCTCCCAGGAGGCGTACTGGACCTTGTGGCACATCTTGCACTTGTCACCGCCGACGTAGGCGTGATCCTGCGCCGAGGCATAGACCCCGACCATCACCACCGCCGCCAGCACAATGATCCCAAACACGATCTTCTGCTTCATTCGGATCCCTCCTTTGCCCGCGCGCCGCCGTGCTCGGCGAGGCCCGGGGTCGCATTCGCGTCGCCCACTCAGCAGTTCATCACCGCGGGCGACGCCCGTGACCAACGATTGGACCATGTCGTGACGATTGTGTCAATCGCGTCACGAGTCCCGCTCGACGACCACCAGCGTCAGGTCGTCGGCAAGGGCGCGGTCGCCGACGTAGTCGTCAAGAGCCGCGACGATCGCCGCCTCGAGCTCCCCTGCGGACAGCCCGGCACTGCCGCGTACCAACGCTGCCAGCCGCTCGTAGGAGAAGGGCTCTCCCGATGGCCCCATCGCCTCGACCAGCCCGTCGGAGTACAGCAGTAGCCTCGCCCCGGGCGGGAAGGGTCGCTCCAGCTGCGACGGCCGGCCGAGCGCGCTGCCGAGCGGCAGCGAGCCCGCCATCAGCTCCTCGCTGTGGCCGTTCGCGACGAGGTAGGCGGGGCAGTGGCCGGCGACGGTGAGGCGGAGGAGGCCGTCCTCGATGTCGATCTCCGCCACCGCGAGCGTGGCCATGATCGACCCGAAGCGGCCTTCGCCGAGCAGCCCGTTCACCCGCAACACGAGCTCCTCGCCCGAGTAGCCCTCGCGGATCAGCGCTGCGACCGTCGACTTGAGGCCCGCCATGAGCAGGCCGGTGTGCAAACCGTGGCCGGCGACGTCCCCGATCACCACCACCAGCCGCCGTTCGCCGACCGGAAAGACGTCAAAGAAGTCCCCCCCGACCGCGGCCGCCGGCCGGAAGGTGGCGCGGACCTCGAGCGTGCCGTGGCGCAGGAGGCGGGCGGGGAGCAGGCTCTCCTGGATCTCCCGCGCCAGCTCGAGCTCGCGCGCCAGGCGCTCCTTTTCCGCGACGTCGGCGAGCATGCTCTGGACCGACTCGGTCATCCGGTTGAAGGACCGCGCGAGGTCGCCGAGCTGGTCGCGGCGCCGGACCGGGATCCGCTCGTCGAAGCGGCCCTCCTCGACCGCCCGGGCGCCCTTCGTCAATCGCGAGACGGCGCGGGCGACCGACACGATCATGGTCCCGGCGATGATCAGCGCGAGCCCGTACAGCACGGACAGAAACACGCCCAGCCCGGTCAGCGCGCCCCACAGCTGGCTCGCGAGCTCGTAGCGCGAGCGGGTGACGTCCTGCCAGACGCGCATCGGCGAGGTCCGCAGCAGCGAGATGGCGGAACGCGATGGCTGGCCGGTGGCGAGGTCGACCACGTCCACCGTGAGCCGAAACCATTGGATCCACGGCCGGAAGAAGATCCCCCGCGCGGCCTCGGGCCACGGCTCCCACACCTCCTTGAGTCTGAGTTCGCGGCTGTCGACGGTGATCGTGTCTTCCCGCCGCGATCCGATCGTGATCGCCGGCTCGGGTGGTCCCTCGGCGTCCGCCTGATCGCGGTCCGCGACCGACGTGAAGAAGATGTCGTACCACTGGTTGCGGCTGATCGAGCGGGCGGCCTCGTCGTCCAGAGGAACCAGGGCCGCGACCCAGCCGCGGCTGCCGCTGACCGGCGCCGCGGCCACGGCGAACAACCGATCGCCGAGCCGCCCGGTTGTGGCGACCGCCTCGGTCACCCAGGTGAGGTCCGGCAGCTCCGCGGCCCCGGGGCCTGCCAGCGCCGTCCCGCCGAGCGACGCCCGCCACAGCACTGTGGGGACCAGGTGGCGCGGTCGGCTCGCGGCAGCCTGGAAGGCCGTCGTCGCGGCGCTGAGGCCGGACGCGGAGTCGATGGTCACGATCTCGCGCACGTCGCGGTCGAGATCGGCCATCAGCCGGTCCATCTCGTCGCCGTGGCGGACCGACGTGTACTGGCCCGCCGCCATGTAGAGGACGACCAGACCGAGCGCAGCGCAGATCGCGAACGGCGTCACGCCGAGCAGGAGGTAGGACAGCAGGAGCCGCACGCTGACCCGGTAGGTGACCCGCTGCCAGAGCCGCCACAGGAGCACGGCGACCGTGGCCACGAGCCACAGCCAGAGCAGGGCGACGAGCAGCCCGACCACGATCGAGTCGGGGGCGAGG